>SKET01000112.1_pt1 | contig 77936 bp, 71 predicted proteins | sample 4841461 | NCBI WGS metagenome assembly SKET01 (sample SAMN11008802, study PRJNA524170) | human gut metagenome | biome: Human fecal sample; material: Feces; isolation source: fecal sample from pouch patient p5 | host: Homo sapiens | place: Israel: Tel-Aviv | collected 2014-02-13
CATAACCCATTATCAGGTGGTTATTGCGGTGAGGTCCCACCTCTTCCCATTCCGAACAGAGAAGTTAAGCTCACTTGCGCCGATGGTACTGCAATGCAATGCGGGAGAGTAGGTAGCCGCCTCCTTTCAATTTCAGAAGCCTCGATTACGAAAGTAGTCGGGGCTTTTCTGTTTTTGCTTGATTTATATCAAACCTAAGTGTTACTAAGTGTTTAATTACGTAAAAATGCGCTGATAATCAGCCGATTACTTGCATAATTCGATTTTTTTTTGTATCTTTGCAAACGATAAGAATAAGGATACCAGTATCTTGTGCTTTTTGTTGTGTGAGAAGGTATCCATTAAGGTATCTAACGGGACTGAGGTGAGCAGCCTTTCTTTTTCTCACAAGTTGCCACCGCGAAATCTCTGATGTTGTATTTCAGCTTTTCAGGTTCCATAAAACAATTAATATGAAGAGAATAACAATGGTATTAGTCAGCATGTTAATGCTGACATTAGAAATTCATGCAGCGTCGGCTGCAACATCAGGAAATGTATCCTCTACCAGCGAGATGGACTGGACTCCAGTGATGGACGCTATCATTCAGGTAGAGAGTAAGGGTGATCCGAAAGCTAAGAGCGGTAACTCTGTAGGTGTGATGCAGATCACTCCAATTTTAGTAGCAGAATGTAATAATATTCTGAAGCGCAAGAAATCGAAGAAGCGCTACACTTTGGCTGATAGATTTAATGTAGCTAAATCTAAAGAAATGTTTCTATTGATTCAGAGTGTCTACAATCCTCTTAATAGTATTGAGCACGCAATCCGTTCATGGAATGGCGGTAATCATTACAGTAAGAAGCGTACTCAGAGATATTTCGAGAAGGTAATGAAACTTTTGAAAAAGTAATTCTTTTTCCATAAGGCCCGATTGTTCTGAAAAAGAGCAATCGGGCTTGCTTTTTACTCGTTTTCGCCTCTTTTATGTACGTTTTGTTGCTATTCTGTTTAATAACTGTTAAATATATGCAGATTTCTGACAAAATGTTTGGTGGGGTCGGAAAAAAGTCGTACCTTTGCACTCGCAATTCAGAAATGAGTTGATTATATCGCGGTGTGGAGCAGTTGGTAGCTCGCCAGGCTCATAACCTGGAGGTCGCATGTTCGAGTCCTGCCGCCGCAACAATGATCGGGTAAGAAGTTGGTCAACAACATCTTATCCGTTTTTTTTGTGCCCTAATTTATTAATTTAACATTAAATATTTGTTTAATTCGAATTAAAGTGCTACTTTTGCACAATAATATTTTTATGTGCAATTAATAAAAAAGGAAGGGCTTCAATATGTCAGTATCCAAAACAAGACAAAAACTGGTAGATGTCGCACGACAACTCTTTGCCAAGAATGGTATAGCAAATACTACGATGAATGATATTGCTGTAGCTTCTGGTAAGGGTAGACGTACGCTTTATACTTATTTCAGTAGGAAGGAGGATGTCTATTACGCGGTGATAGAATCAGAGTTGGAGCGTCTTTCAGACAAGTTGGACGAGGTTGCTAATTGCAAGATGCGTCCACAGGATAAAATCATCGAGCTTATCTATACTCACCTCAGTATGATCAAGGAAACGGTTGTAAGAAACGGTAACCTCCGTGCTGAGTTCTTCCGGAATATCTGGATGGTTGAGAAGGCGAGAAAAAACTTCGATGAAGACGAAATAGAGATTCTCAGAAGAATTTATGCCGAAGGAAGAGAAGATGGTGAGTTTGATATTGATAACATCGATCTGGTGGCCGATATTACTCACTATTGTATCAAAGGTCTCGAGGTTCCATTTATCTATGGACGTTTGGGGCATGGCATGAATGTGGAGTCGAGCAAACCTCTGGTTGCCAAGGTGGTTTATGGTGCCTTGGGAAAGTCGGGCTTGAAACTCTAGATAAAAGAAAATAGTCAATACGTAACTAATTGATAATTAATTAAATAAGAAAGAAATGGGATTATTAACAGGTAAAACAGCCCTTGTAACAGGTGCTGCTCGCGGCATCGGTAAGGCTGTCGCTATGAAGTTCGCCTCTGAGGGCGCTAACATCGCATTTACAGACCTCGTACTCAACGACGATATGGCTGCCGGTTTGGAAGCTACTCGTAAGGAGATTGAGGCTCTTGGTGTAACCTGTCGTGCTTATGCTGGTAATGCAGCAGATTTCGAGGAGACACAGAAGACAGTTAAGCAGATTCATGAGGACTTCGGTTCTATCGATATTCTGGTTAACAATGCAGGTATCACCAAGGACGGTTTGATGCTCCGTATGAGCGAGGCTCAGTGGGATGCTGTTTTGAATGTAAACTTGAAGTCTGCCTTCAACTTCATTCATGCTTGCTCTCCAGTCATGCTTCGTCAGCGTGGTGGTTCTATCATCAACATGGCTTCTGTAGTAGGTGTTCATGGTAATGCAGGTCAGTGCAACTATGCAGCTTCTAAGGCTGGTATGATTGCTTTGGCTAAGTCTATCGCTCAGGAGTTGGGTCCTAAGGGTGTACGCGCTAATGCAGTAGCTCCTGGTTTCATCGAGACTGCAATGACAGCACAGTTGCCTGAGGAAATCCGCAAGGACTGGATGAAGAAGATTCCATTGCGTCGTGGTGGTCAGACTGAGGATATCGCAAATGTTTGCCTCTTCCTCGCTTCCGACTTGTCTAGCTATGTAAGCGGTCAGGTTATTCAGATCGACGGTGGTATGAACATGTAATCTCTCGGCAATCGTTTTATTGATAAAACATGCAGGTAGTTTACGAAGACAACCATATAATCATAGTCTCTAAGAGAAGTGGCGAAATCGTGCAGGGCGACAAGACCGGCGACGAACCTCTCTCGGAGACTGTGAAACAGTACATCAAGGAGAAGTATCACAAGCCGGGAAATGTATTTCTCGGGGTGGTGCATCGCCTTGACCGTCCTGTTTCGGGTTTGGTCGTATTTGCCAAGACTTCTAAGGCATTGAGCCGTCTGAACAATATGTTCCGGGATGGCGAAGTTCACAAAACCTATTGGGCAATCGTGAAGAACATGCCAAAGGAACCTGAGGCTACGCTCACCCATTGGATTGTAAGAAATGAAAAGCAGAATAAGAGCTATGCTTACGACCATGAGGTGAAAAACTCGAAGAAAGCGATATTGAAGTATAAGGTGATAGGTCATACAGACCATTATACACTTCTGGAGGTGAACTTGATGACGGGTCGTCATCATCAGATAAGATGCCAGCTTGCCAAGATGGGATGTCCTATCAAGGGAGATCTGAAATACGGTTCTCCACGTAGCAATGCAGATGGCAGTATTTCTCTCCTTTCACACAGAGTAGAATTTGTTCATCCTGTGTCTAAAGAAACAATCGTAGCAGAGGCTCCGCTGCCGGATGATAATCTTTGGCGGGCTATTGCACCCTAACTCAAAAATCCATGCTTATGAAGAGGTATGCGAAATGGGCAGGAATCACGGTGTTGACTCCATTTGTGCTCATCTTGTTGTTATCCATTCTGCTTTATCTGCCACCTGTTCAGAATTGGGCGGTAAAGCAAGTGGCTGCTTATGCCTCAGAGTCGACGGGTATGGATATTTCGGTAAAGCAAGTACGCCTCGTCTTCCCTCTGAAACTGGGAGTGGAAGGCGTAAAGGTACTTCAACCAATCGACTCACTCAAGAATTCCCCAAACTTGGCTTTAAGAAATAAGAGAGATACCGTTGCCGACATCCAGAAGATGGTGGTAGACGTACAGTTGTTGCCTCTTTTCGAAAGTCAAGTCATGGTGGATGAACTCAATTTCACCCAGATGAAGGTGAATACCACTAATTTTATTCACGAAGCAAGAATCAAGGGCAATGTAGGTAATCTGCGCCTGAAGGCTCATGGCATTGACCTCGGAAAGGAGAAGGTCAGGGTGAATCATGCCCTGTTGGCTGATGCCCGACTCTCGGTAGAACTGAGCGATACTGTGCCGCCGGATACTACGCCTAGTACCAATTTCTGGAAGGTGAATATCGAAAAACTGAAACTGAAGAACACTGATTTCGTATTACACATGCCTGGAGATACTCTTCAGGTGAATGCTTATTTTGGAGATGCGGTGGCGCAGACTACCTATCTCGACCTTTATAAAGGACTTTATCAGATAGGTCATCTTGACTGGAAGAATGGCAAGGTGAACTATGACCAGAACTATATCCGTCCGGTATCGGGCATGGACATTAACCATATCGCCCTGTCGGCCATGACTTTGAAGGCAGACTCTTTCTATTATTGCGATTCGAAGATAGATGTCAAGATTCGTGAAGCTCAGTTTAAGGAGAAAAGCGGTTTGCAGGTAGACCAGCTCTATGGCAGATTCGTGATGGATTCTGTGAAACTGCAGTTGCCTGATATCTGTCTCCGTACCCCATACTCCCAATTGCAGGCAACGGTGGATATGGATATGAATGCCTTTGATGAGGTGAAACCTGGCAAGTTGATGGCACAGCTGAAGGGAGCTTTGGGCCGTTCAGACCTGTTCCTCTTTGCAGGCGATGCCTTCCCAGGCGCCATGAAGAAGAAATGGCCTTTCTATCCGATGAAGATAGAAGGATCGTTCAAGGGAAATATGCAGCAGGCATCTTTCTCGGGCTTGAAACTGTCGCTGCCTACAGCCTTCGAACTGAGTGCTGATGGAAAATTGGGTAACCTGACGGATATGAACCGTCTGAAGGCAAATGTAGATCTGAACGCCCGTACCTATCATCTGGATTTCATTACCGCCATGCTTGACCCTTCTCTGATGCAGGAGATACGTGTGCCTAGCGGTATCGGAATCCGTGGTAACATTCAGGCAGACGGCTCCAGATATGCTACCCGACTCGCCATTACCGAAGGTCGTGGCAGAATGAGGGTAGATGCCAAGATAGATGCGAAGACCCGGAAAGACGGCAGTATCGATATGAACCGTCTGGCTTATCAAGCTAAGATTCAGGCGCACAACATCCAGGCAAAGCATTTCCTGCCAAAACAGGATTTGCATTCTTTCACCGGCTCATTGGAGGCGAAGGGTGTGGGAACTGATTTCCTCTCTCCTCGTACCCGATTACAGGCTAAGGCACAGGTAAATCAGATTCAGTATGGCAAATACAAACTGGATCATGTATTGGCAGTGGCTCACGTTGCTAATGGTAAGGTGCATGCCGATATCGACAGCAAGAACCAGTATCTTACGGGGCTCGTCAGCCTTGATGCACTTACGAATTCCAAGAAACTGGAGGCTACCCTGGTGGCAGATGTTCGCGATGTGAATCTTTATTTGTTAGAGGTAACGAAGGCACCGATGCGCCTGTCGCTCTGCGGTCACATGGATATCAGGTCCGACCTGAAGGACAGTCACGACATCATGGCTTCGATGAGTGATATTACGGTTCGTACGGCAAAAAAGAATTACCGTCCGGTGGGTGTTGACGCTGATGTTTTTACCCGCAGAGATACCACGCACGCAGTCATCGATTGCGGCGACTTCCATCTCAACATGGATGTACACGGAGGCTATAAGCAGTTGATGAGCCGTTTTGCCGGATTGCAGAAAGAATTGGCTCATCAGCTTAGGAACCATCATATCGATCAGGTGAAGATTCGCAGTCAGTTCCCTTTCGGTCATGTTTATCTTACCACAGGAAAGGATAATTTCATTTCCCGTTTCATCGCTTACTGCGGTTATGATTTCAAGACGGTGGATATGAAGATGACCATGTCGCCTGTAACAGGTGTCAATGGTTATCTCAACATCGATTCACTGGTAGCGAGTGGCATGCAGTTGGATACGATCCGTGCCTTGGTGAAGACTGATGGCGATACCATCCGCTATGCAGCACGTGTTCAGAACAACAAGCATAATCCTCAGTATGTGTTCCGGGCACAGGTAGAGGGCGAACTGCAGGAGAAGGGTTCCAATATCAATGCCCGCATCTATGATGCCAAAAACAGATTGGGTGTAGATGTGGGTCTGGAGGCGCTGTTGCTGGAAAACGGCGTGAAGATTTCGCTCATTGATACCCATCCTATCCTGGGTTACAAGAAGTTTACTGCCAACGATGACAACTATCTGATGTTGGGCAATGACGACCGGGTTTCTGCCAATCTGAGTCTGAAGGCAGCCAACGGTATGGGTATCCGCATATACAGCAATGATGAAAATGAAGAAGCGCTGCAGGATCTTACGGTGAGCATGAGCCAGTTTAATCTGGATAAAGTGCTCAGCGTGATTCCTTATATGCCTGACATCTCGGGTATTCTTGACGGCGACTTCCATATTATCCAGACCAAGGATGAATTCTCGGTTTCTTCTAATCTGAACATCGACAATTTGGTTTACGAAAAGTGTCCGATGGGAGATGTCGGTACTGAATTCGTTTACATGCCAAAGAGCGACGGCTCTCATTATGTAGATGGTTTCCTCAATTATGAGGGTGAAGAAGTAGCTACCGTAAAGGGTACTTACAAGTCGGAAGGAAACGGTTATCTCGATGCCGAAGTGGGCATGGAGAAGTTGCCTCTGCATTTTGTCAACGGTTTTGTTCCTGACCAGATTATGGGTCTGAAGGGATATGGCGAAGGAAAACTGAGTTTGAAGGGAGCCTTGAGCCAGTTGGATGTAGAGGGCGAAGTATATCTGGATTCGGCTTATCTCGTCAGTGTGCCGTATGGCATCACGATGCGTTTTGCCAACGATCCTGTCCGTATCATAGACAGCAAGTTGCTCTTCGAAAACTTCATGATGTATGCCAACAATGAGAGTCCGCTCAATATCCAGGGCAGTCTCGACTTTACGAATATAGAGAAGATGATGCTCGATATCCGGATGAGAGCACAGAACTTCCTGCTGATTGATGCCAAGGAGAATGCCCGTTCCGAGGCTTTCGGCAAGGCGTATGTCAACTTCTATGGTGCGATGCGCGGACCGGTAAGCAATCTGAAGATGCAGGGTAAGCTGGATGTCCTCGGCAATACGGATATGACGTATGTGCTGAAAGAATCGGAACTGACTACTGATACGCAGCTCGATGAGTTGGTGAAGTTTACGAATTTCAAGAGTGGCAAGCCTGTCGTTGTCGAGCGTCCGGCACTGGAAGGATTGAACATGATGTTGGGCATGTCGATAGACGAGTCGGCTCATATCCTCTGTGCTTTGAATGCCGACCAGACCAACTACATCGACCTGATGGGCGGTGGTAATCTGACGATGACTTACAATTCGGTTGATGGCATCGGCATCACGGGCAAGTATACCCTGAACAATGGAAAGATGAAATATTCGCTGCCTATCATTCCGCTCAAGACGTTTGATATCCAGGACGGCAGCTACATAGAATTTAACGGCGATCCGTTCAACCCGACCCTGAACATCACGGCAACAGAGAATGTCAGGACAACGGTAAACGAGGGACAGGGAACCGGCCGCTCGGTGGATTTCATTTGTGGCGTAAAACTCTCGCAGACATTGAATAAGCCAGGCATCCAGTTTATCGTTTCCTCACCAAACGATGCCACCTTGCAGGATGAACTGAACACGATGAGTATTGAAGAGCGGGGTAAGATAGCCATTACGATGCTGGCTTCGGGCATGTATCTTGCCAACGGAAATACCAATTCGTTCTCCATGAACAGTGCCTTGACCTCATTCCTCAACTCAGAGATCAATAATATTGCAGGTTCAGCGATGCGTTCTGTGGGTGTGGATGTCGGTATGTCGGTAGATAACTCCACCAATGCAGCAGGTGCCATGCACACCGATTACAACTTTAAGTTTGCCAAGCGGTTCTTCAACAACCGCTTGAGTTTCAGTGTGGGCGGTAAGGTTTCTACCGGTGCAGAAATGGAGAATGCAGCCAACAATGATGATGCATTCTTCAACAATATCGAATTGCAGTATCGTCTCAACGAAGGTGCGAGCCAGTATATCCGTGCTTTCTACAACAACAATACCTACGATTGGCTCGAAGGTTTGATAGGTGAGTACGGTGTCGGTTTCAAATGGCAGAGAAAGTTGCAGCATTTCAAGGATATCTTCCGTTTCAAGACCGATAAGCAGCAGATTCCTGCAGCCCCAATGGAGAAGAATCCTGCGGTGAAGAAGCATACGAATGAGAAGAAGGATACGATGGAGAAAGCCAAAACAAAGGACTTTGACCCATTGAAACTTAACGAAAAGTAATGAGCGATATGAAACAGCAGAACAGGTTATACCTTATTATATATGTGGCAGCATTGCTGATGTTGTCGGGGCAGCTCATAACGGGTTGCTCTTCAACCAGTGCGCTGAAAGAAGACGAGCAGCTGTTTACGGGTCTGGTACCTATCGAGTATAAGAACTACGAGAAGGGATCTTATGCTGATTCTACCATCACCGAGATGGAGTATGCCCTGGCTTCGGCTCCGAACGGTGCTTTGTTCGGAAGCAGCTATTACCGCACACCGTTCCCTGTGCGCCTGTGGATATGGAATGCTTTCTCTCAGTCGGATGGAGCACTGGCTAAGTGGATAACCAAGGTATTCGGTTCCAAACCTAAGCTGATGGCGAATGTGAATCCGCAGCTCCGTGCCCAGGTAGCCGAGCATCAGCTCGATAAATATGGCTATTTTAACGGTAAGGTGACTTATGATGTGCTGACACAGAGCAATCCGAAGAAGGCGAAGGTGGCCTATCAGGTAGACTTCGGTCATCTCTGGACGCTTGATTCTATGGCTTATCTCAACTTCCCAGCCAAGAGCAAGCTGTTTATAGATGCTTCCATGAACAAGGCGCTCATACGGAAGGGGAGTCCTTTCAATGTCGCCAACATGGAATCGGAACGTCAGCGTATCACCCGTCTGTTCCGCAACAGGGGCTATTATTTCTATCAGAACAGTTATGCTTCTTATCTTGCCGATACCGTGAATGTGCCCGGCAAGGTGCAGTTGCGGCTGATGATGGCAGACAGCGTGGACGATAGGGCTACCCGCCAATGGTATATAGGAAAAATCAATGTTAATTTCAGAAAGCAGTATATGGAGGAGTTGAAGGATTCCTTTGTGCGCAGTTTTCTGAGTTTCCATTATAATGGAAGAAAGATGCCGATACGTCCGGGTATCGTTTTGCAGAGTTTGCGCCTGCGTCCCCGTGAACTGTATCGGGTACGTACCGAGGAGCGTGCCAAGACCGGACTCCAGGAGATGGGACTCTTCAGCTATTCCAGCATCCAGTTCACTCCCCGTTCGGTGCAGACCCTAGACAGTCTGGGCAATGTAGTATATCGTGATACCTTGGATGCCAATATCGATCTGGTATTCGACAAGCCATACGATTTCTATGTCGAGGCAAATGCCCGCGGCAAAACGACCGGTAGAGTAGGACCGGAGTTGGTAGTGGGTCTTACCAAGCGCAATGCTTTTCATGGAGGCGAGAAACTTACTGTCAACCTGCATGGTTCGCATGAGTGGCAAACCGTCAGTCAGGCTGGTGGAGGTTCTACCCGCATCAATTCCTATGAATACGGATCGGATGTTTCCGTAGAGTTCCCTCGCATCATCACGCCTTGGAATATGTTCAGAACGATGGAGCAGAACGAGCGCAGATACCGTGCCGGGCATATGCCTACCAAATATCGGGGTGTGCCAACTACTACCATCAAGGCTTCGATGAATGTGCTGAACAGAGCCAGCTATTTCCGACGTCATGTGGCAGCGGGCGAGTTAACCTATGCGTGGTCTACCTCTTACCAGCATCAGCATTCTTTCAGTCCGCTGATTCTCTCTTATGAGTTTATGAACAGCCGTACAGCCGCTTTCGATAGCATCCTCGCCCTGCATCCTTATCTTCAGATATCGATGCGCGACCAGTTTGTGCCTAAGATGAGTTACACCTATACTTATCGCAGTCCGCGCCGTTACCGCCATCCTATCACCTGGTCAACCACCATCAGTGAGGCAGCCAATATCCTTTCGCTCGGTTACATGGCGGCCGGAAAGGGATGGAATGAGAAAGACAAGAAGATGTTCAAGAATCCGTTTGCTCAGTTCCTGAAACTGGAGACAGATTTCGTGAAATATTGGCGTATCACCCAGGATGGTACGCTGGTGGGACATGTCAATGCCGGCATTATCTGGAGTTATGGCAATGCCGAGAATGCTCCTTATTATGAGCAGTTCTATATCGGTGGTGCCAACAGTGTGCGAGCCTTTAATGTGAGAAGCATCGGACCGGGCAGATACCAGCCTACCAACAGCAAGTATTCGTATATCGACCAGACGGGCGACATCAAGTATCTGATGAATCTGGAATACCGTCAGAAGGTATGGGGCGATCTCTATGGAGCCCTTTTCCTGGATGCTGGTAATGTGTGGACCTTACGCAACCATGAGTACAGTCCGCTCGGCAAGTTTGATGTAGACAAGTTTTTCCGGCAGTTGGCGGTAGGCACCGGTGTCGGTGTGCGTTATGATATGGGTATGTTTGTGATACGTGTCGACTGGGGTATCGGTCTGCATGTTCCTTACGATACCGGCAAGAATGGCATCTATAACATCCGTCGGTTCAAGGATGCCCAGAGTCTGCATTTCGCTGTGGGTTATCCTTTCTAGGTTTTGCCTGGGAGATGTGTCCGGAAATAAGTCTTATATGTGTTACAGATAGTGCATAAAAGGACAAAAAATGATATTAATCAAAAAAAAGTAGGAAAACGTGCGGTTAACTGCATTTTTTTTGTTACTTTTGCATCGTTATTTTTTTAAATAACTATATCAACTATTAATAAATAAAAGTATAGACAAAATGAAACCTACGTTATTGCTTCTGGCTGCCGGTATGGGTAGCCGTTATGGTGGTTTGAAACAGCTTGATGGTCTGGGTCCTAATGGTGAGACTATCATGGACTACAGCATCTATGATGCTATTCAGGCTGGTTTTGGAAAGATCGTATTCGTTATCCGCAAGGACTTCGAAGATCAGTTCCGTGAGAAGATTCTTTCAAAGTATGAGGGTCATATTCCTGCAGAACTTTGCTTCCAGGCATTGGATGATCTCCCTGAGGGATTCTCTGTACCAGAAGGTCGTGAGAAGCCATGGGGTACAAACCATGCTGTTCTGATGGCAAAGGATATCATCAAGGAACCTTTCTGCGTAATCAACTGCGATGACTTCTACAACCGCGATTGCTTCATGGTAATCGGCAAGTTCCTCTCTGAACTTCCAGAGGGCAGCAAGAACCGTTACGCCATGGTAGGTTTCCGTGTTGGTAATACCTTGAGTGAGAATGGTACCGTAGCTCGCGGCATCTGCTCTAAGGATGCTGATGAGAACTTGACAACCTGTGTAGAGCGTACCGAGATCATGCGTATCGACGGTAAGGTATCTTACAAGGACGAGCAGGGCGAGTGGGTTGCTGTTGGCGACAATACTCCTGTTTCCATGAACGTTTGGGGCTTCACACCTGATTACTTCCAGCATAGCGAGGAGTACTTCAAGGAGTTCTTGAGTGATCCTAAGAATATGGAAAACAAGAAGGCTGAGTTCTTCATCCCATTGATGGTCAACAAGCTCATCAATGAGGGTACAGCTACCGTTAAGGTGCTCGATACTACCAGCAAGTGGTTTGGTGTAACTTATGCAGCCGACCGCCAGAGTGTTGTTGATAAGATCCAGCATCTTATCGATGAGGGTGTTTATCCAAACAAGCTCTTCTAATTTAATGTGATGGATATAAACATTAATATATTGACAGATCAGGAAGCCGCTATTCTCCGAGAGACGATAGCGGCTTCTCATCGTATTGTCGTCTGTGCACATAAGTCGCCAGACGGTGATGCTATCGGCTCTTCTTTGGGATGGGCTGGTTATCTTCGTTCTTTGGGCAAGAAAGTTGACATTTGTGTGCCGGATATGATACCGGATTCTATTTCCTGGTTGCCTGGAGCTGCCGGTATCCTGCGATATGACAGACAGCCTGAACTGGTGCAGCGAGCTTTCGATGAAGCCGACCTGGTATGCTGTGTTGACTTTAGCAGTGAGGGACGTCTTGATGAGATGGATCATGTATTGTTGGGTTGCAAGACTCAGCGTGTCATCATCGACCACCATCTGGCTCCTAATCTTGAGGCTAAGCTGCTGGTTTCGCAGCCACATGCCAGCAGTGCCAGCGACCTGGTATTCCGTGTAGTCTGGCAGTTGGGAGGTTTCCCACAGATGGATCAGACCTGGGCTACCTGCATCTATTGTGGCATGATGACCGATACGGGCGGTTTCACCTATAATTCTACCCAGCCTTATATCTATTATATCATCTGCTTGCTGCTTACCAAGAACATCGACAAGGATAAGATTTACCGCAATGTCTTCAATAATGCCCGCATTCCGGCAGTCCGGTTCCGTGGCTATCTGATGAATGAAAAGTTGCAGGTAATAGAGGGCCTTCATGCCAGTTTCTATACAGTGACCCGTAAAGAGTTGAAAAAGTATGACTTTATCAAGGGCGACCTGGAAGGACTGGTGAACGTACCTCTTACCATCAAGGGACACAAACTCTCCATTTCTCTTCGTGAAGATACGGATATAGACAATCGCATATTGGTAAGTCTCCGTTCGGTAGACGATTTCCCATGCAATAAGATGGCAGCTGAGTTCTTCAATGGTGGCGGTCATCGCAATGCTTCTGGCGGCAAATTGCTTTGCAGCATACAGGAGGCAGAGCAGATAGCACTGAAGGCTATCCTGGCATACGCCGATATGCTGAAGTAGCCGTTTTTTTCCTTAGAAATGACGAAAAAGACAGAAAACAACCCCGTTTTGAGGCAATAGGATGATAATAAGTGATAAATAATAATAAAATCAACCTATTCCTCTCGGTGTTGTCTTATCTTTTTTGTACCTTTGCCCAATAAATCAGATTTTAAAAAGAAGAATGAAGAAATTTTTGTTTGCAATGATTGCTTTCGCGGCTGTTTTATCGTTTGCCGCATGCAATGATAGTGAGACTTATAAGGACATGCGCGACAGAGAGCTCGATTCTATCAGCTCTTTCTTGCGTAAGGAAAATATTAAGGTCATCTCCGAGGATGAGTTCAACAGACGTTGGAAAAATAATGAAAAACTGACGGATACAGCAAAGAACAACAACGAATGGGTACTTTTCAACAGTAACGGTATCTACATGCAGGTGATTGACCAGGGATGTGGCGACTATATCAAGAAAGGTACATCGGTAGATGTATTGGTCCGCTTTGATGAGTATAACCTTTCGTATGCTGCTGAAATGAGCGATAAGTGTCTCACGCTTTCAAACAAAGTTCCTGCTTATTCCTATTATATAGATAAGATAAGCGTTACCAATACTTCCGGTACATTCACCGGTTCTTTCGTTGATCCTAAAGCCAGTCTGATGGCCAATACATATAATTCATCCAATTATGGCAGTGTAAGTTCTACCGTGCCTAGCGGTTGGCTCATACCATTCACCTGGATTAAGATAGGCAGACCGAAGACTGATGATGACCGCATCGCTCATGTCCGCCTGCTCGTACCTCACTCTTACGGTACCACATCGGCATCGGGCAGTGTGCAGGCATGTGTCTACGACATGACCCTGCAGAAAGGAAGATAAACATCAATTCAGAAAGATATATTTATGACACTGATTAAGTCAATTTCTGGTATCCGCGGTACTATCGGCGGTCCAGCGGGCGATACTTTGAATCCGCTCGATATCGTAAAGTTCACTTCAGCATACGCTACCTTCATTCGCCGTAGCGGTGCTTCAGAGAGTAATACCATCGTTGTAGGCCGTGATGCGCGCATCTCTGGCGAGATGGTAAAGAATGTGGTTTGTGGAACCCTCATGGGTATGGGCTACGATGTGCTGAACATCGGTCTGGCTACTACTCCTACCACCGAACTTGCTGTTACCATGAGTGGTGCCGCCGGCGGTATCATCATCACTGCTTCTCACAACCCACGCCAGTGGAATGCCCTCAAGCTCCTCAACGAGAAGGGTGAGTTCCTCACAGCAGCTAATGGTAACGAGGTGCTGGGTATCGCAGAGAAGGAAGACTTCGACTATGCGGATGTGGATCATCTCGGAAAATATACTGAAGACAATACCTTCAACAAGCGCCATATCGACTCCGTACTTGCTTTGAAGCTCGTAGATGTCGAAGCAATCAAGAATGCCCACTTCAAGGTTTGTGTAGATTCCATCAACTCAGTTGGTGGCGTTATACTTCCAGAGTTGCTCGATGCGCTCGGTGTAGCATATACTTTCCTCAATGGTGAGCCTACAGGCGACTTCGCTCATAATCCGGAGCCATTGGAGAAGAACCTCGGTGGTATCATGGATGAGTTGAAGAAGGGTGGCTACGATATGGGTGTCGTTGTAGACCCTGATGTTGACCGTCTGGCTTTCATCTGCGAAGATGGCAAGATGTTTGGCGAAGAGTATACCTTGGTAAGTGTGGCTGATTACGTGTTGAGCAAGACTCCAGGCAATACCGTCAGCAACCTTTCATCTACCCGTGCCCTCCGTGATGTTACAGAGAAGCATGGTGGCAAGTACACCGCAGCTGCTGTAGGCGAGGTGAATGTAACTACCAAGATGAAGGATGTTCACGCTGTTATCGGTGGTGAAGGCAATGGTGGAGTTATCTATCCAGAGAGCCATTACGGTCGTGATGCCCTCGTTGGTATCGCCCTCTTCCTGAGCAGTCTGGCTCACAAGGGCTGCAAGGTAAGCGAGCTCCGTGCCAGCTTCCCTAACTATTTCATCGCCAAGAACCGCATCGACCTGACCCCATCTACCGATGTAGATGCTATCCTCGTGAAGGTTAAGGAGATGTATGGTAAGGAGAAGGATGTCACCGTAACAGATATCGATGGCGTCAAGCTCGATTTCCCTGACAAGTGGGTTCACCTCCGCAAGAGTAATACCGAGCCTATCATCCGCGTATATAGCGAGGCCTCTACCATGGAGCAGGCTGATGAGCTGGGCAAGAAACTCATGCAGGTGGTTTACGATATGCAGTAAGATACTGAATATGAGATCATATAAAAAGAGATGAAGCAACGTAGATTTTGCTTCATCTCTTTTTTTTGTGCGCCGATTTCCATCTGCAAAACTTCAGTAATTTGAAGAAAGATAGAGAAAGATTTGGCTTTCTCAGATAAAAATCGTATTTTTGTTGCGAAATTGCAGACAATGAGGCCTCTGAGCCTTTGTTGCTGCAATGAAAAACTTGAACCGTTCCTTATAGGGAGCATAAATGAAATTACAGAATAATGGAATCTATTATAAAGCATTATCAGGTAGCCCATGTCGGGTTCAGCCTTTCTTATCCTGATTCCTCTCAGGAGATGATGGCTGTTTTACTGGAGGCTTATCAGGCGTTTGAATGCGATGAACAGGTCGCATCTGCTGCCCTGACCTCCTTCTCTCTTACCTTGAACGAAAGCGGGGAAGAGATGAGGAAACCTGCCGGTTTCAAGGAGGAATGCAGACAGGATGAGGAGGGACAGCTCATTATCAGCGGTAGTCTGGGAGAGAAGCAGAAGGCGTTCCTGATGGCAATGACTGATATGAAATCGATACTGATTACAGGTCATGATTATCAGCATTCCAGTCTTCTGGTTCCTGCTGGCACCTTCGGTCAGAAGTCGGCTTTCGGATCCCTCAAGGCAACCGTTGACACCTCGCTGATGCTGCTCTATGCCATGCGCTCGGCTGCCGGAGATACACTCCTGTTTCATTCTTCTACCATAGTAAAGGATGGAAAGGCTTATCTCTTCCTGGGCAAGAGCGGAACGGGCAAGAGTACGCATTCCGGATTGTGGCTCAAACATATCGAGGGCACCCGACTGCTCAATGATGATAACCCGGTGGTATATATATCGCACGAAGGAACGCCCATGGTGAGTGGCTCGCCTTGGAGCGGAAAGACACCTTGCTATAAGAACGAGGAATATCCGATAGGGGCAATTGTCCAGTTGCGCCAGGCACCAGAGAATAAAATCAGAAAGCAGACCGTCATAGAGTCTTATGTGTCTATCAAGACTTCTGTCTCCGGCAAGGCATGGGAGAAGAAAATTGCAGATGGCCAGCATCAAACGATAGAGAAGCTGATTGGGGCTACCCGGTTTTATCAGCTCGACTGTCTGCCTGATGCCGGTGCAGCCCTCCTTTGCAGTCAGACCATCAGTCTGTAAAACCAACCGTCGGGTAAAAACCAATCGTACAATAGAAAGATGAATACATCCGATTCAAAATATAAGGCAATAGCCGCGCTCGAGCAATTCATCCGTGAAGGTCGTCCTGTCAAGTTTCCGGTCAAAGGAACCAGCATGCTTCCCTTTATCGTAGGTGATAGAGATTGCGTAGAATTCTATCCGGTAGAAGGCGAGCTGAAGGTGGGCGATATTGTGATGGCGAGGGTAGAAGAAGGCTATCCGGTGGTGCATCGCATCATCGGGATAGAGCCTGTTGCAGGAGCAGCTTCCCCCGCATCCTTTTCTGCAGATGATTGCCGTATCGTGCTGACGGGTGATGGAAATCTCGGCTTTAAGGAGCATTGCCTGCGCAAGGATGTCATTGCGAAGGCGCATGCTGTCATCTGTCCCGATGGCAGCCGCAAGAGTCTCATCTCGCAGAAAGCGCTCAGAAACTGGTACAGATGGCAGAGGTTGAGGCCTGTGCGTAGGGTCTTGCTTAAAATAATCAAGCTCTATATCCGTTTATCATATAAAAACTAAAAAACAAGATACAATGAAGATCAGGAAAGATTTCAAGCTCCGCGAAATTTGCGGTGAGTATGTGGTAACAGCCGAAGGTATGCAGGCAGTAGACTTTACCAAATTGATCAGTCTCAACGAAACTGCCGCCTTTCTCTGGAAGGCGGCTGAGAAACAGGGCGAATTTACGGTAGCTTCGTTGGCTCAGGCTCTGTGCGATGAGTATGACGTAGTCATGGCTCAGGCAGAAAAAGACTGCGAGGCGATTATTGCCCAGTGGCAGAAAGAGGGACTGGTATGAGGAAGTATGCACTTTGGTTTTTCCGCCAGATGTCTGCTGTCCGGGGACGTTTGCTGTTGCGCATCATCGCCGGTCTCCTGCAGGTAGCATTAGGTTTGTGGCTCGTCTGGCTGTGTCGCCGGTTCATCGATGTGGTGATCTGGCGTGGCAATGTGCTGCGCGAAACCATCGTGCTTTTTTCTGTCATCGCCCTGCTGATAGCCCTTCGCCAGCTGGTATTCTATCTTTCCGGCATCACCGAGGTTATCCTTCAGAATGATATGCGTAGCCGCCTCTTCCGGTTTGTGCTGGGCAGGAAACTCTATGCCGTTAAGCATCAGGCTGAGGCTGGTTCCGGAAAACCAGCTTCCGATATGCTTTCCGGCGACATCAGCCAGCGTTTGGAGCGCGATCTCTCATCAGCCTCTTCGGTAGTTACGGATATCCTGCCCACAATCGTAGTCACCCTGGTGCAGCTCTTCGGTGCCTTCTTCCTGATGCGTTCCATCGATTCCATTCTGGCATGGAGCCTTCTGGTACTGACACCGGTGGTTGCAGTCTGTGCCAAGTATCTCGGCAGCCGACTCAAGAAAATGACGCTGGCGATACGCGAGGAGGAGAGCAGCATACAGATGATGATTCAGGAGACGGTAGAACATGAACTCACCATCAAGACCTTGCAGGCAGAGAGCACGGTTTCCGGTAGGGTAGGCAGTATGCAGCAGCGTTTGCATCATTTGGTCCGCCGTCGTATCCGTTTTACGTTGATATCCCGTCTGCTCCTGGCTTTCACCTTCAGTTACGGCTATTTCGGAGCCTTTGTCTATGGTGCCATCCAACTCAAGAACGGGTTGATAACCTTTGGTGTGATGACCGCCTTCCTGCAGTTAGTAGGTCAGATACAGAGTCCTATCATGTCGCTCTTGGGCATGATTCCCCAGCTGATTCATGCATCAGCGAGTGTAGACCGGTTGGTAGAGATAGAAAATACCGAGCAGGAGGAATCTCTGGTGCAGGCAGATGCTTCTATACCTTTGCAGCGTGCTTGCGGCATCCGTCTTCAGGATGTGAGTTATTCATATCCCGATGAGCGAAAGAAAGTTGTTGTCAGTCATTTCTCTTATGATTTCCGTCCCGCCACATCTGTGGCGATAGTAGGAGAAACCGGTTGTGGTAAGACCACCATCCTGCGTCTCTTGTCGAGTATCATCCAGCCCGATAGCGGAAGGATAGTATTGTATGATGCCCTGGGCAAAGAGACAGAAGGAACCGGCATGCGTTCGCATATCGTGTATATAGAGCAGGGTAATACGCTGATGAGCGGAACCATTCGCGATAATCTTCTTCTTGCCAATCCCGTGGCTACCGATGAGCAGCTTACCGAAGCCCTTCATGTAGCCTGTGCCGATTTCGTTTTCAGTTTGCCGGCAGGTATGGATACGAAGATAGGAGAGCATGCCACCCGTTTGAGTGGCGGTCAGGCACAGCGCATTGCCATAGCCCGCAGTCTTTTGCGCGAAGGTAACATTCTGTTGTTGGATGAAATCAGCTCATCGCTGGATGCCGAAACCGAGAAGCTTCTTTTCGACCGCCTCTTTACTTCGTATGCCGATAAGACTATTATCTGTGTTACGCATAGGAAGGAGGTGGCAGGCAGATGCCAGGAGCAGATACGGCTGTGATGATGTTGTTGCCTGTAGCAATTATTATGGATATGCAGTATCTGGTAGAGTGTGGTGAGAAAATTATTTGGCTGCGTAGGGTTACGAATATGGCTGCGTAGGGTTACGAATATGGCTGCGCTGGGTTACGAATATGGCTGCGCTGGGTTACGAATATGACTGCGTAGGCTAACGAAGACGTATCCGTAAGCTTATCGAGACGTCTGCGTCAGTTAACTGAGACGTCTGAACTCACTGACGGAACTACTTGAGTTGCTTGATTGAACTACTTGAGATAGCTGACAAAAGAAAGCTCAGGGCTATCTGCCCTGAGCTTTCTTCATATCATGATTTCTGTATCATTTACTTCTGGCATTCCTTGCAAGGAGTCCAAGGCTTCAACTGCTTGAAGAAGTCGTTGCCCTTATCATCTACGAGGATGAATGCAGGGAAGTCCTCTACGGTAATCTTCCAGATAGCCTCCATACCGAGCTCTGGGTACTCTACGCACTCGATGCTCTTGATAGAACTCTTAGAGAGAACGGCAGCTACACCACCGATAGTACCGAGGTAGAAACCACCATGCTTCTTGCAAGCCTCTGTAACAACATCGCCACGGTTACCCTTGGCAATCATTACAAGGCTAGCGCCATGATCCTGGAACTCATCTACGTATGGGTCCATACGGTTGGCTGTGGTAGGTCCCATAGAGCCACATGGATAACCCTCTGGAGTCTTGGCTGGTCCTGCATAGAGGATAGGGTGGTTCTTGAAGTACTCAGGCATCTCCTCGCCTGCATCCAGACGAGCCTTGAGCTTAGCGTGAGCGATGTCACGAGCCACGATGATGGTACCCTTCAAGTTAACACGGGTGCTTACAGGATACTTGGTCAACTCAGCACGAACTGCGTCGATACCCTTGTCGAGGTCAATCTCGATACCCTTGGTACCCTCACCTGGGTTACGGAGCTCCTCAGGAATCAACTCTGTTGGGTTCTCATCCATCTTCTCCAACCAGATACCGTCCTTGTTGATCTTAGCCTTGATGTTACGGTCGGCAGAGCAGCTTACACCCATACCGATAGGGCAGCTTGCACCATGACGTGGCAAACGGATCACGCGGATATCGTGAGCGAGATACTTACCGCCGAACTGTGCACCCAAGCCTATCTTGTGAGCCTCTTCGAGGAGCTTGTTCTCCAAGTCGATGTCACGGAAAGCACGACCCGTCTCATCACCTGTTGTAGGCAACTCATCGTAGTACTTGATAGAAGCCAACTTCACGGTGAGGAGGTTCTTCTCAGCTGAAGTACCACCGATAACGAAGGCGATGTGGTAAGGAGGACATGCTGCTGTACCCAGACTCTTCATCTTCTCTACGAGGAATGGGAGCAATGTGCCCTCGTTCTGGATAGTAGCCTTGGTCATTGGGTAGAAGTAGGTCTTGTTGGCAGAGCCACCACCCTTAGCTACCATCACGAAGCGGTACTCGTCGCCCTCTGTAGCCTCGATATCAATCTGAGCAGGAAGGTTGCAACGGGTGTTCACCTCTTCATACATGTTGAGAGGAGCGTTCTGAGAATAACGGAGGTTGTCCTGTGTAAAGGTGTTGTATACACCCAGGCTCAAAGCCTCTTCATCCTCGAAGTCGGTCCATACGCGCTGACCCTTTTCACCGTGGATGATAGCAGTACCTGTATCCTGGCAGAATGGGAGAATGCCCTTCACGGCAGTCTCTGCATTGCGGAGGAACTGGAGTGCTACGTACTTGTCGTTCTCAGAAGCCTCTGGGTCGCTGAGAATCTTAGCTACCTGGAGGTTGTGCTCACGACGGAGCTTGAACTCTACGTCGTGGAAACCCTGCTGTGCCAGCAAAGTAAGAGCTTCCTTAGAAACCTTGAGGATAGTCTTACCCTCGAACTCTGCTGTACTTACGCCTTCCTTAGAGATAAGGCGATACTCTGTCTTGTCCTCTCCAATCTGGAACATTGGAGCATACTTAAAATCTGGAGTTTTTGCCATAATGTTTTTTGTTATTTTAAACTGTTGAAATATTCAAGTCTAATTAATTCTCGTATTCTATTTCCTGGTCGAGGCTGTCGACGAAGTTGCGGAAAACCTCTTCCTCCACATCGCCCATGGCAAATTCTTTCTCAGCATCCTTTCGGATTTCTGCTATCCATGAGCGGCGTGCCTTGATATAATCTTCGTGTATGCGGTTGGCATCTTCGAGTGTGATGTCACTGATGCCGTAGTAATCGCAGATCATCTGGTAGGTCCATGCCCACTGGTAGTCGCGATAGTTGGCATTGATTTCTTCAAACCGGTCGAGCAACTGTTCTATATTCTCGATAGTTCCTTCCTTCACATCCCTAACGATGCCTTCTTCTTCAGAAACCGGGAGTAGGAGTCCCGAAAGATCATCCCAATCGCCCACGCCGACATGGGTGGCTGGAGGGGTGATGGCTGGGTCGCGCTTCAGTACACGCTTCAATACGGCACCCATGTAGATGCGGAGGGCGATATCATAATATTTGATGCCCTTGTGGAGCGATGAAGCCGGTATGATATATTCGTGATAGAGATACTGCGAAACATTATCGCCCGTTACCTCGCGCAGGTTTTCAAGAATCTTCTTACCCTTCAGAATCTCGCCAACAGAATAAGGTGAAAGCCAGTCGAAGTTGACGATGCTCTTGCGGTTCTCCATAGCACGGAGATCACGCTTAGGCCATTTCTTGATGTCGCGGTACAGACCTACGGTAGTGATGTTTCTGCCCGGGATGAGGAACATCTTGTCGCCATCGGCAATGAGGTAGGCGAAAGGCAGGTTGCGGGTGTTTGGGTGATGCATCAGCTTGCCGAAGCATACTGAGAAGGAACCCAGAGTGGCTGGCATCAGGAGATAAGCACCGCTGGCTGTCTTGGAACCGCGCTCCAGAATGCCCCAGTGCATAGGTCCCATCTTGTAGGCATGGTTGCTGAAGTTGGTGGCAGAACCGGCGTTATAGAAGGAGAACATGCCTCCGATAAGCAGACTGCTCTTATGATGAGAAGCTGTGAAAGGACCGCAGAATGCTGCACAAGCCTCGCCATTGCTCATATAGGAGTTGGCGAAGAATACGGAGGCTGATGCGGTAAAGCCGTTAGACAGCTGGCAGGCTTCGCCTACGAAGCAATCCTGTATCTTTACGCTGTTGATGACGCTGGCGCCTTCAGCGATGATGCTGTTTTCTGTAATAACGCCTGTGCCGATATATACGTTGCCATGAACAGAGCCCAATAGCGTACAGTCGCTCAGACGGGAAGCACCGTTCACTTCGCAGTAATCATTGATTACGCAGTTGGTAATCTCCTTGGTATTGATGATCTTCACATTATTACCAATCTGGCCCCGCTCCGGCATCTTGTTGTCGATGTCGGTCTTGATGAGCTGGCGAATCTTCTCCTTCATTTCCTTGTCAGGGAAATGCTTCACCATGAAGGCTGCCAGCTGGCTGTTCAGATCGCTGAAGAGGATTACGTTGCCTTCGCCCACCTCGTTGAGTACGCTCACAAGATTTCCTTCGCCGTAAGTAGCTCCCTCGGTGGTTTCCATGGTCGAGATGTTTGAGATGTAGCAATCATCGCCAATGGTATAGTTGTTGATGAAATTGCCTACGTTTTCTATCAGACAGTCGTCGCCTATGGTTACATTGCGCAAGGTGGCATTGTTGATGCCCGAATGCTTTACGAAGCCCTGGCTCACCTCCACGTTCTTGTTGAAGGATCCGATGTTTATTTCGCCATAGAGCATCACGCGGTGCATGAAGTTGGGCTTGAAATCTTCTGATACATTGACTGAGGTCCAGTCTTCGGCCCAGCAGTCGTTATGTTTAAGCACCTCGATTTCCTCGGTGGTTAAAGGTCTGTAATCATTCATAACTTACTTGTTATTGATATTTATGTTCTTACTCATAATCCTGGTACAGGAAGTCGTTGTATGGATACTTCTGTACGTGCAACTCTCTTACTTTCTTGTAGAGTATCTCGCGGAATTCGTCGATGTTCTCCTTGTTCTTTGCCGAGATGAAGAGGCAGTCCTCATTGAGTTTTGCCATCCAGGTCTTCTTCAGGTCTTCCAGCGGGATGTTCTCTTTCTCCATCGGTGTGAGGTCGTCTTCCTCTTTTTCTACCCATGAGTAGTTGTCTATCTTGTTGAAGATAATCATCGATGGCTTATCGGCGCAATCCAGTTCCTTGAGCGTATTCTCTACTACCTGGATCTGCTCTTCGAAGTCGGGATGTGAGATGTCTACTACGTGCAGAAGAAGGTCGGCCTCGCGTGTCTCGTCAAGGGTACTCTTGAATGAGTCGACCAGGTCGGTTGGCAATTTGCGGATGAATCCTACGGTATCGGCAAGGAGGAACGGCAGGTTGTCTACCACTACCTTGCGTACGGTGGTGTCGAGGGTGGCAAAGAGTTTGTTCTCTGCAAACACCTCGCTCTTGCTGAGCAGATTCATGATGGTAGATTTACCTACGTTGGTATAGCCTACCAGTGCTACGCGCACCATTCTGCCTCTGTTTTTTCGCTGTGTAGTCTTCTGCTTGTCGATTTCTGCCAGTCGCTCTTTGAGGAGACTCATTCTGCCGAGGATGATACGGCGGTCCATCTCGAGCTGGGTCTCACCCGGTCCACGCAGACCAACAGATCCCTTACCGCCACCAGAACCTGAACCACCGCCCTGTCGTTCCAGGTGAGTCCAGAGTCTTTGCAGACGAGGGAGCATATAACGATATTGCGCCAACTCTACCTGGGTTTTAGCCGCAGCGGTTTGCGCACGCATGGCGAAGATATCGAGGATGAGTGAGGTGCGGTCCAGAATCTTTACCTGCAGTTCCTGTTCGATGTTACGGATCTGTTTGGCAGAAAGCTCATCATCAAAGATGACCATACCTACTTCTCTATCTTCCTCTTCTTCGTTTTTGATATATTCTTTGATTTCTTCGAGTTTACCCTTACCCACATAGGTGGTCTGGTTAGGAGAAACCACCTTCTGCGTGAATCGCTTTACGGTGATAGCCCCCGCAGTATCGGCAAGAAATTCCAGCTCGTCGAGATATTCTTTTGTCTTGGCTTCGTCCTGTGTCTTGGTAATCAGACCCACGAGTACAGCGGTTTCCGCCTTGACTTCTGATATTACAAATTCTTTCATCTAATTTCTTTATATATATAATAATGTGAAAAGATAGTGCAAAGGTAGTGTAAAATACAGAGAAAACAAAATATAACATCAATATTTTAACTTTTTTATTAATGTGGCAGAAAATATTCAAAAGACACAAAATGCACAGGTGTATTTTAGCCACAACAGCTCACAAAGGGTCTTTTTGGTGCGCAAAAATTGTAAACGTTTACGTGGTTTTTTGCATAAAAAATCGAGATTTATTTGATTTATATCAATATTTGTCTTAATTTTGCACCCAGAAAAAGAAATTGATTTTCAAAAACGAACAAATCATAACTACATAAAAAACACAAACTGCTGAAACATTCAAAAACTTCAAAAGCCTCGACGTGATGTCGGGGCTTTTTGGCTTCTTCTCATTCAGGAGCGATTTTTGTTGTACGCTACAGTAACAGAAGCTGGAACGTCGGCTATACTGCTGTTGCGTCATAGACAGATAATAATATCAACCTAACAATAAAATGAAAATGAAGCAAAAAAAATGTATTGCTGGTATTTTGTTGCTCGGCGCGGTTTGTGCGCAAGCCAACAGTTATGAAGTAACATCACCTGATGGCAGATTGGCTGTCAAGGTGGGTGTGTTGATGGAAAACTGTGTATAATAAATAAAAAAGGGTGGCAGATTTCTGAATCTGTCACCCTCTTTATTTTATGTTTCAATCCGTTTTTTCCGCGGATTGGTTATCTGCTGGAATTATTGGTTTTTGAAGACCAATCCATCTGCATCTGTATGATCGATGGTAATTGGCTTCTCTCTGCTAACCTCTTCTGCAAGAATCTTCTTACTCAAGTCGTTCAAGACATAATCCTGGATAGCGCGCTTTACAGGACGGGCACCAAACTCTGGGTCGTATCCTACCTTTGCCAGATACTGGATAGCTGCAGGAGTCCAGCGAAGTTCAAAGCCCTGAGGCTCCAACATCTTCTTTACTCGCTTCATCTGAAGTTCTACAACCTCGGCAATCTGTTCCTGGGTCAATGGTTTGAAGGTAATGATATCATCAATACGGTTCAGGAACTCAGGACGGAAGGTCTTGCGCAACATCTCACGGCTTGCGTTGGAAGTCATGATGATGATGGTGTTCTTGAAGTTGACTACACGACCCTTGTTGTCAGTCAGACGGCCATCGTCCAATACCTGCAACAGGGTATTGAATACATCAGGATGCGCCTTCTCAATCTCATCGAAGAGAACCACACTGTATGGTTTGCGGCGTACAGCCTCGGTCAACTGACCACCTTCATCGTAGCCTACATACCCTGGAGGCGCACCGATCAAACGGGTTACGCTAAACTTCTCCTGATATTCACTCATATCAATTCGGGTCATCATCGACTCGTCATTGAACAGATACTCAGCCAGCGCCTTGGCAAGTTCCGTCTTACCTACACCGGTAGTACCCAGGAAGATGAAGCTGGCGATAGGACGCTTAGGATCCTGCAAACCGGCACGGCTGCGACGAACGGCATCACTTACAGCGGTGATAGCCTCGTCCTGTCCGATGACTCTCTTGTGGAGTTCTTCCTCCAGGTGGAGCAGTTTCTCACGCTCGCTCTGCATCATACGGCTTACTGGTATTCCGGTCCAGCGGCTTACAACCTCAGCGATATCATCAGCAGTAACTTCCTCTCTGACCATCGCTGCGCCACCCTGTGTACTCTTCAGCTGCTTCTGAATCTTCTTGCTGTCATCCTCGAGCGCCTTCAGTTTAGAATAGCGGATTTCAGCCACACGCTCGTAATTGCCTTCGCGCTCCATGCGTTCAGCCTCAAACTTCAGGTTTTCTATCTCCTGCTTATCCTGCTGAATCTTGTTGACGAGCGCTTTTTCGCCTTCCCATTTAGCACGGAAGTCATGCTCCTGATCCTTCAATTCTGCAATTTCCTTATCCAGCTGCTGAATCTTAGGCTGGTCATTCTCGCGCTTGATGGCCTCACGCTCAATCTCCAACTGCTTCAAGTGGCGGGTAATCTCATCCAGTTCTTCTGGTACAGAGTCACGCTCCATTCTCAGTTTGGCTGCTGCCTCATCCATCAGGTCGATAGCCTTATCAGGGAGGAATCTGTCAGAGATGTATCTCTCTGATAACTTGACGGCTGCGATGCAGGCATCATCCTGAATACGTACCTTATGATGGTTCTCGTAGCGCTCCTTGATACCACGGAGGATACTGATGGCGTCTACCTCGTCAGGTTCATTGACCATGACGGTCTGGAAACGGCGTTCCAGCGCCTTATCCTTCTCGAAGTACTTCTGATACTCGTTGAGGGTAGTAGCACCGATGGCTCTCAGTTCACCACGAGCCAGGGCTGGCTTCAGAATGTTGGCTGCATCCATGGCACCCTCGCCACCGCCAGCACCTACCAGGGTGTGAATCTCATCGATGAAGAGGATAATCTGGCCGTTGGCGTTGGTTACCTCTTTAATGACGCTCTTCAGACGCTCCTCGAACTCGCCCTTATATTTGGCACCGGCTACCAGTGCACCCATATCGAGAGAATAGAGTTGCTTGTTTTTCAGATTCTCCGGTACATCGCCACGCACGATACGCTCGGCAAGACCTTCTACGATGGCGGTCTTACCTGTACCAGGCTCACCTATCAGGATAGGGTTGTTCTTGGTCCTTCGTGACAGAATCTGGAGTACTCTTCTTATTTCCTCATCACGTCCGATAACTGGGTCCAGCTTGCCGCTTCTTGCCTGTTCTACAAGGTTTTTCGCATATTTCTCCAAACTCTGATAGTTATCATCAGCGCTTTGTGATTTTACGTTCTGTCCCTGTCTCAGTGCCTGAATGGCAGCGAGCATATCTTTGGCATTTGCACCAGCATCCTTCAGAATACGTGCAGCAGTAGAGTTGCCCTGTACGATAGCCAACAGGATAGGTTCTACGCTAACGAACTCGTCGCCCATTTTCTTGGCGGTATCCTCGGCATTCATCAGTATCTGGTTAGTCTCGTTGCTGAGGTACGGCTGACCGCCGCCCTGCACACGAGGCAGATGTTGCATCTCCTGACGCAAGAGCATGGCGATTTGCTGTCCGTTCATGCCCAACTTCTGGAAGATGTAGTTGGTCACATCGGTAGCCTTTTCAAGAATACCGCTAAGCAGATGCACCGGTTCGATGGTTTGCTGACCATTTCGCTGCGCAATGTTTACGGCTTCCTGTACCGCCTCCTGCGCCTTGATTGTAAATTTGTCGAATGTCATATTAATATCTCCTTTCTTATATTATATATTCTTATTTGTGTTATTTGGATGAGCGCCGGAATCTTCTCTTCGGAAACCTCCCGGTGCTTTCCTCCCATCCTTTAGCGAAACTTATGCCTATTCGTTGAAAATCAATGGTTTACTGACAATCTGTCTTGTTTTGGGTAGGTAAAAGATAGAAATAAGAGATATTTCCGGACAGAATGACAGAAGAAGGCGGTTTGAGTACGGGCTGAAGGCCCAGGCTCCTTTCAGGGCGTGTGGGGCTTACTTGCGAAACTTGAGTTGCTTATTTCTTGATTTCTCTCAATTATCTTTTAAATATCCTTTAAATAATGCTATTTTATGGGGGGAAATGTTGTGTAATCAAAATAATCTTCGTACCTTTGCACCATCATAAATTATAATTTATAAGTTCAATGGCTGAAACAAAGAAAATCAAGACAGCGTTGGTGTCTGTCTTCCACAAGGATGGCTTGGACGAATTGCTCGCCAAGTTGAATGAAGAGGGTGTAAAATTCCTGAGTACTGGTGGTACCCAGAAGTTTATCGAATCTTTGGGTTATGAATGCGAGAAAGTTGAGGAGGTCACTACCTATCCATCTATCTTGGGTGGTCGCGTAAAGACTCTTCATCCTAAAATATTTGGAGGCATCTTGGCTCGCCGTGACAACGAGGGTGACCAGGAGCAGATGAAGGAATACGAAATCCCTTCTATCGATCTCGTCATCGTAGACTTGTATCCTTTCGAGCAGACTGTAGCTAGCGGTGCTAGCGATGCTGATATCATCGAGAAAATCGATATTGGCGGTATCTCTTTGATCCGTGCAGGTGCCAAAAACTTCAAGGACGTGGTAATCGTTCCTAGCAAGGCAGAATACGGCGTTTTGCTCGATATCCTGAAGAAGAAGGGGGCTGAGACTGATATCGAAGACCGCAAGATGTTTGCAGAGCGTGCATTCGGTGTAAGCTCTCACTACGATACTGCAATCCATGCATGGTTTGCTAAGTAAACTCTTGGAAAAATAAAGTAGTTAAGGAGTTAAGAAGTGGAAGAAGTCAGGACAAGTGTCTGCGGGGATTCCATCCCCGGTATATGACAGACTGTTGCCGTGGCTTCTATGCTCCTTTAACTCCTTAACTCCTTAAATAAAAAGAAAATTTTAAGCTTAAAATAATTTAGAAACGAAATGGGATTTTTTTCATTTATTCAGGAAATCGCAATGGACTTGGGTACAGCCAATACCATCATTATCAGTGATGATAAGATTGTAGTGGATGAACCTTCTGTTGTAGCCCTTGACCGCCGCACCGACAAGATGATTGCTGTGGGCGAGAAGGCTAAGATGATGTACGAGAAGACTCATGATAATATCCGTACTATCAGACCATTGCGTGATGGCGTGATTGCCGACTTTACTGCCTGTGAGCAGATGATGCGTGGATTGATTAAGATGGTTCATACAGGTAGCCGTCTCTTCTCTCCTTCACTCCGTATGGTTATCGGTGTACCTTCTGGTTCTACCGAGGTTGAGCTTCGTGCTGTGCGCGACTCTGCCGAGCATGCCGACGGACGTGATGTATATTTGATTTTTGAGCCAATGGCAGCCGCTATCGGTATCGGTATCGATGTTGAGGCTCCAGAGGGTAATATGATTGTTGATATAGGTGGTGGTTCTACCGAAATCGCTGTCATCTCATTGGGTGGTATCGTATCGAACAACTCAATCCGTACAGCCGGTGACGACCTTACTGCCGATATTCAGGAATATATGAGCCGTCAGCACAACGTGAAGGTTTCTGAGCGTATGGCTGAGCGTATCAAGATTCATGTGGGTTCAGCTCTGACCGATCTGGGTGATGAGGCTCCAGAAGATTTCATCGTACATGGTCCTAACCGTATTACAGCGTTGCCTATGGAGGTACCTGTATGCTACCAGGAGATTGCTCACTGTCTGGATAAGACCGTGGCAAAGATTGAGAACGCTGTGCTCTCAGCATTGGAGAACACACCTCCTGAGCTTTATGCCGATATCGTGAAGAATGGTATCTGGCTCTCTGGTGGTGGTGCTTTGCTCCGCGGTCTCGACAAGCGTTTGCAGGATAAGATCAATATCCCATTCCACATCGCAGAAGATCCATTGCACAGTGTTGCCAAGGGTGCTGGTATTGCGTTGAAGAATGTAGACCGTTTCTCATTCTTGATGAGATAATCAGAACTTATTCTAATAGTAAGAATAAAGTATGCGCAACCTTTTAGAGTTTTTAGCGAAATACAACCATTGGTTTGTCTTCCTGATTCTTGAGGTGGTGAGTATGGTGCTGTTGTTTCAGTATAACAGCTATCAGGGCAGTGCCTGGTTCTCCTCGGCTAATGCCGTAACGGGTAAGTTGTATGAATGGGATGCGAATGTAGAAACATTCTTCTCACTTACCAAGGTGAACCAGGAACTGACACAGCGCAATGCATATCTCGAACAGGAGGTGCAGAAACTTTCCGACAGTCTCGTGAGCGTGACCAAGGATAGCAGCATCTACCATCGTGACCAGTTTGCATTGCTGAGAAACTATCGTCTGATTCCGGCTAAGGTAGTGGCGAATAGTGTCGATAAACCCGGCAACCTGATGACAATTGACAAGGGTAGCGCGGATGGCATCCACAAGGATATGGGTGTAATCAGCGGTACGGGTGTTGTGGGTATCGTGTATCTGGTGGCAGAACATTACGCTATCGTGATTCCGGTATTGAACACGAAGTCGAACATCAGTTGTATGATTCAGAATAGAGGCTATTTTGGCTATCTGCGCTGGAAGGGTGGTGTGTCTGACCTTGCCTATCTGGAAGAGGTGCCACGTCATGCTCACTTTAAATTGGGTGACTATGTGGTAACGAGTGGCTATTCTGCTGTATTCCCTCCTGGAGTGAGAGTAGGCAGGATATTGCACGTGTTCAACTCCGCCGATGGACTGTCGTATCGCGTACAACTTCGCCTCTCTACCGATTTTGCCCGTCTGCGTGATGTATGTGTAATTGATGATGCCGCCATGAAAGAGCGGTTGGAGATTATGCGTGCAGCACAGGATAGCATCGCAACAAATGGAGACAATAATCAATAATGACGTATAGTAAGAGGATATAAAAAGCAATGAGTATAGATTTAGTGAAAAGACTAGCTACCTTTGTGGTGCTCGTGCTGGTACAGGGATTGGTGTTTAATCATATTCATCTATTCAATTGTGCCACCCCCTTGCTGTATATCATTATGGTACTGCATTTCCGTCGCAACCATCCTAAATGGGCGGTGTTATTGTGGTGCTTTATGATGGGGCTTTGTGTGGACGTATTTGCCAATACGCCAGGTGTTGCAGCAGCTTCGATGACTGCCGTAGGACTGCTACAACCTTATTTGTTTGAACTTTTCGTACCGCGTGACAGCGCCGACGATCTGGAACCGTCCATGCGTTCTATCGGCGTAGGTGCATATTGCTGGTACGTATTCTTCATCATTCTCGTTTATAATCTATTGTTCTTTACACTCGAAACATTCAATTTCTTTAATTGGGTTCACTGGTTGGAATGTATAGGCGGAAGTACGGTTATCACTTATATATTGGTGATGGCGACAGAAAGTTTCAGAAAGTAAGATTCCGGATAAGTGATGAGAGAGAAAAGAACACGATTTTTAGTTTGCTATATATAATAAGGTATGTTGGATTACAATCTTGAAAAACGTAGATTCGTTATCGGTGGAGTGGCCATAGCTATTGTGGTCATTTACATGATTCGTCTGTTTACGCTTCAGATTATGAGCGACGACTACAAGAAGAATGCCGACAGTAATGCCTTCTTGAAGCATATTGAGTTTCCCGCCCGTGGTGCCATTTACGACCGTAATGGTAAGCTGCTGGTGTATAATCAGCCGTCTTACGATCTGATGGTGGTCATGAACGAGGAGAGCGGCCGACTTGATACGATGGATTTCTGTAATTCGCTGGGTATTACGAAAGAGTTTTTTATCAAGCGAATGAACGATATCAAGGACCGCTCTAAAAACCCGGGCTATTCGCGCTATACCCAGCAGCTTTTTATGGGACAGCTGAGCGACCGGGATTTCAGTGTGTTCCAGGAGAAGATGTTCCGATTCCCCGGTTTCTATGTCCAGAAACGTACCGTCAGAGAATATACCTACCCTTATGCAGCCCATGTGCTGGGTGATGTGGGTGAGGTTTCGCAAAGCGATATTGAAGATGATGACTACTATCAGGCTGGCGACTATATCGGAAAACTGGGTATCGAGAAGTTTTATGAGAAGCAGCTGCGTGGTGAGAAGGGTGTAAAGATCATGCTGAGAGATGCCCACGGAAGAATACAGGGTAGCTATCAGAATGGTAAACTCGACCAGAAACCTGTGGCAGGAAAGGACTTGACGCTGGGATTGGATGTCAAGTTGCAAGCCTTGGGCGAACGTCTGCTCCAGGGTAAAATCGGCAGTATCGTTGCCATCGATCCTAGAACGGGCGATGTGCTGGCTATGGTTTCTTCTCCTTCTTACGATCCAAGACGTCTGGTGGGTAGAAACCGCGGCAAGATGCACAAGTGGCTCTCGCAGAATCCTTGGAAACCGCTCCTGAACCGTAGTATTCAGGGTCAGTATCCTCCGGGTTCTACCTTTAAGACCAGTCAGGCGCTGACCTATCTTACTGAAGGTATCATCACACCGGGGACAGCATTCCCATGTAATCATGGTTTCTCTTATAAGGGTCTGCATGTGGGCTGTCATGGTCACCCGTCGCCTATTTCGCTGGTTGATGCCATCAGTACCTCTTGTAACGGTTACTTCTGTTGGGGTCTTTACTATATGATAGGTAACCGCAAGAAGTATGGCAGCGTACAGAATGCGATGACCTTATGGAAAGATTATATGGTGAGCATGGGATTCGGATATAAGTTGGGCATCGACTTGCCTGGCGAGAAACGCGGTCTGATTCCGAATGCACAGTTCTATGATAAGGCTTACAAAGGTTCATGGAACGGACTGACGGTAATCAGTATTTCTATCGGTCAGGGTGAGGTTAACCTTACGCCGTTGCAGATAGCCAACCTGGGTGCTACCATTGCCAACAGGGGATACTATTATGTGCCTCATGTAGTGAGAAAGGTGAAGGGTGAACCGCTTGATACGCTCTATACCCGACGCCATTATACCAAGGCTTCCCGACGGGCTTACAACTATGTGGTAGCCGGTATGAGAAGTTCGGCGCTGAAGGGAACCTGTAAGCTGCTCGGCCGCTACGATTTCGAAGCTTGCGGCAAGACGGGTACGGCACAGAACCGTGGCCACGACCACTCTGTATTCATGGGCTTTGCTCCGATGAACAACCCGAAGATTGCCATTGCCGTGTATGTAGAGAATGGTGGTTGGGGTGCTGACTATGGTGTGCCTATCGGTGGTCTGATGATGGAACAGTATCTCAAGGGTAAGTTATCTCCTGATTCTGAGCGCAGGGCTGCAGAGATGCAGGCCCGTAGAATCGCCTACGGATTAAGCAGTAGATAGTTTTCAGTTAACAGTTTATAGTTGATAGTTTATAGATTATGATCGATAATAAACAACCTAGTGTGCTTGCTTCACTTGACTGGTGGACGATAGGTCTTTATCTGGCACTCCTCATCTTCGGATGGGTGAGCGTCTGTGGAGCCAGCTATAACTATGGTGACAACGAGATATTCAGTCTGGGTGCCCGCTCGGGTATGCAGATTATATGGATTGGCACATCCATAGCACTGGGATTGGTAATCCTGCTGCTTGATGACCGGTTTTACGATACCTTCTCGTATGTCATCTATGGCGTCCTGATACTCTTGCTCTTTGCTACGATATTCAATCCGCATAGCATCAAGGGTTCCCACTCCTGGCTGGTGTTGGGACCGCTCCGATTGCAACCGGCTGAGTTTGGTAAGTTTGCTACGGCTCTGGCGGTAGCCAAGTTTATGTCAAGCTATGGTTTCAGTATGCAAAACCTGAAGCATTTCATGGCAGCCGTAGGCATTATCGTTCTGCCGATGCTCTGTATCGTAGGTCAGCGCGAAACGGGTTCTGCCTTGGTTTATCTTTCATTCTTCCTCATGCTTTACCGCGAAGGAATGCCGGGTGCCATTCTCTTTACCGGCGTGTCGATGGTGGCTTACTTCGTAGTGGGTGTGAAGTATGAGAACGTGATGATGTGGGATACCTATACTTCTGTAGGTAAGTTTGTCGTGCTTCTGCTGGTGCAGATTTTTACGGCTGGCATGGTGAACTCCTATACGGGCGACAGGAAACAGGCACTGATAATCCTTGCCTATTCGGTAGGCATTACGCTGCTCTTCGTGCTCTTTTCTACCTATGTCATTCCGTTCGACATTGTGTGGATCCAGCTCTTCCTGTGTGCTATGCTCATCGGATTCCTGGTTTATCAGGGACTGAGAACCCGGTTCCGGAATTACTTCCTCATCTCCATCTTTTCGTTGGGAAGTATCGCTTTCTTCTATTCTGCCGATTATGTGTTGAATCATGTGATGGAACCTCATCAGAGAGTGCGTATCAACGTACTGCTGGGACTGGATGAAGATTTGGCTGGTGCGGGATATAACGTGCATCAGAGTGAGATTGCCATTGGTTCCGGCGGACTTCAGGGAAAAGGTTTCCTCAATGGAACGCAGACCAAGCTGAAGTTCGTGCCTGAGCAGGATACAGACTTTATTTTCTGTACGGTAGGCGAGGAGGAAGGTTTCCTCGGCTCGGCAGGCGTGCTGCTGCTTTTCCTGGCTTTGATATTGCGGTTGATGCATCTGGCTGAGCGGCAACCTTATAAATTCGGGCGTATCTACGGCTATTGTGTCCTGTCGGTATTCCTCTTCCACCTGTTTATTAATGTGGGAATGGTGCTGGGTTTAACACCGGTTATCGGTATTCCGCTGCCGTTCTTCAGTTATGGTGGCAGTTCGTTATGGGGATTTACCATCCTTCTTTTCATCTTCTTGAGAATTGATGCGGGAAGGAACTTAGTGAGAAGTTAAAAAAAAAGAGTGAACAGATTGTTGATGAATCTGTTCACTCTTTTTTTATTGTATCTTGGAAATCTTGATGCCGATGTCACTCACACCGGGCAGGATTTCTCTTTTCATATCATGTCTGATGGCTACGTGTATGGAATCGCCCTGATGCATCTGATAGATGTTGATAGGGAAGTTATACTGATAGTAGCTGATACCCTGTCCTTTGCTCACGCCGTTTTTGTCAATCAGCTGGCAGTTTACCGTATCTATCTTGCATTCGCCAGGTATCTTTCTGTTTCGGTGATAAACCGTCTGTTCTACGATGAGCGTAAGTCCCATGAACGGATAGGCACCTGTAATGCGAAGTCCTAAGCTTTGTTTGTAATGCCCGGGCTCGAGTAGAGGTGATACTTCGAATGATAGGGTGTCGTTCTTCTCCCATCCTGCAATCGGTGTATGGGCATACTCATCGTATACGGTCGAACCGCTGCAGGCAGAGAGAATGTGAACGATCGCTGTCAAAACGATGAAATAAACAGTCTTTTTCATCTTTTTCTAGCTCCTATTCTTTATTCTTGTGTGGCGTTATTGCCTTGTGGGGCATTATTGCCTTGTGGCTTGTTGCCATTCTGAGGGGCGTTGTTGCCATTCTGTGGCTTGTTTCCACCCTGTGGCTTGTTGCCATTCTGCGGCTTGTAGCCCTTGTTAGGTCGTCTGTCGTTTCTTGGCTGGCGGTTGTCACCCTTAGGATGATTGCCCTGATTACGGTTGTCGCGGCGCTGGTTGTTTGGCTTGCCTTCATTCTTCTGAGGCTTGTTGTCGCCATTCTGCGCGCGGTTCTCGTTCTTCTGAGGCTTGTTGTCTCCCTCCTGCTGGCGAGGTCCCTTGTTCTTATTGTTCTTCTTCTTCTTTTTCTTAGCCTTGTCAAAGCGGCTCAAATCAGCTTCGGCAAGCAGGTCGACTGGCTTGGCTACAGGTTTTGCCTTACCGTCTTCCAGCAGACTCAATGGCTTCTCGCCCTGACGGTTCATTTCGATGATAGCCTTGGCACGCTCGATGCTGATGGTTTCGAGGTTGGAAGCAAGGTTCTTGTCAGAAGAGTAGGTGATAAGACCAGCCAGGATATCCACCTTGAACTGATGGAAATCACCGTCGGCAGTCTGCAGTACGGCATCCTTAGGAGGCAACTTTCTGCTAGCCTCTACATAGCTGTCTACCTCGTAGTTGAGACAGCACTTCAGTTTGGCGCACATACCGGCAAGTTTCTGAGGATTCAGAGAGATATCCTGGTAGCGTGCTGCATTGGTGCTAACGCTGATGAAGTTCTTCATCCAGGTAGCGCAGCAGAGTTCTCTGCCGCAAGGACCCGTTCCACCGATGCGGCCTGCTTCCTGTCGCGCACCGATCTGTTTCATCTCAATGCGCACATGGAAGGTATCGGCAAGAACCTTGATGAGCTGGCGGAAGTCCACACGTTCGTCAGCGATGTAATAGAAGATAGCCTTGTTGCCGTCTCCCTGATATTCTACATCACCTATTTTCATCTTCAGCCCGAGATCTTTGGCTATCTGGCGGCTTTGGATCATGGTGCCGTGTTCACGGCTCTTAGCCTCCTTGCATTTGTCAAGATCCACCTGCTTGGCAATACGGTAGATACGCTTGATATCATCCTGCGACTTGAGGTTTGCCTTCTTAATCTGGAGTTTTACCAGTCTTCCGGTCAGCGTAACCACACCGATGTCGTGACCCGGGTTAGCCTCTACCGCCACTATATCGCCCTTCTTCAGGTCGAGGTTATTCACATTGTGGTAATATCCCTTACGGGTATTCTTGAACTGTACCTCCACGAGGTCAGTACTTTCAGCATTGCCGGGTACATCGGCAAGCCAGTCGTATGTGTTGAGCTGTCTGTCCTGTCTTCCTACGCCCTTAGCGCACAGACCACGGTCGCAGCCGTTACACATCCTGAATTTCATATTTTTGTAATCCACGATAGTCTAATTTATAATGTATAATTTATAATGTCATAATTTATAATGAACAATGAACAGAACTTTCGCAAGTTTTGCCCCATACACCCTGTATTGCCCCATACGCCCTGAAAGGGCAGAAGCTCCTAGCCCAGGGCATCGCCCTGGGTTATTACGGGCGCTAGTTTGTCGCCCTGTAAGGGCAAAAGCTTTAAAACTCCAGGCAAGACATAAAGCTTTTGCCCTTACAGGGCGCCTTGTTGTCTGCCATTATACCCAGGGCGATGCCCTGGGCTAGGAGCTTCTGCCCTTTCAGGGCGTGCTGCTTCTGGAGCTTCACTTCCTAAGCAGGAGGACGATGATTTTGAGCGCCATATCGAAGAAAACGATTTTGGCATTGGCATTTTGCGAAATCATGCGCTTGCTGTCTTCGAAGAGGTTGGAGATGTCAATGATGTTTGCCTCGTTGATGAAGCGGGCAAAGTTCTTGGCAAAGTTCTCCTCATCCTGCGTCATGTAGCTCAGTTCCGGATTCCGGAAGTTGTACATGAAACTTTCTCTGAGCATGTGCATAAAGTAGTCGAGCATGCGTTTCTGCTTTTCTCTTCCGAAGGTGGCTATCACATCGGTCCACTTCTTGAGGTCACCTATCTTGCGCATGTAAGCCAGTCGCATCAGCATGATGAACATGTCGAGATGCTGCCGGTTTTCGTTTCCTGCATCCAGTTCTTCGAGTGCGAGGTTCCAGTTGCCGTTGGCGATACGGGCTATGCGGTGTGCCATGTCTGGCTCCAGCGCTCTCCGTTCCGTCAGCGCTTTTTCCATCTCAGCGGTTTCTATCTTCTTGAAGTCGATACGCTGCGTACGGCTTCTGATGGTTTCGAGCAGCAGTTCCGGATTCTCGCTTACCAGCAGGAATAGCGTCTGGCGTGGCGGCTCCTCCAGCAGTTTCAGTATCTTGTTGGCACTCTGGATGTTCATACGTTCCGGGAGCCATATCAGACTTATCTTATACCCGCCCTGACTCGACATCATCATCAGTTCGTGAGAGATGGCATCGGTTTCTTCGGCAGTGATGATAGCCTGTTTGTTATAGTCGGCATCCGTCTTGCCCATCTTCAGCATCCAGTCGCTAATCTGGATGTAGGGACCTTTAGACAGCAGCAGCTCTCTCCATTCCTTGATGAAGTCGAGGCTCACCGGTTTGTGTTCGCTGCCCATATTGGCGGTCTTGATGGTAGGAAAGGTGAAGTGGAGGTCCGGATGTTCCCATTTCCTGAGCATCGGTGAATCGCCCAGAAGATAGCTGGCAAAAGCCAGTGCCATCGCCAGTTTGCCGCAACCCTGCGGGCCGCAGAACATCAGCGCATGGGGCAAACGGTTCTCCTGAACCATCTCCATGAGACGGTTCCATATTTCTTGCTGACCTATAACTTCATTTCTTTGCATTTAAAACAGAATTTTTGCTATTTGCTTGACGCTGTCTACAGCCGATACGGTGAAGAAGTGAACATTGTTGTAACCATGTTCGAAGAGATCTTGCACCTGAGCGGTAGTCCACTCGATACCGAGCTGCTTGGCATCATCGTCAGTTTTACATTTCATTACCTCCTGTGCGAGTTCTTCAGGAATATCGCAGTGGAAGGTTTTCGGCACTACAGTGAGCTGGCTCAACTTGGCGAAAGGCTTGATGGCAGGAATGATAGGGATGGTTACGCCTATCTGCCGAGCCTTTTCAACGAAAGCATAGAACTTCTCGTTGTCGTAGAAGAGCTGGGTAACGGCATACGCTGCGCCCAACTGTTGTTTCTCCAGCAGGTGCTGCATATCCATTTCGAGGTTTGGCGCCTCTTCATGCTTCTCCGGATAGCAGGCTACACCGCAGCAGAACTTGTCGCCCGGGTGCTTGATGGGTGTGCCATCAAAGAAGAAACCGTCATTAAACTGATTCACCTGCTTCAGGAGGTCGGTGGCATGGGCATGACCATTTTCGGTTGGTGTAAACTGCCGGTCTTCTTTCGCCTTGTCTCCTCGCAGAACGAGAATGTTGCTGATGCCCAGAAACTGGAGGTCGAGCAGTTCGTACTCGATGTCTTCCTTCGTAGCACCGCTGCAGATAATATGAGGGATGACAGGTATGTCGTACTTGTTCTGTATAGCGCCTGCGATGGCCACAGTGCCCGGGCGGCGGCGCACACGCTGGCGAGTGAGGAGACCGTTTTCCAGTTCCTTGTATACATACTCGCTATGGTGCGTAGTGATGTTGATAAAGCGAGGACCAAACTCGCTCAGCGCATCGATGGTACGGAAGAGTGCTGCTGTTCCGTTACCTTTCAGCGGAGGTAAAACCTCGAACGAAAAGCCTCGCTTATCGCCCTGCTGATGTAGAAAATCTGCTATGTTCATATTACCTAAATTCTATGTTTCTTCTTATTTTGGTGCAAATTTACAAAAAAAATAGGGGAAAACCGCATGTTGAACGTAATATTTATAAAGAAAAAACGTATATTATTAGGTGGAGATTGATTTTTGGCATGAAAAAAGAAGATTTCCTGCCGGTAAATGCTACGCTATTCTACAGAAAAGTGATTAAAATTTAAACCTAAAAAATAATGGAACAAAAACAAACAGGCTCTAGAGCCTATCTTATTTCAATTGTGATGGTAGCCGTTTTGGGCGGCTTGCTTTTCGGTTATGATACCGCGGTAATCTCGGGAGCCGAGAAGGGTTTGCAGGCATTCTTCATGGGTGCTGAGGATTTCACCTATACCGATTTCTGGCATGGATTCACTTCTTCCAGCGCCCTGATTGGTTGTATCATCGGTTCGGCGCTTTCGGGTGTGCTGGCTTCTAACTGGGGCCGTAAGCGTTCGCTGATCTTTGCGGGTGTGATGTTCTTCATCTCTGCATGGGGATCTATGTGTCCTGAGTCTTTGGTGTTGCCAAAGGGCGAACCTAATCTTACGCTTCTCATCGTGTTCAACCTCTATCGTGTGATTGGCGGTATCGGTGTGGGTCTGGCATCTGCTGTGTGCCCGATGTATATCGGTGAGATTGCGCCTAGCAACATCCGTGGTATGTTGGTCAGCTGGAACCAGTTTGCCATCATCTTCGGTCAGCTGGTGGTTTATTTCGTCAACTTCTTCATTCTTGGCGATCATATTGCTCCTGCTATCCAGAGTGTGGGCAACGGTATGAACCAGATTCTGAATGGTGGCGAGGCTGCCTGGGCTATTGAAACCGGATGGCGCTATATGTTTGGTTCTGAGATGGTTCCTGCGGGTTTGTTTGCTCTGCTTATCTGCTTTGTTCCTGAGACTCCCCGTTATCTTGCCATGGTTGGTCAGGATGCGAAGGCTGAGCGTATTCTGGCTCGCATCAATGGTGCTGAGGAGGCTAAGAAGATTTTGGATGACATCAAGAATACGGTTACTGAGAAGAAGGAGAAACTGCTTACTTACGGTGTGCTCTGTATCTTCGTAGGTGTGATGCTCTCTGTATTCCAGCAGGCTGTAGGTATCAATGCCGTGCTCTATTATGCTCCTCGTATCTATGAGGCTATGGGCTTTGACAATCCGATGGTATTGACCGTATTCAATGGTATCGTGAACCTCGGTTTCACCTGTGTAGCCATCTTTACGGTAGAGAAGTTGGGACGTAAGCCTTTGCTCATTACCGGTTCTCTGGGCATGGCATTGGGTGCCATCGGTGTAGCCATCACCTTCGGTAATCCTAATCTGCAGTTGTTGTGCATGGTATCCATCATGGTTTATTCAGCATCATTCATGTTCTCTTGGGGCCCAATCTGCTGGGTACTTATTGCCGAGGTATTCCCTAATACGATTCGTGGTGCTGCCGTAGCGATTGCCGTAGCCTTCCAGTGGATTTTCAACTGGATTGTTTCTACCTCTTTCGTTCCGATGGCTAACAGCCTGGGCTATTGGTTCACCTATGGCCTGTATGGTGTTATCTGTATCCTCGCTGCCCTCTTTGTATGGAAGCTCGTTCCTGAGACCAAGGGTAAGACATTGGAGGATATGACCAAGCTTTGGAAGAAAAACTAAGTTCTTATTCTGTGAAATATCAAGACCGCCAGGCGTAGAAAGAAACGCCTGGCGGTCTTTCTTTATGCCCCCGGCTCGTCAGCTTAATCCATACCATGATATGATTTAATTTTTCCATTTTCGTTTTTCTCTTTAAATTGTTAGTGGCCTACCGATTGGGGCAAGCTCGGTGTCCTTCATCGGGAGGAGAATCACATTCTCTGCGCTTTCATGTTGCAAAAGTAATGTTTATTTCAGACTTATGCAATTTTTTGAAGAGAAAAAATGCATTTTAATAGCTGATTTGTTGAAAAAAAATCTTTTTCCTCACGTATTACGTATAATGTAAAAAATGTAAACGTATATATATAATATACTTGGTATAATGTAGGGAAGAAAAATTAGCATCTAACTATCTGATATTCAATATCTTGTATTTTTAAGATTCGCCCTGGTAGTCATTCGGGCATATTAGAAAACACAAGATTGGCTCTGATGGTACCTATTATTGGCCCTCATGGTACCCTCTGAAAGGCTAATTCTCCCTGGTAGTCATTGCCCACCCAAATGAGGTAAAAAAACGATGTTCTTCCGTTTACCAACTGATGTGGCTGCGTCGGGTTAAGGATATGGCTGAACTGGGTTACGCAGACGGCTGGATTCGCTTACTCAGACGGCTGGACTCGCTGATTGAGCCACTTGAGTAATCTGACAGAGCCACTTGAGTAAGCTGATTGAGCCACTTGAGTAAGTTAACTGAGCCACTTGAGTAAGTTAACTGAGCCACTTGAATATTCTGCAGCATACGCTTGCGTGCAAAAGTATACATAATTGAGCCAAATAGAGCACAACTGGTACTTATCGTACCAAAGTGGACAAGTGGGGCACCGCCGATGTTGTATCTTTGTATCAGCATTCGGGAAGAGACCGGTGCACAACATGATTATTCACAATTTTAAAATTTTATGTATTATGGCAATTAATTACAGTTTAGTAAAGCTTGCGTCAAAATTTGGTGACAAAGCAGGAGTTCCTCTTTTCTACGCCCGTGCTCAGATGAAAGACTCCATTTCGCTCAAGAAGTTCGCGAAGTTGATCTCTATGCAGACCACTGTATCCTATGCGGATGTAACAGCCGTTCTGGTCAGTATGCAGGAGAACATGATCATCGAGTTGCAGCGAGGCAACCAGATTGATTTCGGCGAGTTGGGCAAGTTCCGCCTCCAGCTTACCAGTGAGGGTGCTGCAACCGCTGCCGAATTTAAGAGCGACATCAACATCAAGGGTGTGAACATCCAGTTTATCCCGGGCAGCGATCTTGCCAACATCTTCGTAGGTATGGAGTTTGAGCAGGTTGCATCACGTGCCGTACAGAAGGCTGCCCTCAAGGCTGAGAAGGAGGGTGCCAAGACTCTCGACATCGAGGAGGCTAAGAAAAAGCCTGCCAAGGACAATGCTCCTTCTGGCGGCGATACCACGGGTGGCAACACCTCTGGCGAGCAGACCGGCGGAACAGGCAGTACCGGCAACGGTGACACTGGAGACGGATTAGAATAATTAACCTTTTAAAACAGAATAGATTATGACAGAAAAGAACAAGCAGAAATGGAATGAGATTCTCAAGTTTGCAGTAACCGTACTGACAGCTCTCCTCGGGGCGTTGGGCGTTTCGGCAGGTGGACTTTAGAAGGAGTCAATGAAGCATCTGATTCAGGAACTTCACCACCGTTTTCCGGGCATCCGTACCATCCTGAGGCATCGCGATTTGCCTGGCGTTCAGAAAGCCTGTCCGTGTTTTGATGCCACGAAGCTCCAGTACCTTCTGGATGCTTCCTGATCCTCTTCCATTAAGAGGGTTTTTCAAGAGCAGAATCCCTCCGAATTTATTTAACAAGTTAGGGCGCATCCAATCCGATGCGCCCTTTTTCTTTGTCGTCATATTTCTTTCATTCAACACTCAACATTCAACATTCAACACTCAACTATCCCAATACAACATTGGCAGGAACGCCGAGGTTGTGGTATATGTTTCTTGCAACATCAAAATTAATTGCACGACGTCCATGGAGAATATCACTTAATGCGGTTGTTGACACGCCTATAGCTTTTGCAGCCTCCTTTTGCTTGTAGCCTTTTTGGCGAAAAGCAACTTTGATGGCAGCTATGAGTGAAGGCTTAACTCGCCATGGATGGGGATCAACTTCGCATTCCCAATCGTAAGCAGCTTCGCTGAGGACCTTTAATTCTTCCTTTTCTACTTCGCTGAGAAAGTCCATGCCGCCCAATTGGGTGCCCTTTGCAAGCAGAGCCTCCATTCGCTCTTCAATTTCATTATATGTTTTTTCGTCTTTAATAGTCATAGTTATATATTTTTGATATCCTTAATCTTGTCATATTCAGCATGAGTTCCAACAAATCTAATATGTAGAAATCCTTGAAAGAACACAACGATAGTTACAAGCCTAAATTTATTGCCTGATATGTTGAAGACATATCCTGTCATTCCCGACATAATCTGCCGAAGGAAATGCTTGCTTTAATTCTGCATGGCTTTTCCATTCTGTCTTTTCAACAAACTCTGCCCAGCGCATGAGCGGATCTGCTGCATCAGGATGTTTCCTTGCAAAATCTTTCAGCAATTTGAACTTTAATATCTTCTTAATCGTTTATTTTTGCTGCAAAAATAGCGAAAAGTTCTCGATACAGAGAACTTTTCGCAAGAAAAGAAATAAATGTTAGCAATATTTAACTTATACGTACAGAAATCTCTTGCGGGTTTGAAAATAAAGTCGTAACTTTGCGCTATAGAATTTTAAAACAGATGGTTATGAAGTACTTAGATCCTAAGGCAGACCTTACGTTCAAGAAGATATTCGGCAATCATCCCGATCGATTGAAAAACCTTCCGAATAGCCTTCAGTCACTCAATGAAGATGAACTGATACAACAGAATTTCTGCCGAACAGGTTTCCAAAGCTACTCAGCTACCTTTGGAAATCATTAAGAATCTGAGCAATTCATAAAAAATATAATAGCGGAGATGTAGATTACGAATATCACCATATAATCAAGGGTCTATACGCCACCTGTTCATCGTGGCATATAGATCCTTGTCGTTTTTTATTCATTTTATCCATCGTATTGAATAAAATCAGTACTTTTTTATTCAATACGAATGATATATTGAATATTTTTTGTATCTTTGCCCCGGTTTAATCAATTCATCTGAAGAGAAATGAGAACAATTATCAATAACCAGAAAAAGGAACGGGATATTCTGCTTTCCCGTCCTTATCTTACACGTCATACCCAATATGATGTGGATGAACTGTTGGCAAGCAAGCAAATCAAGTTGATAACGGGGCCTAGAAGAACCGGCAAATCGACAGAGGCTTTGCTGATGCTGAAAGGCAGGAACTTTGCCTATCTGAATTTTGATGACGGCAAACTCCTGAGTGCATGGGACGATGATCTGGTTTGGGAAACGCTACGTGCCGTTTATCCCGACTTCGAGTATCTTCTGCTCGATGAGGTTCAAAATCTGGATGGTTGGGATTTGTGGGTCTCCAAGCTTTACCGCATGGGAATCAACATGGTCATTACGGGAAGCAACGCCAAATTGCTGAGTAGCGAAATGGCAACATTGCTTACAGGCAGATATATACAGATAGAGATGCTGCCTTTCAGTCTTTCTGAATTCTTTATCTGGAACCACAGGAATCTTTCGGAAGTATCAGAGATGAAAGATAGCGTATCCGACCTCTCGCTTATAGCTGACTATCTGCACCATGGTGGTTATCCTGAGACTGTAGCAGCAAGAAGCCTGACCCAAAACTATCTCTCCACACTCTTCGATTCCATCATTTGGAAAGACATTGCCAAGCGCCATAAAGTACGCAATGTGGAGGATTTGAACAGTCTTGCCATGTATCTGGTTTCTAACTTCTGCAATCCTTTCAGTGCCAACGAACTGGCAGAAGCGCTGGGATTTTCGAGCGTAGCAACCACCAAGAAGTTCATGGGATTTTTAAGAGAACCCTATCTCCTGTATTATCTGCCACGTTACAACAACAAGTTGAAAATGATGAAGAAAGCTCCACAGAAAGTATATGTGGTTGACAATGGTTTTGTAGAAGCCAAGGCTTTTAGTGTGAGTGAGAACTTAGGCAGGTTATTGGAGAATCAGGTTTTTATAGAGTTGGTTCGCAGGGGATATCATGCAGAAACATCGCTTTTCTATTATCGCTCCCGTAATGACAAGGAGACTGATTTTGTTACAAGGCAGGGTGCTCATGTAGAAAGTCTGATACAAGTATGTTATGACCTCTCTTCCGAACGAACACTCAAGCGGGAGATAGATAGCATCATAGAATGTGCGGGAGAACTCAAATGCTCCAATCTGATCATTGTCACGATGAATGAGGAAAGGGTAATTGAGAAAAATGGATATAAGGTCAAGGTTTTGCCTATATATAAGTTTTAAGGAGCGTCTGATCTTTGTATATATGCAACAAGGCGCAACCTTCTCACGAAGACTGCGCCTCTAATAGTTTTCTTTTTTTGTTTAATTTTTAAGAGAGTATTAACATATATATATTTGTAAGTGTAAGTTTCTTACTTCTTTTTCCATGCTGGCTGACAGAGGAATGCAATATACTTCTTAGAAGTTGTTGTGCTCTGGAGGTAATCTGTAGGCTTGCCGTCTACATAGATTTGGTTGAGATAAAATGCAAATCCCATCTCCTTGGTAGTGAGCAGACAAACGCCATATTGATATGGGCTATATGTAAATCTCAAAACTACCTTGTGAGCTTCATTATTTTCACCATAAGCGAGATTCAATTCAATATCCGTAGGACAAACATAGAGATATGCTATTTTGTCTGTACTGTTTGGAAGAACCATAAATTTACATGTGATGTCTCTTGGGCTTTCCTTTGCAAGCGCATCAGCGAGAGCTTTATTATTGTAGATATGCTCTGCGATTTTTGCTACAGGAAAGTTTGCTACACGGATGATACTATCGCCATACATGCTGACATTACAATAGGTATCTACAGAGTCTGTCTTGATACTTGTATTGGCTGCATTCTTATGGTCAAATATCAACTTCATGTTGTTATACGAACCCATAGCCATTGTTTTCTGATAAGACAGTTGCTGCTCCTTAGTAAGGTAGCTATAACTGTTATCATCGCCTGTATTACAAGAAGTGAATGCGAAAGCTGCAACGAAGGCAGCTACAATTGAGAATAATTTGATTTTTTTCATTTTGCTATTATGTTTTGATTTTTATTTTCTCATATTTCTCAGCCTAAATGTACCCCGATATGGTTGCTCGAGGCTCTTCAGTCCTTGTATAAAACAAGAAAAGGCGGGAAACTTGCATCACTTTTAGTTAATCTCTGTTAATGCTCTTCACTTGTCCATTTCATAGAGCACTTTTGCCAATGTATTGTAACCTCTGACTTTCAGTTCTTAGTTGTTTGAGCTTTTTACTGTGTTATGTCTAGGTTTGTCCTACATAGCGATGCAAAGTTAGTGTTTTATTTTGAAATGCGCAAGAAATTTATGATTTTCTTTCTCTTTTTCGCATAAAAATACTACTTTTGTGGAGATTTTAGGGATTATTCACCTAAAAGCTGAATGAATCGTGTAGACTCTGAGTCTCATGGAAAATGAATTAATGATGAATCTGATATGAAAAAGAAAGTAGGTACATTTAAGATTTGGCTGTTGGCGATTGCCGCAGTAGTGGCGTTTTCTGTCTTGCCGAAGGTTTCTTCGTTGGCAACAGAAGATCAGGCACTTGTTGTAAAGGAGAATATGCAGGAGGCTGCTGATGCTGCGGGCGATGAATCGTCTGCCGAGAATAAGCAGGAAACTGCTGGAGAGGGTGCGAATCTGGAGGCGCAGGGGCTGGAGATTCCGGTATCTAAGGTTAAGGTATCTGAGACCATCAAGCATCGGTTGGCTTATACGGTATCTTATAATCATGATACGCGACAGCCGAATTGGGTAGCCTGGGCGCTGACGGGGGAGCATGCATCTGGTAAGTTGCCGCGCGGTAAGTTTGCTGATGATGAGGAGATGCCGGCACCCGTGGGTACTTTGGCGGATTATTACAACAGTGGTTTCGACAGGGGACACATGTGTCCGGCTGGTGACAACAAATGGAGTCAGCAGGCGATGGATGAATGTTTCCTGATGACCAATATGTGTCCGCAGAACCACAGTCTGAATGCGGGGGTATGGAACACGATAGAGCAGCAGTGCCGCAACTGGGCGGAGCAGTATGGCAAGGTTTATATTGTCTGCGGACCGATATTTCTGAATAAGCAGCATCGCAAGTTGGGCAAGAACAAGGTGGTAGTGCCTGATGCCTTCTTCAAGGTGGTTCTTCATACGGGCAAGAATCCGCAAGCCATCGGCTTTATCTGCCGTAACCAGTCGCAGAAAGGCAGAAAGAAGACGGAATTCGTAAATTCAGTAGATGAAGTGGAGCGTATCACCGGCTATGATTTCTTCCCTCAGCTTCCGGATGATGTTGAGAAGAGGGTAGAGGCTAAGGCTGAAATGTTTTAGAAAGGAATTTCTGCAGTATCTAGTAATAGGATATAACAAAAAAAGGCTTTCCGTAATGGAAAGCCTTTTTCTTGAAGATCTGTGACTCGCATGGGGCTCGAACCCATGACCCCAACATTAAAAGTGTTGTGCTCTACCAGCTGAGCTAGCGAGTCAATCTTCTGCTTTATGTTTCAAAAGCGAGTGCAAAGGTACGGCAAAAATCTGAAATAACCAAATATTTTGCCATATTTTTACTGATTTTCTTTATTTTTATCCGAAATCGGGACATTTTCGCCCGTTTTTTCATGATATTGCGGCTTTTCCTTTGTTACATACCGCTGCCAGTAGGCTATGATGAGCGTTGTGAGCGGAAGGGCTACAATCAATCCCAGGAAGCCCAGAAGTGCACCCCAAACCGAGAGACTCAAGAGAAGAATGGCTGGGTTCAATCCCATCGCCTTACCCATAATCTTCGGGGTAACTACCATGTCGGTGATGACCTGCACCACACAGAACACCAGAACAGCCAGACCGAATACCAGCCAGAAGTTCTGACCTGTGTCGGCTGCCTTCAGCATGGCAAGGAATGCCGTAGGGATGAGGGCGAAGGTATGGAGATACGGAACCAGGTCCATGATGCCGATGAGAATGCCCAGACCTATCGCCATCGGGAAACCGATGATGGTAAAACCGATGCAGAACATGATGCCCATACAGAGCGCTACCAGTCCCTGACCACGGATATAGTTGTTGAGCTCGCGCTCCACATCCTTCATCAGCGCACTCCAGAACGGACGGTTCTTCTTAGGGAAGATTCTCACCCAGTTGGCTGTCAGCGTCTCATAATCGAGCAGGATGAAGAACATATATAATAAGGTAATCATCGATGCCACGATACTCATCAGTACCGTTGCCGTCTGGCTGACTACCGAGAAGACCTTAGGCATGGTGGTCTTGATGGCATCGCTGAAGTCCTTGCTTTTCAGAAAATGCTCTATCTGTTCCTGATTGGCCTGCAGCCAGTCTTTGATCAGCGCCGTCAGGTTGTTGGTATGAGTCGTCTGATGCAGCCATCGTGTCAACACCTCACCGAGTTTGTCAAACTGGTCAATCATCGGAGGGATGATGAGCCACAGCACGCCTCCTATAACAGCGATGGCAGTTCCCATGGCGATGAGGATAGACAGCGCACGTATTCTGACGTGGAGTTTGTTTTCGATAAACTTCACGACCGGATAGAGCAGGTAAGCGAAAAACCATGCAATGAAGAATGGCAGCAGTACGCTGCTCAGATAATTGGTCATGTAGAGCACGGCCAGTACGATGAGGGTAACCCCCGCCCATCTTATAAATTTATCAAATGTAATCTCCTTTCCCATATTTAATCCTTTTGTTATGATTTTTCATTAAGAATCGCCTTCTGGTAGCATTCTCTGCAGAGTGGCTCGTATTCATCTTTCTCGCCCAGAAGCACCCGTTTGTCGTTATTGACCAACCGGTGGCTCACATAGGCAACCGATCCGCACTTTACGCAGATGGCATGAACCTTGGTCACCTCGTCGGCGATGGCACAGAGAGCAGGAATCGGACCGAAGGGAACTCCCTTGTAGTCCATATCCAGTCCTGCCACGATGACTCTCACGCCACGGTTGGCGAGTTCGTTGCAAACCTCCACGAGCCCATTGTCCAGGAACTGGGCTTCATCGATACCCACCACGTCGATATCAGAAGCCAATAGCAGTATCGATCCAGAGGACTCAATAGGAGTAGACCGGATAGAGTTCTGATCATGGCTCACTACATCTTCCTCGGAGTAACGAGTGTCAAGCGCCGGCTTAAAGATTTCCACCTTCTGCTTGGCGAACTTCGCACGCTTCATTCTTCGGATCAATTCCTCTGTTTTTCCGGAGAACATCGATCCGCACACCACTTCAATTCTTCCGGGACGGTGCGCCTCCCCAATTAGATTTTCTGTCATTTCGGGGGCAAAATTAATAATAAGGTTTTAAAAAATGCAAAGAAATGCGTTTTTTTTTTGCTAAGAAAGATTAATTAACTACATTTGCGGACAGTATGGGCACATTATACATCGTTCCGACTCCAGTTGGTAACATGGAGGACATGACAATGCGAGCCATTCGCATACTGAAAGAAGCGGATTTGGTACTCGCTGAGGACACTCGAACATCGAGTGTTCTGCTGAAGCATTTCGATATTAAAAATCGATTAGTGGCTCACCATAAGTTTAACGAACATGGCACATCTTCTGCCATCGTAGAGCGACTGAAGGGTGGCGAAACCATCGCCTTGATCAGCGATGCCGGAACACCGGGTATCAGCGATCCTGGTTTTTACCTCGCCCGCGAGGCAGCCAAGGCAGGCATCACGGTGCAGACTTTGCCTGGACCTACTGCATGCATACCGGCCATCGTTTCATCGGGTTTGCCATGCGACCGTTTCTGCTTCGAAGGATTCATTCCGCAGAAAAAGGGCAGACAGACCTATCTTGAATCATTGAAGGATGAGGTGCGCACCATGATTTTCTATGAGTCGCCTTATCGTGTGGTGAAAACCTTGCAGCAGTTTGCCGAGGTTTTCGGGGATGACAGACAGGTGAGCTGTTGTCGTGAAATATCCAAACTCCACGAGGAGAGTGTGAGGGGTACGCTTGCCGAGGTCATCGCTCATTTTGAGGAGACAGAACCAAGGGGCGAATTTGTCATCGTATTGGCAGGAAAAGATCCCAAACAGCTCAAGGAGGAGATGAAGGAAAAGAAGCGTGAAGAGCGCCGGCAGAAGAAAAACGGGGCTCGCAGGGATGAAGAAAGTAATGAATAAAGTATAGGAAGCGACGCGTTTTACGCGAAAAGATAATTTTTTAAATCAAACATTAAAAAGGAAAATGATTATGAAAAAGCTATTATTTGCGGCATGTTTAGCTGCTTTTTGCTTGACCAGTTGCAACAACGGCAAGAACAACACCCAGGATTTGGCAAATCAGCAGAATGATTCGCTAAACAGTATCATCGCTCAGAAAGATAGCGAAATTAACGATATGATGGGTACATTGAATGAAATCCAGGATGGTCTTAACCAGATCAGTGAGGCTGAGCACAGAGTAACTCTCCTGAAGAACGGTGAGGGTGCCAGCAAGAGACAGCAGCTCAAGGAGGATGTTCAGTTCATCGCTACCCGTATGCAGCAGAACCGCGAACTCCTGGCTAAATTGCAGAAGCAGATGGCTAACAGCTCTTTGCAGGCTGATCAGTTGAAGAAGACCATCGCAAACCTTCAGGAGCAGATTGCACAGAAGGATAAGGAACTCCAGGTGCTTCGCGAGGAGTTGGATAAGAAGGATATTCATATTGCAGCGCTCGATGAGACTATCAACAATCTGAATACAAAGACCTCTCGTCTTACTACTGAAAGCAACCAGAAGACAGAGACAATCAATGCACAGGACAAGCAGATCAACACTGCCTGGTACGTATTCGGTACCAAGAAGGAGTTGAAGGAGCAGCATATCATGGAAAAGGGTAAGGTAATGACCGGCAATTTCAACAAGAGTTATTTCACCAAGGTTGATATCCGCAACATTTCTGAAATCAAGTTGATGTCAAAGTCGGCTAAGTTGCTCACTACCCACCCATCCAGCTCTTATGCTTTGGTACGTGATGCCAACAAGCAGTATACGCTCCGCATCACCAATCCACAGATTTTCTGGAGCACCAGCAAGTATCTTGTAGTGCTCGTTAAGTAATTATCTCTTTCTCTGAAAGAAATCCTGCATGAGTGCGCGGCACTCATCTTCCAATACGCCCGATGTAACTGTCGTCTTAGGATGCAGTGCATCGGGCGCATATTTTGTATACCCCCTTTTCTCGTCGCTGGCACCATATACCACGCGGCTGATCTGTGCCCATCCCAGCGCTCCGGCGCACATCACGCAGGGTTCTACCGTAACGTAGAGGGTACAGTCTTTCAGGTATTTTCCTCCCAGCATGTTGGCTCCCGAAGTGATGGCCTGCATTTCGGCATGAGCCGTAACATCGGTCAGCATCTCCGTAAGATTGTGGGCACGCGATATGATCCGGTCCTTACAAACGATGATGGCGCCTACCGGAATCTCGTCTTCATCGAATGCCGCCTGAGCCTCCATCAGGGCACGGCGCATGTATGCTTCGTCTTTTTTCTTGATATCTTCCATTGTTTTTCGTGCAAAATTACATAAAAAAGTTTGAAGTGTGGACTTTTTTTGTTATTTTTGCAAGGTAAAAGCATCTTTTGGTGCAAAATAAAGGAAATAGACTATGGCAGAGCATAATGAATTAGGCAAATGGGGAGAAGACGAGGCTACGCTCTATCTCGAGAATGAAGGCTATGTCGTCATCGACAGAGACTGGAAAGCCGGCAAGCGGGATCTGGATATCCTTGCCGTTTCGCCGGATGGTAAGACGCTGGTTGTGGTAGAGGTCAAGACCCGTTCGGGTGAAGAATACCAGCAGCCCGAGGAAGCCGTAGATGTCAGGAAGATGCGTAATCTGGCAATAGCCGCCAATACTTACGTCAAGGAACAGAAGGTGGAAAAAGAACTTCGCTTTGATATTGTTACCGTGGTAGGGGTAGGGCATCAGGTGAAACGCATCGAGCATCTTGTGGATGCCTTCAACCCGTTGCTGATTGGATAACCCGTTGTGTATCGCTATACATTATTATATAGACATGGAAAAGAAGATTATACGATTAAAGGAAGTGGATTCCACGAATACCTTCCTGAAGAATTTGGATACTTATGATGAAGATGCGCTGACCATTGCCATTGCTGATTATCAGACAGCAGGCAGGGGACAGGGCGTGCATACCTGGGAGAGTGAGCCGGGCAAGAACCTCCTCTTCAGTATGATGATGTGTCCTAAGTGGGTACCTTTGCGCCAGCAGTTCCTCCTTTCCGAGGCTGGTGCGCTCGCCGTGAAGGACGCTCTTGATTCCTATACGGACGGCATTACGCTGAAATGGCCGAATGATGTGTACTGGTATGACAAGAAAATCAGTGGTACGCTGATAGAGACTGCCATCGACTCCAAGGGCATCAAGCGCTGCATCTTCGGTATCGGCATTGATGTCAATCAGACTGAGTTCCACAGCGATGCGCCCAACCCTGTATCTCTGGCTCAGATTCTGGGTCATGAAGTGGATAGGGAAGAGGTGCTGCAGAAGGTGATTGAGGCTTTCTGCAAATACTACGAACTTCTGCGTCGTGCCGACTATATGGATGTGTCGGGACTCTATCATCTTTCTCTCTACCGCCGCAAGGGCTATCACTGGTATGAGGATAAGGACGGTAAGTTCGAGGGCGCCTTCGTAGAGGTGGAGGATGATGGTCATCTCATCCTTCATGACAAGAAGGGAGTAATACGCTCGTATGCGTTCGGAGAAATCAAGTTCCTGGTTAATAGTTTATAGTTAATAGTTAATAGTTAATAGTTTATAGGAGGCTACGCCCTATAAACTGTTAACTGTAAATTGTAAATTAAAATAAAATGGCAAAGTTTAAAAGAATTCTTTTGAAATTGAGCGGCGAGAGTCTGATGGGCAAGCAGAGCTTCGGCATCGACCCAGAGCGCCTGAGTGATTATGCTAAGCAGATAAAGGAGGTCCATGAGATGGGCGTTCAGATAGGCATTGTGATTGGTGGTGGTAACATCTTCCGCGGTTTGAGCGGAAGCCAGAAGGGTTTCGACCGTGTCAAGGGCGACCAGATGGGTATGTGTGCTACCGTTATCAATTCCCTGGCATTGAGCAGCGCGCTCGGAGCCTTGGGCGTTAAGAACAAGGTGCTTACTGCCATCCGCATGGAGCCTATCGGTGAATTCTACACCAAGTGGAAGGCGATTGAGGCGATGGAGGCAGGCTATATCTGCATCTTCTCTGCAGGTACAGGTAGTCCATACTTCACTACCGATACCGGTTCTTCTCTCCGCGGTATCGAAATCGAGGCTGACGTGATGCTCAAGGGTACCCGTGTAGACGGCATCTATACCGCCGACCCAGAGAAGGATCCTACAGCTACCAAGTTCAAGGACATCACCTATGATGAGATTTATACCAAGGGCTTGAAGGTAATGGATTTGACTGCTACCACCATGTGTAAGGAAAACAACCTTCCTATCTACGTGTTTAATATGGATGTTGTAGGTAACCTCAAGAAGGTGATGGATGGAGAGGAGATTGGTACGCTCGTACACAACTAATCATCTCTCTCAACAGGAAGAAAAAAGCAAATGCGACTGGATTCACATCTAGCCGCATTTTTCAGTTATAATCTACCTAAATACCTAAATATCCCAATAAAGGGGATTTCTTCTATTTCGTCTTCTTCAGATAAATAATCGCCGAGATGATGACGTATGCCACGATGACAAGCCACCAGCCGGTGAGGAAACCGGTCAGACCATCGAGTGCTACCGAAGTAGCGAGAATGATGAGGGTGAGCGCGGCAAAGCCATATTTCACCTCATTGCCCTTGAAGCCCCACTGCTTGAACTTCAAGGCGAAAAGAGGCATCTCGCAAACCAGCAGATAGCTGGTGATGAGAATCAGAGCCAGAATGATGAATACCGACCACGCATTTCCTTCGAGCCAGCTAGGATTGAACACAATCAGCGAACCCCAGAACAGGGCGTTGGCTGGTGTAGGAACACCGATGAAAGAGGTAGTCTGGCGCTCATCAAGATTAAACTTAGCCAGTCGCAATGCCGAGAAGGCTGCGATGATGAAGGCTGCGTAAGGCAGCCATGGGCGCAAAGGCTCCAGAAAACCCGGATATTCCATCACAAAGAGTTGTGAGAATACGATGGTGGCAGGAGCCACACCGAAGGTTACGTCATCTGCCAGCGAATCCAGCTCCTTGCCTATTGGCGATGAAACGTGCAGCAGGCGGGCGCTCATGCCGTCAAAGAAGTCGAATACGGCTCCGATGATAATCCATAACAATGCCATCTTTGGGTTCCCGCCGAAGGCAAACGATGTTGCGACGCAGCCCGAAACCAGGTTGCAGCAGGTTATCGTGTTTGGAATATGTTTCTTGATACTCATTTCTTTACAGTATATTATGATAGAGTGAAAGCCGGAAGTTTGTTCCGGCTTGCCCTCTATCTGTCAATATGTTATTTCAATTTAGCGATGATGGTCTGGTCGCCCGTAGTTGACTGTCCCATCTTTACGCATACTTCTGTACCTACAGGCAGGTAGACATCCACGCGTGAACCCAGCTTGATGAATCCCAGGTGCTCGTCGATGAAGCATTCTTCCCCTTCCTTGGCATAGGTTACGATGCGGCGTGCCACTGCACCGGCAATCTGTCGGCAGAGTACATCCACTCCCTCAGGTGTGGTAATCATCACGTCGGCATGCTCGTTTTCCTCGCTAGCCTTAGGCAGCCATGCCTTGTGGTAGTTGCCGTCCACATGCTTCACGAATTTCACCTTACCATCCACCGGGAACCAGTTGGCATGAACATTCCAGAGGCTCATGAAGATGGAAATCATCAGGCGGCGGTCACCGAAGTAGGGAGCATTCTCCACCTCTTCTATCACCACAATCTTTCCGTCGGCTGGTGCTACTACCAGTTTCGAAGTATCCTCTACGTTGAGGTATCTGACAGGACAACGGTAGAAGTTGAGCACGATACCATATACCGTACCGAACACAACAACAAAAGCCCAGAACGGAATCTTGTTGTCTAAGGTTGTCCACAATATAGCCGCAATGGCTACTAACGCTATCGCTCCGGTTACCAGCTGATCGGTACCTTCGCGGTGCAATCTTATCTTCTTTAATTTCTTTATTTTCTGTCCCATACAGTAGGATTAAGTTTTTATTGGTGCAAAGGTACGTCATTTTTATCACTTTTGCAAATTTTTTGGGGGTTTCTTTTACCTTTTTCAATATTTTCGCATATTTCTTTTGGCTTTTTCAATATTTCGCCGTAACTTTGTTGTCAAAATTCGAATTTTAAACAGATAATGGAAGATTTTGTTCATTTGCATGTACACACCCAATACTCCATCCTCGACGGCCAGTCGAAGATACCGCATCTGGTAGATAAGGCCATCAAGGACGGCATGAAGGGTATGGCGGTAACCGACCACGGTGTGATGTTCGGCATCAAGGAACTCACCGACTATTGCGGCAAGATTAATAAAGACCGCAAGAAGGAGGGACTCGAACCTTTCAAGCCTATCATAGGCTGCGAGATGTATGTGGCACGCCGAACCAAAGCCGACCGAGAGAAGGATAAGGGCGATATGAGCGGTTATCACCTCATTGTACTTGCCAAGAATTATAATGGATACAAGAACCTCATCAAGCTGGTGAGCAATTCGTGGGTGGATGGTTACTACATGCGCCCACGAACCGACCGTGCCGATCTGGAGAAGTATCACGAAGACCTCATCGTCTGTTCGGCATGTATTGCAGGCGAGGTGCCATCCAAGATTCTGCATGGTGACCTGGAAGGAGCCCGCGAGGCTTGCCAGTGGTACCACAACCTCTTTGGCGATGATTACTATCTCGAACTCCAGCGACATAAAGTGCCCGATGATCCAAGTCTGCTTGCCAACCGCGAGGCTTACGAGTTGCAGCAGCGTGCCAACAAGGAACTTATCAAGATGGCAAGGGAGTTTAACATCAAGCTGGTGTGCACCAACGACTGCCACTTCGAGGATAAGGAGACTGCCGAGGCTCACGACCATCTGCTCTGTATCGCTACCGGCAAGGATCTCGACGACCCTAACCGTATGCGCTATTCCAAGCAGGAATGGTTCAAGACCCGCCAGGAGATGAACGATGTGTTCTCGGATATCCCCGAAGCGCTTTCCAATACCCTCGAAGTGTTGGATAAGGTAGAAATCTACAGCATCGACCATGGTCCTATCATGCCTTTCTTCCCGATTCCGGAGAGTTTCGGTACCGAGGAGCAGTTGCGACAGAAGGTATCAGAAGAAGACCTCTACAAGGAGTTTACCTCTGATGAGAACGGCAAGAACCCGTTGCCACCAGAGGAAGGTCAGAAGGTAATCGACCGATTGGGCGGTTACGATAAAATATACCGTATCAAGTTTGAGGCAGAATATTTGCGCCACCTTGCCTACGAGGGAGCCAAAAAGCTTTATGGCGACCCGCTGCCCGAGAATGTAGACGAGCATGTAAACTTCGAGCTCCACGTGATGAAGACCATGGGTTTCCCGGGCTACTTCCTCATCGTGTCAGATTTCATCAGGGCGGCGCGCGAGGAACTCGGCGTGATGGTGGGCCCGGGACGTGGATCTGCGGCAGGTTCGGTGGTGGCTTACTGCTTGGGAATTACCAAGATTGACCCATTGAAGTACGACCTCCTGTTTGAGCGTTTCCTGAATCCAGACCGTGTGAACCTTCCGGATATTGATACCGACTTTGATGATGACGGCCGAGGCAAGGTGCTGAGATGGGTAATGGATAAGTACGGTCATGAGAACTGTGCCCATATCATTACCTACGGTTCCATGGCCACGAAGAACTCCATCAAGGACGTGGCGCGTGTCGAGAAACTGCCGTTGGATAAGGCGAATGCACTCTGCAAGGCTATCCCAGACCGATTGCCTGACGGTGCCAAGATGAACCTGACCAATGCCATCAAATATACCCCAGAGCTGCGCGAGGCTGAGTTCTCCAACGATCCCCGCGAGAGCAATACCATCAAGTATGCCAAGATGCTAGAGGGAACCATCCGAGGCACGGGTATCCATGCCTGCGGATTCATCATCTGCCGCGACCCTATCAGCAACTGGGTGCCTGTATCTACTGCCGATGACCCTGATTTCCCGGGACTGAAGACGGCGGTAACGCAGTACGACGGCCATGTCATCGAGACCACCGGTCTGATTAAGATGGACTTCCTGGGCTTGAAGACCCTCTCCGAGATGAAGGAGGCATGCAAGGTTATCAAGCAGACTACGGGCGATGTTGTTGACCTCGATACCATCCCTATCGATGACGAGCTGACCTATCAGCTCTATCAGCGCGGTCAGACCATCGGAACCTTCCAGTTCGAGTCGCCGGGTATGCAGAAGTATCTCCGTGAGCTGAAGCCTACGGTGTTTGAGGACCTCATCGCCATGAACGCCCTCTACCGTCCGGGACCTATGGATTATATCCCTGACTTCATTGCCCGCAAGAACGGCAAGCAGGAGATTACCTACGATATCCCGTGTATGGAGAAGTATCTGAAGGATACCTACGGCATCACGGTCTATCAGGAGCAGGTGATGCTTCTTTCCCGTCAGTTGGCGAGCTTCACCCGAGGCGAGTCAGATGCCCTGCGTAAGGCGATGGGTAAGAAGAAAAAGGCCATCGTAGATGCGATGAAGCCTAAGTTTATCAAGCAGGGACAGGAGAACGGCCACGACCCTAAGGTGCTGGAGAAGATATGGGGCGACTGGGAGAAGTTTGCTTCCTACGCCTTCAACAAGTCTCATGCCACCTGTTATTCGTGGGTAGCCTACCAGACTGCCTATCTCAAGGCGCACTATCCTGCCGAATACATGGCGGCGCTGATGACCCGACGCTTTGCACAGATTACCGAAATCACCAAGCTGATGGAGGAGTGCCAGTCGATGGGCATCAAGACCTTGGGACCGGATGTGAACGAGAGTTACCGCGTGTTCGGTGTGAACGAGCATGGAGAGATACGTTTCGGTCTTTCAGCCATCAAGGGTATGGGTGCTCCGGCAGCCGATGCCATCGTGGCAGAGCGACTGAAGAACGGACCTTATAAGAGCATCTTCGATTTTGCCGAGCGTGTAGATTACTCCAGCGTGAACCGCAAGGCTTTCGAAACCTTGGCGCTGAGTGGCGGTTTCGACAGCTTCGGCATCCGTCGCGAACAGTTCTTCGGCAAGAACAACAAGGGCGAAACCTTCCTCGATACGCTGGTGCGCTACGGTCAGCTCTTCCAGCAGGAACAGCACGAGGCTGCCAACTCACTCTTTGGCGGTACCGAGGCGATAGAGATAGCTACGCCGCCTATTCCTGATGCAGAGAGCTGGAGCACCATCGAACGTCTGAACCGTGAGCGCGAGCTTGTGGGCATCTATCTTTCTGCCCATCCGCTCGATGAGTACAGCATCATCCTCAATTCCCTCTGCAATACCCATTGTTCTGAACTGGGCGACAAGCAGGAACTGGCAAAGAAGGAGGATGTGGTGCTGGGCGGCATCATCACGGGTGTGAAGTCGAAGTTTACCAAGACGGGTAAGCCGTGCGGTTTCGTTACGCTCGAAGACTTTGAGGGTTCAGGCGAGCTGGCTCTCTTTGGCGAGGACTGGGGCAAGTGGCGCGGCATCATGGTTGAAGGCAGCACCATCTACATCACCGCCAAGTGCGTTTCCCGTTACGGCAATGCCAACTATCTCGATTTCCAGATAGGCAATGTGGAGTATCTGCAGACGGTCAAGGAGAACCGCATCGACCGCTTCACCATCAATGTGGAGAGCGATGCGATAGACGAAACGATGGTCAGCGACCTGCAGACCATTCTGGAGAATGACGAGGGCAAGGCGCAGCTCTTTTTCCAGATACATGATGTTGACAGCAATACCTATCTGCTGATGCGTGCCCGTGAGCATACGGTGGGTGTGGGCCATGCCCTCATCCAGTATATCGAGCAGCATCCTAAGATGAGCTATCAGATCAATTAGAAGTAATTTTAGTTTTAATATAAAAAGGTATAGAAAAATGGAAGTAACAATTACAACCGAGAATTTCGAGAGCTACAAGAATGGCGAACTGCCATTGGTAGTAGATTTGTGGGCAACATGGTGCGGTCCTTGCCGCCAGATTGCTCCTATCGTATCAGAACTTGCTGAGGAGTTTGACGGCAAGTTGGTAGTAGGCAAGTGTGATGTAGAGGAGAACGACGACATCGCTATGGAGTTTGGTGTTCGTAATATCCCTACCATCCTCTTCTTCAAGGGTGGCCAGCTGGTAGATAAGTTTGTTGGCGCAGCCTCTAAGGCAACCCTTACCGAGAAGTTCCAGGCTCTCCTGTAATCAGCCCGGATAGAAAATGATAAAAGCATCTGGCTTGAGAAAACATGTTCTCAGCCAGATGCTTTTTTTTGTTCGGGGCTGTCGGTGACTTACCATTCTACGCTTCTTGTTCCGTCTTCTTCTACGGTAATAGTCACTTTGGTGCAGTCTTCCGGCAGCAGTTCTTCTATCAGTTCCGGCCACTCCAGGAAACAGAGGTTGCCGCTGTAGAAATAATCTTCGTAGCCCATGTCGTATACCTCATCGAGTTTTTTGATGCGGTAGAAATCGAAGTGGTAGACAGGTGAGCCGTCGCCCGCTGTATATTCGTTTACGAGGGCGAAGGTAGGAGATGTGATGACATCTTCTACGCCCAGTTCTTCGCAAATGGCTTTTACAAATGTTGTCTTTCCGGCTCCCATCTTGCCATAGAAGGCAAAGACCTTGCCGTCGCCCATGTTCTGCAGAAATTCCTTGGCTGCTTCATGGATCGTGTCTAATGAGTCAATTTTTATCTTCATATATGTTTACTATAAACTGTTAACTATCAACTATTAACTATTAACTTCAAACTTTGAACTTTATGATTACTATTAACTTTGAACTGAACTTTCGCAAGTTTTGCCCCACACGCCCTGAAAGGGCAGAAGCTCCTAGCCCAGGGCATCGCCCTGGGTTATTAAGGGCGTTAGCCTATCGCCCTGTAAGGGCAAAAGCTTTAAAACTCCAGGCAAAACATAAAGCTTTTGCCCTTACAGGGCGTCTTGCTGATTGCCATTATACCCAGGGCGATGCCCTGGGCTAGGAGCTTCTGCCCTTTCAGGGCGTGCTGCTTCTGGAACTTTTGTGCCTTCTGTCCATACTTGAACTACTTGCGGAAGTTCTATCTATTCTCACCTTTTTCTCGGTGTCAGCGTGATGAGCGGAATGAGCATTTCCTCCATCGAGATGCCGCCGTGCTGGAAGGTATCCTTGTAGTATTGCACATAATAGTTGTAATTATTCGGATAGGCGAAGAAACTGTCGCCCGTGGCAAATACATACGAGGTACTCAGGTTAGGTGCCGGCAACTGGGCACGCTGAGGCTCCTTGATGGTGAACACTTCCTTGCTCTGGTAAGCCAGATTCTTGCCCAGCTTGTAGCGCAGGTTGGTGTTCGTATTGCGGTCGCCTACAATCTTGATAGGTTTCGATGCCCTGATGCTGCCGTGGTCGGTGGTGAGCACTACCTGGTAATCGCTCTGCGAAAGGAGCTTGAAGAGCTCGGAGAGAACCGAATGGCGGAGCCAGCTCTGCGTGATGCTGCGGTAGGCACTCTCGTTGTTGGCAAGCTCGCGCACCATCTTAGATTCGGTACGCGCGTGAGAGAGCATGTCGATGAAGTTAATCACCAGCACGTTCAGGTCGTTGTTCCGGCATTCGTTGTAATGCTCCAGGAAGCGGTCGGCACCCTGCGAATCGTTCACCTTGTGATAACTGAAGGTATAGTGCTTTCTGAATCGCTCTATCTGGGTCTGTATCAGCGGCGCCTCGTTGAGGTTCTTGCCTTCCTCCTCGTCCTCATCTACCCAGAGGTCAGGGAACATTTCGGCTATCTTGTTCGGCATCAGACCGCTGAAGATGGCGTTGCGCGCATATTGCGTGGCGGTAGGAAGGATGCTCATGTAGAGCTGCTCATCGATGTCGAACAGGTCGCCGATGTCTTCAGCCAGCATGCGCCACTGGTCATAGCGGAAGTTATCTATCACAATCAGGAACACCTTCTTGCCCTCATCGAGCAGCGGGAATATCTTGCGCTTGAAGATGTCGGGACTCATCAGATGGCGGTCTCTGTTGTCGGGACTCACCCAGTCGAGATAGTTCTTGGCTATGTATTTGGCGAAACCCTGGTTAGCCTCTTCCTTCTGCATGCCCAGCATCTCAGCCATGGGACTTGCCGTATCGCTCAGCTTCAGTTCCCAGCTTACCAGTCGCCTGTAAATCTCCATCCAGTCTTCCGCCGTTCTGCATTCCATCATCTGCATGGCTATCTGCTGGTAGTCTTGCTGGTATCCGCTCTGCGTCACCTCCGCCACGATGTCTTTGCGGTGGATGTTCTTCTTGAGCGAGAGCAGAATCTGGTTCGGGTTTACGGGTTTGATCAGATAGTCGGCTATCTTTGAACCGATTGCCTGGTCCATGATGTTTTCTTCTTCGCTCTTGGTGCACATCACTACCGGTGTGGCAGGCTGGATGTCCTTGATGCGTAGCAGGGTTTCCAGTCCGCTGAGTCCCGGCATCATCTCGTCGAGCAGGATGAGGTCGAAGGTCTGCTGGCGGCAAAGTTCAATGGCATCAGGGCCGTTGCTTACCGTCTGCACCTCGTATCCTTTCTTTTCCAGAAAGATGATGTGTGCCTTGAGAAGTTCTATCTCGTCGTCTATCCAAAGTAATAAACCGTTGCTCATATTTTATATCCTTTTTCTTTTCGGGGTGCTAAAGTACAAAGAAAAATGGAATGAGGAACACGACTTCGTGTTAAAGAGAGTTAATGATGAAGATTCTTTGGTACTTTTTATGAAAACGTTTGTATTACCTTGTGACAAAACCTGAAAACATAGGTTATTTGAAACTTATTTGTATAACTAAACATAAGCATTATGATCAGACGCAATTACTTGAAAAGTTTGTCTGTTTAGCAATAATACGACCGGGAATCCGTTTTTTATGGTAAGGTAATTCATAAAAACGAACAATAAAAAGAAGAAAAACAAGAAACAATGCTCAAGATAGTAATGATTATGCTATGCGGAATAGGTACCGGCTATCTGCTCCGCAACAAGAAAATGAGTTTTATCGGCCGTATCATCACGGTGCTGATATGGGTACTCCTGTTCCTGCTCGGTATCGAGGTAGGTTCTAACCCTCGTATCATCAGCGGTCTTCAGACTCTGGGACTTGAGGCGATAGCCCTGACCTTTGGAGGCAGTCTGGGTAGTGCACTCTTTGCTTGGGCATTGTGGAAGTATGTTACAGCAAAGCAGGCTAAATCGTCGGCTCACGCTGAAACCGGGAAAGGAGGCAAGGCATGAAAGGCAGTTTGATTATCGTAAGCTTCTTTGTTCTGGGTATCATCGTAGGCTTGTGTGATGTGATTCCGGCAGGTCTTCTGGATAGCGACGTGAGCTATTGTGCACTCTGCTGCCTGATGTTCTGCGTAGGTATCAGCATCGGTTGCGATACCTCTGTGCTGAAGAGTTTCAAGAAGGTGAATCCCCGTCTGATGATGCTCCCTGTGATGACCATTTTGGGTACGCTGGCAGGTTGTGCCGCCGTATCTCTCATCTTGAGCCACCGCCAGCTTACCGATTGTCTGGCTATAGGTTCAGGGTTCGGATATTATTCTCTTTCGAGTATCTTCATCACCGAATACCGGGGCGCCGAACTGGGAACCATCGCCCTTCTTGCCAACATCTTCCGCGAGATTCTCACCCTGCTGTGTGCTCCGCTGCTGGCAAAATACTTCGGCAAACTGGCACCTATCAGTGTAGGTGGAGCCACGACCATGGATACAACGTTGCCTATCATCACCCGATATTCGGGCGAGAGTTTCATCATCGTTTCCATCTTCCATGGCTTCTGTGTCGACTTTTCTGTACCCTTCCTGGTTACCTTCTTCTGTTCTTTGTAGAAATAGCTAAAAGCAGTTCTTAAGACCTAAATAAAAAAGCCCCCGATGCGTTATGCACCGAGGGCTTTGCTATGTCGAATCAAAATTTAAAAAACATCTTTTTTTTACTTTTTTACCTTTAAAGAGTGCAGCTGGTAACTCCGAGCGTAGTAGCGATGGCTGTAAGGACGGAGATTGCAATCTGCAAAATCGTTTTCCAAGTATTTGCTTTCATAGTTTTAATGTTGAATGTTGAGTGTTGAATGTTGACTTTTTGAATGTTGAATGTTGAATGTTGACTTTTTGAATGTTGAATGTTGAGTGTTGAATGTTGACTTGGTGGGGGATGCGCTGGCTTCCGCTAGGTATTAGGGAGAGACGCACCCCCGTTAGGCACTCCTGCGGGTTTTGCCCTCAGGCGAGGGCTTTATTCAAGCCCATCGCCGCTATCCTGAGAGCCGCCTCCGCCGCCTTCTTGGGTTCCACTACCGGTAGTACCTGAGCCGCCCTGGCTAGTGTCAGAGCCACCGCCCTGAGTTGTGTCACCACCGCCTGTGGTGCCCTCCTCGTCGGTGCCGATATAGCCGCCGTACTCCTGAATCTTGCACTTCTTGCGCAGCTCGGCATTACTCCAACTTTTCGTGTTACGTACAATAAGATGTACGCCCTCTACGCTGGCAGCCGTCACCTTCTCCTTGGTATCCTCTGCCTTGGAGCTCATACCGATGGAGAACAATCCGAGGTCAGAGAGACGCACGCTCTTGCCGTCGAGAATCAGCTCCTGCAGATGGTCGAGTGCATCCATCAGCACACCGTGGATAGTACCACGAGAGTAAGGCGAGCCGTGGTCGGAGATATGCGATACGAATCCCTCGAAGTCCACTTCGCGGTCGGTTACCGAAGTAGCATACCACTTCTTCTTACCTGCGTTTTCACCAGTCTGAGGTGTGCGCTGTACTTTACGATATTTCAATGTTCCTTTTACTTCCATAATCTTTAGTTTTAATGTTGAATGTTGAATGTTGACTTGGCGGGGTGCACAAGCCTTTCTTTGAACGACAGTGCAAAGATACGCCAATTTCCCGATACCACCAAATTTCAGCGTGTGATAAGGCGCGATTTTCAGCACGCTTTCAATCCGAAACCTGTTAAAAATCCTAACTCGCTCTAATTTGGACTTTGATTGAAAATCAAGAAGTTGGGCGTTTGCCTATATTATATAGGTAACAATATGGAAACGAGCGGACTTCTGCTCGTTTCTGTATTTTGCAATATGCAAAGAACACCTCAATTTGGGGGCAAAGATACGATATTTTTCTAAATATCCAATAATTTACAAGAGGAATTTTATGGAAATTAGAACTTTTTATAGTAAAACCTTGCTTCGCAAGTAATTTGAGATTAGAAACATCAGTGAATCCAAATTTAATGTATATTGTCTGTTTCCACAATTTTCACCGTGGTACGCCTCTCAACAATATGTACCACAGTGAAACTTCTTTTTTTATATAGTTGTGCGAAAAAACATCAAGTCAATTCTTGTCATCATCTGTCGAGCCAATTCTTCAATTTCATGATTTTGTCTTTGCTGACCACAATTCGCAACTCAGGAAATCCATGAAGGCTAATGGTCATTTTGTATTTGAAGAAATTGGTGAGTTTGTCAATGCGCTCGATATTTACCATATATTGGCGGCTGACACGGAAGAACAAATTGGGATTTAATTGCAGCTCCAAGTCATTCAAAGATTGGTTGATGGGTACAGAATTACCATCACTAAGGTATGCCCTAACGACACCATTCTCTGATAAGAAATAACTAATGTCAGTTGTCTTGACAAGTTTGAAGCCATCATAGACATGCACAAGGAAATAGTCTCTCCATTTCTTACCTGTTGCCATCCCCATTTTCTCCATCAGAGCTGAGTAATCTATGACTTTATTGCACAGGGCTTTAGCCTTTGTTAGAGCTTTCTCCAATTCTTCTGTCAATATCGGTTTCTGAAGATAGGCGATGCCATTGCTCTTGAATGCTTCCAAGGCATATTCATTATAAGCCGTGGTAAATATCACAGGAGAAGTTGGGGCTATCTCCAAGAAAGCCTCGAACACATCACCATCGCCCAGTCTTATGTCCGCAAAGATTACATCCTCGTCATGCGGATTTTGCAGATAGTCGATGACCGCTCTCATTGTTGTTAACGGTCCTTCTATTTCCATAGAGTTGTCTATGTTTTGCAAGAGGCGTTTCAGTCTTGAAAAGCCACGTTCTTCGTCTTCTATGATTAAAACTTTCATGATTTTGATAAGATTGGAAGTTTAACTTCAAAATATTTATTGTCGTTACTAACGACTAGTTCCTTTCCTAATTGACTATAGCGCAGACGCAAGTTTGACAATCCCTTTTGTGTTGTAGGTAAAGTGCTCTTTATCGGATTCACTACATTTCTAACGATAATATATTCGCCATGACAATACACTGAGATAGAAAGCGGACTTTCCTTGGTATGACAGTTATGCTTTATCGCATTCTCTACCATCATTTGTATCGCCAATGGCAAGGTCTTATTCTTGCATCTTTCCAGTTCTTCGGCAATTTCCACATGTATGGTATGAGGAGAACTTATCTCTTGAAGCTCACAATAGTTCTTCACGAAATGAATCTCTTCATGTACAGGCACCGTCTCATCATCCAAATGGGTGACTACATATCTATAGATTTCAGAGAATTTCAGAGTGAAACTTTCTGCCTGTACAGGATTTTCCTCTATCAAATCTGCCAGCGTGTTGATGCTGTTGAATATGAAATGCGGATTTGTTTGCTGTCGCAAGAGATTATTGGTGAGTACTATATTTTCCTTCTCTTTCTTGATGAGGATGGAACAATAATATAGGCAGGTATTCACCATCGTCAGCAATGTAGCGATTAGTCCAAAGACATATATCCTGTCCCAATAAACCTCGTTCCCTGCATGCCAAAGACTATCGAATATGTTTTCAAAAGTGACAGCCCAAGCGAAGTTTGCTGTCAGCATGAGAAGTATATGAATGGCAAAGCGAGGATAGCTTATCCTGTCTTTTACAAAGATGTTCCCCAAAATATTTGAAATCAATAGGGAGAACATGGTATAGACAGAACAATACGCAATGTCAAAGCACAAGTCTTCGATGGTGATACCTGTGTCCACGAACGTGTCAAAATCCATCAATGCCCATAGTAAGTAGGAAAAGATGCACGTGGCGATAGATATGACAGCCCAAATCTTTATAAAGTTATTATATTTGCTCATATTGCTCATTTTTGCTTGCAAATTTAGTGATTTTTTGCGAGATAGACAACAGTAAGAGCCATGAATGACGAAAATTCTCCCATGAATCCGCTATTTTCGCTTATGAACCATCCATAGCATAGTAAGATAAGGTTCATCTGTGGTTTTGAGTGATTCACACCTCAATTTCTCCGAATCACGGTGATTGGGCTTGCACGAACCGAAGTAACGTTATAATTTTGCACCCGAAAAATTTAATGTTTTATCAAAAATTGTATTAAAATGAATTTAATTGTCAAACAAAAAATCTTTATGCTCCTATGCATTGTAACACTTATGTGTTCATTGTCAGCATGTGAGTCTGACGACAATGTAAGTGGCGTACTTGATGCCAAGAGTAATGTGAGTGATTTAACGATTAGTGAAACCGACGCTCAGAAATCTTTTGCTAAAATTCTGTCTATTGCAGTAGCAAAGAATGAAGCTTTAAGAACTTTTTTAAAGAGTGAAGCAGAGAAGCAGTATGATAAGGATTATGACGTGTTTTATCCATTTGTAAAAGACAAGACTGTCACGGATGGGAAAACCTTGCGTGACATACTTGTGTCCTATTCTTCTGAAAATGAAATAGCTACAATTGAGAAAAAATTACCTTTGCTGACGGTGATGATACCAGACTTAGCTTCTTTTGGTGCTTTTAGCATCAATAAGTGGGATACTTCAAATGAACAAGTTGCAGTTACATATGCAAAGGATAACGACAATTCTGTATTCTATGCAGAAGGGGATTCCCTTTTATCTTTGCCTAAGGGAGACTTACCTAATTTCCCTTTTATGGTGGTAAAGTCAAACGAAAGAATGAAAGTTGTAGGCAAAGAGGCAACTCGTTCTGGTGGCTATGCTGATATGAATGCGAACAAGTATGATTTTGTCGATTCTGCATTTGATGGAACAAAATCTTGTGAAACAAGGGCAAAGTTTTCTAATTATAACGAGGATAATACAGAAACTGCTCCAGAAGATAAACCATATTTGAAAGAAGCTGATGGTCTTGACAAAAGATGCATTACTGCCTATAATAATCATTATATCGACAAGTATTTGATAGATAGAGAATATGTCTATTATGATTTGTCACCAAATAACAAAGAAAATGGCAAGTTAGATCCAAATGTGAGAGAGAAACTTTATAAATTAGAATTGACCCCCTAAAATATGGCAGCATTTCTGACAAACAGATAGGGGAAGATCCGCATCTTAAGAATGAGGCCTATTACAAAAAGGGGCATCCTTCTGATGAACAAATAGCAAAAGATTTGTGGACAGATGGAGCTTATGAAATTGTCTTTCAAGTTTATCTTGGAAACAGTAGTATGACCGAGACTAAAACAATTTCAGTAAATGGTTCTGATTTATTCTACATTAGTAAATTTCATGTTACCAAACAACACCATACAGGATTCCGTCATAGCAAATGGTGGTACACTACTACCCCAAAAGACCTTATGGGAAAATGGGTAGATGTTTCTTCAGAAAATCTATATCTTACAGGAACATGGGATCTTTCAAATAGCCCTGTAAGTATGTATATTAAGTTCTTTGAAAAAGATAATGGTACTATAAAGACAACAACGAGCAGTTACACAACAAGCTATACCACTAAAGCAGATGTGAGTGGTAGTGGGAAATATGATAAAGAAAGTTTTAATCTTGGATTTAGCAGCCAAGTCTCAGAACAAAAGACTTTCACTATTTCATATCAATACAAGGATGAAGATGATGATTTAGGCAGTCTATACCTAAACTTCAAAGATCCGATTATTATATCAGATAAATATGCTAGTTCAAAAGGCTATGAGATCAACTCTCTTAGCACAGGTGCGATAGATGTTGTTATAGCACCAACAAGTATCAGATAGTAATTGCTTTAGAATTATACGACTATGATTGTGGTAAAGAAAGTGTTGAAGAGTAAAAACTACAAGATGCTTGTATGGGTATTCTTTATGCTAATAGTATTGGCATCTTGCTCAAAAGATGACGAGCCAGAAGAAGTTATATATCATCAGAGTTATGTTAAGGGAAAGTTGAACGACACAGAAATCTCAATGAATGATATTAACGCATTGGTTTCTTCTGCAAAATCTGATTATAAATTTATTGTCAGAGAAAATGAAGAGAAGGTCTCTATGTTTGACTGGAAGGTAAAACTTGTAGATACACCAGATTCTGTTGTTACCCTTTGCCTTCATCTTGATAATATTTCAAGGACTAATTGTATGATAGCGTCACCTAACAATGACCCTACATCTGTTCAAACAAAGGACAAATGCTATATTACCGTAGAGAATCCAAGAACAGAAAATACTGTTACTTACACTCCTACGGAGCATTCTCAGATTTCTACCGAATGGAATTATTTTACGGTTACACCAGACTCTAAAACCGAGAAACATAATGGCGTGACGTGGGATTATTCAAATCGTGTTTGGTCTGGCATTGATGGCAGACTCTATGGGACGTTCACCAATAGTTCCGAACTCAATCAGACTATAAAACTTGACATTAATTTCAAGTTATATTAAGTTATCTAAAACAAAGATGTGCCAAGAGCTTCCAAACTTGGCACATCTTCATTTTCTTCGATTTTTTTAAGTTAAGTAATAAAATGGTGGAATTATGGGCAAAACAAGAAAATACTAATATTTGTTTCTTCTATCAGTACTATGCGTTCTGTCCTCTTGCTATAAGAATGAGGATGATACACGTTCCTTGACAGGTACTGTTTGGATACATCAATTTGACCGTGAGGAAAATGTTGACGATGGTAGTGCAGCAGCCTTGTACTTTGGTAAAGAAACTGTTGAATACTATGCTCTTGATAATAATTTAAAGGTTTTGCGACTGATAGAAAAACTACAATATAGAGTAGTAGGGCAGAAACTTTCAATTGGTATAAAGGAAGGTGTTTTAGGTGACAACTATCTGACTTTCAAAAATGAACGATACTATCGGTCTGACAAGAAGATTACAGATATGCTTACTCCACAAAATAGCAAATAGATAACCTCTGTTTAAATCCCTAAAGTTAGAAATAGCACCTAACATTTGGGTACACGTAGTCCCGCTTCACAAAAACGACACTTTGTGGCAAGTCCTATTAAGGGCTGTTACAAAGTGTCATTTTGTTTACTTACAGATTTTATTCAAATACTTGTTTCCATAACGTTCTGTTGCTTACGATGATCCTGACATCGGCTTTCATATACTTTTGCAGTATAGGAGTATTTTGTCCCTGTGTACTCACTGTGGCTATAGCCATAAAATAGTTACCATCTTCCCTATGTATGAGTTTGGCATTATGGCTTATGATGTCGCAGTTACAAGATGCATTATCGTTGCCCTCGAAAGATACATGAGCCGTCCTTGGCTCATCGAAAAGATACAAATACTTGTATGGCACAAACACTTGCACTGTTCTTTGATTGATGACCTCACCATTAGCCTCTATGGATATAGGATAAGGTATCTTGTAGAAAGCAACTGCGAGGGCGAGGACTATTATCGTAATGACAACCGTTCCCAAGCTGACGAGGCGAGGAGGAACCTTGCCTATCACGTTCCTCACCTTCTCGCTTCTCAACTCGATATTATCTGATTCTCTTTCTTTCTGTTCCATATCAAAAGCATTTTAGTTTCCCAATTCCAACTGATTCTTCACAAGATTATAGTATGCCCCTCGTTTGGCGGTCAAAGACTCATGGTTGCCTACCTCAACCACTTTTCCATGATCGATGACCACGATTTGGTCGGCATTCTTCACCGTGCTTAGGCGATGAGCCACAATCACAACAGTCTTACCCTTATAGAATTTATCCAAGTTCTCCACAATGCTTCTCTCATTGTTGGCATCGAGCGAGTTGGTCGCCTCGTCAAGGAAGATGTAGTCGGGATTCTTATACACCGCCCTTGCTATCAAGATGCGCTGTTTCTGTCCCTGGCTCAGTCCCACACCATCACGTCCAATCTTGGTATTGAACTTCAGAGGCAAAGCCATCACATAATCCTTGATACAAGCTATCTCGGCTGCTTTCAACAATCGTTCCTTGTCTATGTCGCCATCATCAACGGCTATGTTTCGTGCGATACTCTCCGAGAAGATAACACCATCCTGCATGACAACGCCACATTGTCTGCGCCACCATTTCTTGTTGAGCTTGTTGATGTCGGTGTTACCAATGTTGATTGTTCCCTCCAAGATAGGATAATAACCAAGCATCAAGCGGATGAGTGTAGTCTTACCACTGCCAGATGCACCAACGATGGCTGTTACCTTACCTTGCGGAATGTGAATGTTCACATTGTCTATAGTCTTGCGCAAAGCATGTGGGTCGTACTTGAACATGATGTTCTTGATGTCAATGCCCTCATTCTTATCTTCAATAGAAGTTAGCAAGCCTTCCTTTCCGTTCTCATCATCCATCTGGTGAATCTCGTTGATTCGCTCCAAGCTAATCTTCACATCTTGCAGGGAATAGAAGAAATTCATCAGTTGCTCCACAGGTGAGTTGAGCTGTCCGATGATGTATTGCACGGCAAGCATCATACCGAGTGTCATTTGCCCATGAATCACGGCGGTGGCAGCCACCACCGTGATGATGATGTTCTTTACCTCGTTAATGAAGATACTTCCTGCCTCCTGTGTCTGTTGGAGTTTGAGTGATTTCATCTGCACGCCGAACAAGTCAGCTTGCGTGTCCTCCCATTCCCATCTTCTACGTTGTTCACAATCCTGCAACTTGATTTCCTGCATGGAGGTGATAAACTCATAAGTTTTGTTATTGTTGATAGCTTGCTGCTCAAACAATTCATAGTCGAGCACCTTTCTCCGTTTCAAGAACAAGGTCATCCATCCGCCATAGAGGATACTTCCCAACAGGAAAATGACAAACACCAATTTATTATAGAAGAACAGTACCACCGAGAATACCACGAAGGTGAGCATGGCAAACGTGATGTTGAGCGTCTGCTGCGTCAAGAAAGTATTTACTCGGCTATGGTCGTTCATTCTTTGCATCAAGTCGCCCATGAGTTTCGTATCAAAGAAAGACATAGGCAGTTTCAATAGCTTGATGAAGAAGTCACTTACTAATGATATGTTGATGCGTAAGGATATGTGAAGCAACAACCATCTGCGGATAAAGTCTATTGCCGTCCGGCTGATTGTAAGCATCAACTGCCCCAAGAGTATCAGCCAAACAAAACCTATATCTTGGTTCTTGATACCGACATCCACGATAGATTGGGTAAGGAATGGCAGGACAAGCTGCAGGAGGCTTCCGACTACCAGACCCAAGATGATTTGTCCGAAATACTTGCGGTATTTCTTCACATACACAAAGAGAAAGCGGAAAGACCTCTTTTCTTTGATTTTCTCTTCACCTTGCATCTTATAAGTAAAGAACGCAGGAGTGGTTTCCAAGAACATAGCAATGCCCTTGTCCTCACCATTGGAGTTCGTGCTTATCCAATGTTGTTTGAACTCGTCTAAGGTATAAGCAACCAATCCCTTCCCTGGGTCTGCTACATAGAACTTCTTGGATTTCTTAATCTTATATAAGACCACAAAGTGATTCTGATTCCAATGGAGAATACAGGGCAATGGAGCTTCGTTTAACATGGCGATAGAAATTCTCGCACATGCCGTATGTAATCCAAGAGTATTAGCTGCTTCATTGATTCCTAACATTGAAACACCTTCCGTTGTGGCAAAGCAAAGTTTCGACAGAGAATCTAATGTATATTCCCTGCCGAAATATTTACATATCATTTGCAAACTGGCTATGCCACATTGCATGGAATCATGTTGATGAAAACTTTCTATCGTTTTGGTCATTGATTAATACATTTTCATGATAGCACTATCAATATTCTTATTAACTTCTATTTCTCCACGTTCTGATTTCTTGCCATAGTTAAAGTTGTAAGTCAGAGTTAAATTAATATTACGCCCATCAGCATCGCTAAAATTCCACGAATTTCTATTATAGCATCCATACTCCATTGTTATATGTTGCTTGTCGTAACGTGAAAATGGGTTACGTGCTAAAGCCTCAATTGTCAATGACTTATGAGCCCAATTCGCTTTCCATTCATAGGTGGGACGACGGTTTATGAGCCAGGGTTGGCGAATATCAAGCGATTTATAAGGGGTAAGATAATCAAAACTAAACATCCATTCCCCTGCAAGATAAACCAAGCCACTTTTTATGCGTAAACTGTTGTGCGACATATTATAGGCTGAGCCCCTTAATGTATTACATTCTTCAATTGTCGTGGCATTCAAACGTAAATGTTCATTCAATAAATTATAGGTGCAACTTACACTAAACATATTGCCGTAGAAAGTTCCCCCATTTATACGAGTATCAAAAATCGTATTCGTGTTAGCTGTATACTGATGTACTATGTTATCAAAATAAATGTTGCTATCATAGGATAAAGATAAATGCAATTTACCTATCTGTCCATTATATGAAAGAGTGTTTCCTAACACTTTCATTGGGACAATATCTGGATTACCACAAGTTGCCTCAAAAAAAGATGTCGGAACAACCATAGAATTCTTTTCTGACGGCTCAAATAGGGTATGCGTAAAAAGACCATTTAACGAAAAAGAATGCTTGCTATTAATGGCATAATTTCCTCCATAAAATGCGACTGGTATACAGTAATTGTCATGTACGGAGTTTAAAGATACGGCAGTATTAGACAAACCTGCAGAGACATAATAATAGTATTTCTCACTGTATTTGCTAAGTTGAAGTAATCCAACAGTAACATTGGAAGTCAGTTGCTGTTTACCCATTGCAGTTCCAGCATAATCATCAGTATAATGTTTATAATCATTACTCAACACCCCTGTTAGGGTAAGACTATTTTTCAAAGTTTTGGAATAACGTATATTTCCATTCAGCACAAAGTTGTCTTCTATTACTTTAGAACTTAGGGATGATTGTTCTGTTTCTGCATACAGACTGTAGTATTTATTGTGCCCCACAGAAGCAGATGCTGTAATGTCAAAAGCCTGCTCTTTCGGCAACCATAATGTATAATTTGCATATGCAGATGGTGCTATAGATTGGCTATTATTGGCTATAGTCCGTCTCGTTGTGCCATATGGTTCTGTGTAGGAAATACTCTGTATGGTGTTGGTATTTGGCGTAGCTTGGCGAGTAAAGCCCACATAAGTATTTAATCTATGGCTGTTACCCATTGAGGTTAAACGAAATCGTATGGCTTGCCCGTTATTTTTTTTCAACGAGCTTTCATCATTATAATTACGTTCCAGAACGGATTTGTCCGAAAAGGTAAACATATCATTTCCTCCTGTATAGCTATGGTCTCTATGCCAGTCACCTATGGCTGTTAGCGAAAGTGAGTATCGTTTCTTATTGAAATCTGCAAAAGCTAGATATTCTCCCGATTTGTAAGCAAATCCTTCGTTTGCAGACAAATACACATTGCCTCCATAATTCATTTTTATCGTAACAAAATTAACCAATCCTGCTTTACCCGCATATTTGCCGCTTGGAGTTCTTATATATTCTATTGTACGAATGTTCTTTGCGCTAAGAGATGCTACATCTTCAGGTAATGCCTCCATACCATTAATGCACAAAACGACCTCTCCTCCACTATGAGTAGTAATACTACGAGTACGTGCCGATACTTCCAAGTCAGGAGTCTGCATAAGATACAGTAAATTAAAACCGTTAGCAGAATGTTTTTTCTCGAGTTGAGTTGGTATCAACAATGTCTTGTTGCTCATTTCTATCTGACCTTCTGCGGTCACAACAACCTCTGGCAATTTTTCATTTTTAAGACTATCTGTTTGTGCTTTAACATCTGTTAAAAAAACAAGCAATGAGCAAAAAATAATTAAGTATTTATACATTTAAATGGAGTAATTTATATATATATTTAAAGATGATAAAACCATGGATGGGCGTGTCAATATATGCTTGACACTCCCATCCACACAGAATACTAAACGTAGCCTCGTTACTCTAGTTCTTATTTCTTTATTGGTGGTAAACTAGGTTGTGGCTTTGGTCTTACTATTGGACATACGCAATTGCAAGTTGAAGTAGAATTACAGCTTTGGCTGCTTCTTGATGAGCCGCAAGAACCTTGAGCGGCAACAGTGTGTGCTTGTCCTCCAAGCACAAGCATTAGTGACTCCTTGTTCAAAACAGAAAATTCGTCTGTCAGAACTGATTTCAACTGATTAAACTTTTTCATTGATTAAATATATTTAAATTAGCCTACTCTATAAGCTTTTCGGCAACTGCTTTATTCCTTAGTGCAATAATGTGGAGCGAGAGATTTCAAGACATAAAATACTAGGAACCTTATTCCAATCATAAAATTTTAGGAGTTGGTATCCTATCCCTGCAAATCCCATAAACAAACCTACTTGACTATTTCGGTTGTCATCTCCACAAATAACATCTTGCCCCTTACTTATCTCTATTGCTATTGAATTCACCCATTTCAAGGCTTTTGTATCATTTCGCATGGACAACAAGTGTAGTATTTCTAAATTTCCCATAGAACCATGGCAAACAGAAAGATTGTAGCCAATTCTTTTCTCAACCTGCTTGATTGCAACATTTAGTTCTTTCATCATTATCTTGTCGGAAAAACCTTCTGACGCTAAGATTAGTCTTGATAATGCTATTCCTGTTGCACCGTGACACCAACTTCCGCTATCTTCTTCATATGAAGTGTTGCGTCCATCAATCCATCCTTGGATTTTGTCTGAGTAAAAAGAGCGGTCATGAAGTAGGGAATGTTTAAATGCTTCCAAATATCGAATTTCACCAAATTGCTTATATAGCAAAAACATTGCAGTTGCCATAGAAGAACTACCATGAGCAAAACCTCCTAAATTCAATTCTTTCTCACCAACAATCTTATTGCCATCAGTGTATGTCCAACACATTTTTCCGTTTATATTTTTGGCAAGTTGCAACAACCTTTCACCACTCGCTTTCAAAATAATCAATTTATCGGTTTCCTTCATTAATTTGCATTGAGTCGTAAAAAGGATTACGCCAGCTAATCCTGACATATAATCAAATTGAGTTGTAATTGGTATCAATTCCTTCACCTCTTTGACTATTGACTGATATATAGAAGTATTGTATAATTTAGGAAACGTTTCCATAATATATAATAATCCCATAATACCGGACAATGGGGATATGGCAATTTCGTTCTTCTTTACACCAAAATGAGCAACATCTCTATTTTCACACAATTGCCTAAAAATTCCAAGAGCAATTTTTTCATGTTGCTGCTCATGACTATATGTGAACAACGTTAGATAAAACAGACATACTCCCAAAAGTCCATCATATAAAGAGTCATTCATCAAACATACTTGAAATTTTCCATCATAGACATTTCTTGTTCTACATACAAATCCTATTTCATTATCGATTTGTATCATTCGTTTACGAATCTCTTTCTCTATTCGTTCAATTGCTTGCCATAGAACATTTCTATCTATAGAATCTTTCCCAACAGGTAAAATGCGCTTTTTATTTGTATCGGAGACTCCTATAACATCTAAAAAGAAATTTACAGACTCATCTATCATGCACAATTGTTCTTCCTGCACTTTTGAGGAAAGTGCAGATAACTTTTCAGCTATGATAGTAGCTCCTTTGGACTCAACAGGAATCCAATCATCTACAACGATGTCATTCGGCAAAGTATATAGAGAATTCTTGTTTAAATACATGAAATAGTAGGGTATATCTCCCTTTTCTATCTGACTTGCAACAGAGTGTATAAGAGGAATACTTAACAAACCATAAGATTCTTTTCTTATAATTGGCTCTATAAGTTCCTCTATATTCTTGCCTCCGTGCAGATATGGGGGAGTTACCATCTCGGTTAAAATGTAAGAATATATAACCGTTGGATGCAATAAAACCCTTGAACGCATAAAGTTGAAATCATAAGAGTAGATATAGCTTAATAAGTCAAGTTTATGAGCTCTCATGAAGTTACATGCATCAGTAAACCCTTTTTCTAAATCTTGAAGAGTTTCTGCCGTGATAGGATAAGATTTTCCTTCTTTTTTAGGCAAATGAAAATTAGAATCATCAAATTCAAATAACACTGATGAGATTTGCGACCTATCATTTGCTCCATTAAACATCCAATCTGGCAAGATACCTGTTTCAAGGACAGAAGACTGTAAGTACGCACTGATTTTAGTGCTATCCAAATGTTTAAACTTCTTTGATACAACTGATTCGCAGTCAATTATATATGGGCAATTTCCAATTACTATCAAGTTATCTGGAATTATATCTTGTGCACCTAACAGATATAATAAAGCCTGTATTTTTCCCAAATTATAATAGTACTCATTGATAGAATCACTATTCTTCATGTCACAAGGTTTCACTTGAAAATGCCAAGAATAGTTTTCTCTGTCTATGAATGCAGGTATTCCAAATTGTATAGACAATCCCATCTTATCAAGGGCTGATATTATGCTCATGATGAACTTTTCATTAGCAGCTCCTCTTGGCTTGTAATATAATTTAGTACCATTGAGAAACAATACTGACGAGACACAATTACCTGCATGCAAATCCCCTTCAAAAAGACTAATTTCATCAATCTTTGATTCTTTCATTGCAAAACTTTCTATATCTGCTTTTAAGGCAAAAAGAAGCCTGTCAATATGAAGCATGATATTGACTGTATAACTCTCAAGTATAGAAAGTAACTTTGGGTATTTTTCAAAGAAATATATTATCCACTCATCATTGGAAGATAATTTGTCACGAAAGAATTGACTTTGCTCTTCTTCGGTATAACCTTTCAAGAAGTTATTTTCTTTTGCTAAATTATATTCAAATGGATATACAAACTTCAAATAATTATTGTAAGCATAAGACACGACTTGATACGAAAGTTGCCCAACAATGTCATTCATTTGCACAAATGGATATTTATCTATGATTTTGGCTATTGCATCATAGATATAATTGTAATAAGGAAACATAAAGAATCCCTTTCGCTCTTGCATATCTTTGCAAGTTGATTTTTGTGAATACTTTAATATTTCAAATTTTAAATCCATAGCAAATTACTTTTAATGTACTACAATTTGTCTTCGTCCCAAAAGGTTACTTCCAAGACTTAGACATGAATTCTTGTGCAAATATACTATAAAAACTAATACGTTAACCAACTTATCATTACTATTTAATAAAGTTTAAACAAAATGTCTGTATTCTTGTCGAAAATGCATCATTATTATTATGTTTTCGCCGTACATTAGCGTGACATGTTATGCTTTTTGCGATTATGATAACAAAATTACGCTTGCGTTGGTCTCTATTTTGCAAAGTTATAATTTCGTCTTATAATCTTAGACTCATGCAGCAAATGATTTGCAATACTATCTTTGTACAATGCTAATTTATACATCTCATAACTATGACGAACAGAATCCTCATAAGCAGTAACACGATTTCTTACGTCGTTTATAACATTTTCATCTCGTTGCACATTGAAATGTTTTTCAATGTAGCGAATGTTCGGGTCATCAGCAGGAAGCACCATCTTCAATGCCCGATACTTCAAGTCTGCCTCCTCCCAATCTTGATGCTCTCGCCATTGAGTGAGATTGCCCCAAATGGAAATGACAAGAGATAAGAGCAAGCCACCAATAAAAAGAAGAACATTCTTTGAGGTTGGCTCGAAGCGATGGGTTACAACCTTCTTTTGAGGTGATTTGTTCATTACTCCAAGTTTATCTTGCAATGCCTTTGAGGAAATATCATTCCCTTGTCTCATCTGCTTGACTGCATCAACCAAGAACTTGCTTCGCTGCTCATTTTTGCCAAGTTCAACCTTAATAAGGTCAGCAAAAACGACAATGGCATCTCTTAATTTGGATATTTTACCTCTGACTTCCTCTTCTTTGATAAACATCGCATTGATTGACTTATCCAACTTGGTTATGTCATTACTTGCAGGAACGGTTGTAAGCGGCTCCGCATTTATACCTTGCCCTTTATCGTAAAAGTTCTTACCTTTGCACCATAATTTTAAAAGCAACGAAATTATGAGAGCAACAGAACGTTATGAGAGGGCATGGAATGCCTTCCAGA
>SKET01000089.1_pt1 | contig 77028 bp, 64 predicted proteins | sample 4841461 | NCBI WGS metagenome assembly SKET01 (sample SAMN11008802, study PRJNA524170) | human gut metagenome | biome: Human fecal sample; material: Feces; isolation source: fecal sample from pouch patient p5 | host: Homo sapiens | place: Israel: Tel-Aviv | collected 2014-02-13
GCCCTTACAGGGCGCCTTGCTGATTGCCATTATACCCAGGGCGATGCCCTGGGCTAGGAGCTTTTGGGCCTTCAGCCCGTACTTGAACCACATGCGAAACTTCAGTTCCCAACATTTGTTTTCCTGGTTTATTCTTCGGAGATATTCTGCTATCTATCGGAGATATTTTCGTATTCTTCGGAGATATTCTGCTATCTTTCGGAGTAATTTTCGGGTTAATGAGTTCAGAAATAGTTGTCGTTGACAAGGGGAAGAGCCAATTTGTTATCGCCCACAACAAACCAACCTAATGAGAATCAGAACAAAAAGTAATGAATTAAGTTTATTTAACCCTAAAAAACAACTATTTATGAAATAATTTCATTAAATTTGCAGCGTCTAAAAGCTCCACTTGTAAGTGTACGCAAGATGATGATAGTCAAACTACCAAAACGATAGTCAAACTACCCCCAAAAAACAACGAGCTGAAGGACAAGAATATAAGTAAGTGATATTAATCAGAAACTGAAAGTACAATTTAAACTTAAATAGAAAAGTATTCAATTCTAAACTTGCTGCTATCGGTTTGGCAGCATTCGTATTCGCATCATGTAGCGACAGTAACAGTGATCCTGCAGATGGTTCAAAGATCAACGTAGTTGACCGCACTACAATTACGCTTGCATCACAGAATGTAGATAACAGCCGTGTTGTAAACTACAAGAACACAACAGCTAAGGCAAGAAAGTTCTTCCTTAACACAAGAGTAGAAGACAGCTCTATTTTTCCTGTTTTCAAAGATGCTCCTGAAGAGGAAAACGCAAAGCCGCTCAACAACGCAGCTGACCTTACAAACAAGAACTATGCAATTACCAGCAATAAGAGCCTTAACTTCGCTGGTAAGACTATCGAGGGTGCTACTATCTTTGTACACGGAAACTCTACTTTCGAGTACGATAATACAACAAAGATGACCAACACTACCATCGTATTGCAGAGTAGCGCTACATTGAAATATACCGGCAATGGCGAAATGATAGCTAAAGGCAACACCGTATTCTGCACAGATGCCAAGAACAAGTTTGTTGCTACTGGTGACATCAACATCAATGGTGAACTTTACGCTAATTTTAAAGGCACTTCAAGCCAGGGCAAGGATTTGACAACAGGTCTTGGAGCTATCAAAGAAACTACTGCTGCAGAAAAGGCAAAGAGTATCACTCCTACTCAGAAGGTTACTTTCGGTGCTAATGCAAAGGCTTACATCAAGGGTTCTATCCGTGCCACAGTGTTGAACATCGAGAATGGTGCAAATATTTACACCACATCTAATATCTTCAGCAACGGTACTGTAAACATTAAAAGTCAGTTAGGCATTGAGGGCTTCCTGAAGGCTCAGGACCTCAACGTAGATGGCTACTTGGCCGCTGGCAAAAACTCTGCCATCAGAGTATTTGGTACTATGAACGTAAATGGCGGTGCTTACATTTCTGCCAACTACATCAATGTCACAAACAACACGAAGGACGAAAAGGGAAAAATTGTCGCAGGCAACGCTACCCTCAACCTGAATAAGAATTGCTTGATTCGCTTAAGCAACAAGAACGTAATAAACGTCAACAACTTGGTAACAGACAACAGCAACCAGGGTCAGATTGAGTTGGCAGAAGACAACGCTGTAGCAGTAATCAAGGCTGATAAGTTCGAAAACAATGGCAATGAGAGAATCCTTTCATTCAAGACCAGTGGCAATAACTCATGTTTTCTGTTCCAGTTTACGAAGTGCTTCAATGGCTCTACAGAGTTGAATACATTCGAGGATCTTGCTATCCAGGCTACATATATCGACTATGACAAGACTACCCAGAACGATATGGTTGACTATAAGGATGAAAACAACAAGAACTATGGTTATGAGTGGAAGGGTGATGCTTCACTGTTAGTCGCTAGCAAGAAGCTCGATTTGATTGCATCTTCAGAAGATCCTAGTGACGGTCAGTCTGCAACATGTATTCAGCCAGCGAACGGCTTGCTCTACGTTTCATACCATACTAATGGTAACGATGTAGCAGGTGGCAACATCGAGGTTGCCAGAATGACTGAAGGCAACAAAAAGTTGACTATCGAGCAAAGCAAGAAGGCTGACAGAATCGACTACAACCACCTGATTGTTGATGGAAACAAGCTTTACCTCGCTGGTAGCCAGCAGGGCAATGGCTCAGCAGAAGGAACAGCTGTCGGTGCTTTCATGGGTGAGATTGAACTTACTGGTTCAGGCATTAGCGACAATATGGTACTCAATGCTGTTGACAAGAAGAACAGCAAGATAGATGCCAACTGCGTTGCAGCATTCGGTACAGACCATGTATTAGCAACAACCAAAGGTTTCTACGTATTCGACAAAGATGGCAACGCTGACCTCTACGGTTCCTCTGTAGGCAAACACGTTGTTACAGTAAACAGCAAGCTCTATGCATTGACAGAGGATGGCACGTTGAACGTTTACAACAGTTCTAATATGGAAACTGCTGAGAAGACTTACCAAGTTGGTGCTGTTGAGCCAAAGGGTAACAAAGCAGTTGTAGCTGTTGACAATAATGGCGACATCTACGTCTGCAAGGGTAAGAACGGTGTAGCTAAGATTTCTGGTAGTACTGTAAATCAGGAGTTCTTTAAGTGCCCAACAATCTCTAACTCTGCTGATAAAAAGCATCCAGGAGAGGTAGAGGGTTGTGCCAACGGCATTGCAGTTGATGGCAGCTACGTATATTTGGCATGCGGTAGCTATGGTCTCGTTGTATTAGACAAGAGTACTGGCACAAAAATCTGCCACCGTAAGGCTCCTAAGGAAAAGTCAGCCAACTATGTAGCTGTTGATGGTGAGAATATCTATGTAGCATACGGTAAGAGCCGTATCCAGGTATTCAAGCTGACAACAACGAAAGAATAATAAATTTTTTGTTCTTCCCTCACTCTCACATTTGAGTGAGGGAGAACAAACCTTATTCCAAGCTTAACTAGCATATCAGAAACAAACTAGCTAAAGCTAACTTTAAGGTTATCCGCTAATTATCAATAAATAACAACGAAACAGAAAGCTAAAATGAAAGCATTTAATATCAAACTTGCAACATTCAGCTTTGCAGCATTGCTCCTCGCTTCTTGTAGTGATAGCAATAGCGATAATGGAACAGAAGGATCATCAATCATGAATCCAAAAATCGTTGGTAGCACCGTTGTTTCAACTACAGATGCACAGACACTTGCTACTCAGGTAACCAATTACAAAAAGAAAGCTGCAAGTACAACTAAGGCTACAAGAACAATTGATGCCAGCAATACTGATATTTTTGAGGGCGTAATTGATATGCCGGCAGAACCAGTTGTTCCTGCAGAAGCAATTGACTTGGTCTCAGCTCCACAATGGACAGCATTATCTGGTAATGTTTTTAAAATTTCATCTGGAAACATAGCTCTTACCAATCAATTCCAGATGAGCAATACCGCAACCATCTACGTAGAAAGCGGAGCAACCCTTACCTATAATTATTGGGATGGTGGCTACAAAATCATCGTATTGAAGGGCGGAAAGCTGGTTGATTCATACGGAAATGCTACCAAGCTCTGTGACATAGACAACTATGGTACAATTGAGTTCTCACAGGACAGAATAGATATAAACCATACATTTAGAACATCAAAGAATTTGAATGTAGCTGGCAAATACCTTGCGATATCAGGCAAAGCCTATTTCGGCGGAAATGTCACTACGAAGGCTCTCTATCCAGGAGGCTCAACCACCAATATCAAAGGAGATTTGCAACTGGGAGAAAATGAAGGATTGAAACTAGATGCTGTAAATAATGTGCCAACCAAGATGAATGTGGATGGAAAGATTACAGCAAAAAAAACTGGAATTGACAAACGGTTCTATCCTCTACTCAGGATGTGGTGCAGTAATCAATGAGGAAGTGAACCTCAACGATGGTACAGCTTTACACGCCAAATACCTGGAGTGTTCAAAATTCATTCAGAGTTCAGGAGCCAAACTCATCCTGTCTGACCAGAGTTATGTCAATTGTTCTGGTGAATTTGCATCATATAACAACGATACCAGTTATAGCATTCTGGAAGGCGATGGTGCCAAGGCGGTTATAAAGGCAGATAAGTTCTTCTTCAACAACGGTGCTCCACAGAAAGATGATGCCGGTGAGACTTACTATGAGGTAATGATGTTCTCTACGCCAGGCAGCAACAACCCACAGATTGTGGCAGACGGAACATTCTATGTCAACGGGCAGAAAGCAAATGTAAGATTCACAGATGCCAATATGTTTGTTACAAACGGAGTAACCAAGAACGAGGTGGTTATCAACCCAACAACAGATTGCGGTAATCCTGGATGGACAAATCCAAATCCAAAACCATCTCCAGAACCGGAGCCAGAACCAAATCCTACTCCAACACCAAAACCAGAGCCAACACCAAATCCTAAATCAGGTTTGGATCTGATTACAACTGTGGAACCGGAACATACACATAATATTTCTGCAACAGGTATCATGCCTCTGAATGGATATCTCTATATGTCATACCACACCAACCAAAACCAGAAAGATAATGCAGATTATTCGCATGGTGGATGTATTGAGGTGATGTCACCAGTTAAAGATGACCAGGCTGAGCTGAAACAGTATATTTACGATTCGGCAAGAGATCTCGACTTCAACCATATCCTGGCAACCAAGCTGAACAGCGACGAATATAAAATCTTCCTGCCAGGAAGTTCAAACAAGAAGGGTGCTATGCTGGCATACATGGATATCAGAAAAGATCACATGCTGGCTGATGAATCGATGGAAATAACCAGCAAGGAAGGCGACGAAGTGACCATCAAGCAACCATTGAACTATATACAATTGAAACCTGCAATAGGAGACTATAAGGGTTACGATGAAAACTGCGTGGTATATAACGACAACACCAACCACCTGATTGTTGCAACAACCGAGGGGTATACTGTATATGACGCAACCACAATGAACGAGGTTGAGACATATAGCAAACCAGGAAAGGCAAAGCATTTGGCTATTGGTAACGGTAAGATTGTTGGTCTCTATCTGAATGAGAGAAACAAAGATACCAAGATAGGTCTCCCTGCTACGATTGAAATCATAAACGAGAAGACAGAGGACTTCAACGACACCAAGACATTCGACACCAACGTCAAGATTGAGCCTAATGATGGCAAGAATGTAATTGCTGTTAAAGACAACAAGATTTATGCTTGCCTCAGTTCTGCCGGCCTCTATGTTTATGATATGAATGGCAACGAACAATGGCACTACCAGATGCCAACTCCAAAGAATCAAGAAGGAAAATGGAAGGCTCTATGCAATGGATGTTTCGTTGACGACAACTATGTATATCTGGCATACGGCTCTTACGGAATTGTTGTAATCGACAAGAATACACATAAAGTAATTGCACATAGAGCACTTGAAAAGTCTGCCAACTATATCACGGTTTATGATGGATACATCTATGTTGCATACGGACGAAGCCGCATGCAGGTATTCAAATTGAACCTAGGCAAATAGTCAAAGAATGATTGCTCAAAAGGCAATAAGAAATAAAATAAGAAGACACAGATGAATGCAGCTGCAACAGCTCGCAGCTGCATTCATCGTGTTTAATAACTCATTATGAAGCGAAAAATAATACTATACTCAACTACAGCTCTGCTACTTCTCATGGCAGCACAAAGCTCTATGGCTCAGACGAAAGGCAAAAAGCCGAAAAGTTTCAGCCCTAAGATGCTCGTATATGAGAATCTGAAGAACGATAATGTACTGAGACACTTTAAACAGCGCTTCGCACAACTCGACACTCTCATCAAAAACCCTATATGGGTGAAAGCACCAGTCATAGAACTGGGACTCAATAAACAGCATCACGCTGATATCAATAAGACCGACTCTCTGTTCTGGTCGAAAACTGCACATGAGCACCTAGCGCTCAACAGACACAACGGTCTGGAAGTGACCGGACAGGTTTATGCCCGACCTGACGCGTACTTCGATTCTGATGAAGACGACGCAAAAGAGGTATCAAAATATAAGATGAAGGTTCAAGCCGAACTGGGTTGGAACATCATCAACTCGAAGTTCTACCAAGGCAAGGAGAAAAGAACGAAGATTGCTCTTGCCAATGAACTCGACCGCTTGCAAATAAAAAAGCGCCAAACTGCAGACATCTATGAAAAGGCAGCCGATGAGCTGACCGAACAATATAATTTCTATATCGGTACTGTCATAGCACACAGACTGGACAACCTCGACATCATGAACGAAGCGTACCAGTTTATGCTGGAAAAAGACCGAATCAGCAACGACAAAATGCTGAAAGTGATGAACGATAAGCTGGAGGCTGAATACGATATCTCCGTGCTCTGCACAGACAGAGATATCAGCAACAAGCCTATCTACCGCATCAAACCAACCAAGATTGTGGTAGACACAACAGCCCTCTGGAACCATCTGAACCAGGAAAGTCTGGATGCACGCATCATGATGGTGAAAGAACAGATTGCTGACAACGACAGCAAGCTGACCAACTATTTAAGCACTACCCGACTCACACCATTCGCAAGATGGTCGAGCTACTGGCAGAGCAACAACAAGATTTCGAACAATGCCGACGTGGGCGTAAGATTCACCATTCCTATCTGGAACGAAACGCCACGCAAACGACAGGCACTGGAGACCCAGAAGGAAATCATACGCAGCAGCCGTGGTACCGATGTGAAGGAAATCAAACAATCGGTAGGCATCCTGCTCAAGAAGATAGACAACCTGAACAAGGCTATAGCCACCGAGGCTTTCCATATAGACCAGACCGGCAAATATATCGAAATGCGGCGGTTTGCCTACCAGAACCAGAAACAGGGATACAACTATCTGATGCGTATGGACGAATATACAGGACTCCTGGAAAGTATGGAGCGTATGTACAAACTGATGCAGAACCGCGCCCTCGCTATCATCAATATCGAGAAAGCCGTGAGCATCTATGACAACAACAACATCTTCAAAGAAATAGAACTTTGAATGTAAGGAAACTAGAATATGAATGAATTCCAATATAATGGCACGCCACAAGAACAGGCGATGGCAGACTTGCTGAAGACGCAGGGTCACCGCCTTGCCAGACAGCAGATCGTCTTTGCCCTGATCTTCCTGCTGGTTATCGTGCTTGCCGCCTACTATATTGTCACTCGTATGATATGGGCAACCTTCGACGGTTATATAACCCTCGATGAAAACCATATCAGTGCCGTTGACGACATCTATATCCTTAAGGTGAACAAAGAAATGGGTGAAGTGGTACATAAGGGAGATACGCTCTACTCTTATGTACTGCTAGGTAATATTGTGAATCAATACGACCCGAACATCCTGCCTTCTGCCGTAAAGGAGACTCACGACATGGAGGTACAGGCTAAACTCGCCCAGCAGGAGATTCCGGTGCTGCGTACCCGACTTGCCGAACTGAAAAAACAGAAAGCATCTGAAAGTTCGGATATCTACTACGGCCTTACCGACAACACCAAGCGAAATGAACTGGATGCCGAGATTGCCGAGGTAGAAGAAGAACTGAGAAAGCAGGCTAAGAAGGTGGAAATCTACGCACAGGCTAAGAATACCACCTATAACTTCATGAGCCGCAGAGGAGCCGGCAGAGCAAATGCTGCCATGCCTTACTCCAACACCAGCATCTACAACCCGGGTCTGATACACTACTGCTGTGCACCAGCCGATGCCTACATCTCAAAAATCAATGTGAGCGACAAGACACTGGTGTTCAAAAGCGAGGAGGTGATGGTTATCCAGCATACCGACTATGCAGACTGCCATCTGGGAGTAATCGCATACGTACCCAACGACATGGTGAAGTATATGGAAAGCCCTGACGATGCAGATATCATCATCAACAAAGACCTGGAACTGCAGGCTAAGTTGCAGATGGTAGGTCTGAGAGTAGAGGAAATACCAAAGCATCTGCAGAGCAACTTCTCGCATGATGCCAACGCAGTGGTTGCCGTATTCACCCTGAACCCGAACCAGAGAGTTCCGGCATGGGTAATGAGCAACAGACTGCCGGTAAGAATAAGAGTGAACAAGATTGGTGCCATGCTCGATCCGAAGCCGCTGCCGATGTACACCGTCCCAGTGGGCAAGAACGAAAACGTGAAGCGAAGCAACATGATTTCGAGCGACACCAATAATCATCAAGAACAAAAGAAATAAAGAATGATTGGACTTAGAAGAAACAAACGTGGAGATATGGTGCTCACCATCGATAGCTATATAGATATCGACTCGACACCGGACATCCAGCCCGACTACTTCGATTGTATTTACATCAATACGAAGAGTGAGCGTGCGTTCCATGCTATACTGTTTGGAGCCAGTCCAATCTTATCGTGGAAATGTAGCTACAAACCGATATTCGTCAATACGGCGTTATCGGGAAAGGAACAGATCATCGACTATATCGTCGATGCCTATGTGAGCGACATGAACAATGAGAAGGTATACGAGATTATAGACAGAATCAAGATGGCAAGACAGAAGTATGGCGTGAAAAACGAAACAGCACACCCTACACAACCCAACCAGCTCTTTGCCAACATCCTGAAATACCTGCTCTCAAGAGACCAGCGAATCATGGGACACCGACTGCTGGAGAAATCGTCTTTGGGATATATCAACCCAATCTTCGAACACTATCACAGTATAGGTCTCTTCCATCTCAACGAGATGTTCATGTTCATCGACACTATGGTGGAGTTCGGAGCACTGCGCATTCACCGCTTCCTGCTCAAGGAGCACCTCTGCCCTAAGTGTAACCACTCTCACCTGCTCTATACGGAGTGCTGTCCGAAGTGCGGAAGTTCGAACCTGAAGATTCAGAACATCATCCACCACTTCAGCTGCGCCAACGTATCGCCAGAGAGCAGCTATAATGTGGGCGGTATGCTCATCTGTCCGAAGTGTCACAAGAAACTGCGCCACATCGGTGTTGACTATGACAGACCAGCCGTGGTATATACCTGCAACGACTGCGAGAACTCGTTTACCTCGCCTATCACCAAGGCAACCTGCTGCTACTGCCAGAGCACCTTTCCGGTAAATGCCCTGGTGCCACGAGACGTTGAGGACTACGAGATAACGGAAGAAGGAATCAGAACACTGACCAGCGGCAACATCACGTTCAACAACATGGCGAACATCTATGATAACTTCATGGAATATTATCTGCTGATGAACCGACTGCGACGCCAGCTGATGGAAACCTACCGCAAGGATGAACTCTCGGTCATGGTAGGCAAGATATGGATTATAGATGATAACAAGGATACCGTAAAGATAAAGGAAAGCATACAGGGCAAGCTCTGTAGAATCTTCTCCAATCACAAGGTGTCTTACAACAACAATATCTTCTACATATCCTCTACCATCTATGAGCAGGGAGAAACGGTGGAAGAGGCTCAGCAGAAACTGAGCAAGGAGATGTCGGTAGCCATCAGAAAGGTGGCCAACTCGATAGAACCGGACGAGATTATCTGCAGCATGCTGGAAACCAAGGCGAAGACCATCGCCAACAACTATGACGAGTTCTTCAACAAACTGCAATATGTGGATATGACTCCAGACGACTACTGCCGCTACTCAGAGGAACCTCTGATGAAGGAAGAAGAGAAAGAGGTGAAGCCGCAGGAAGAGCTGCTTGATACGGAGCCGAAGGAAGATGAAAACGACAAGATACAGAAGCGCATCGTACTCTACAAGAAACTCGTTGCCATCCTTGTCACCATCGCAGGTATACTCATAATCATGGCCCTCTTGGCGCTCACCGTGCTGAGATAAGCCATCAAGAAGAAAGGGAAAAGCGTATGTTTAGCATAGCAGAACATCTGAACGATTTCTTCGACTGGATCAGCACGCTATCGTTTAGCAGTATCGTGAATACCTACTGGTTCCTCTTCTTCATCGAGATGCCAAGATATTATATCCTGGAATATCTCGTAATCGGAAACCGACTGATGAAGAGAAACCAGATAGATAAAGAGAAAGAATATGCCAAGTACTTCCTGTACCGCGAGAATCCGCTTATCAGCATCCTCGTACCGGGAAAGAACGAAGGCAAACATATATTCAAAATGGTGAACTCGCTGGCTGAGCAAACCTACCGCAACTACGAAATCATCGTGGTAGACGATGGTAGCGACGACGACACCAAACTGATTTGCAACGACCTCTACCGAGCCGGGTATATCACCCACTACCTGAGGTTGGATACAAGAGGCGGTAAAGCTGCCGCCAGCAACTATGGAGCCCAGATGGCAAAAGGCAAATACATCGTATGCCTGGATGCCGACTCTTCGCTCGACCGTGATGCACTGGAGAAAATCCTACTCCCCTTCTACATCGATGGAATGGTGAAGGGTGTAGGAGGATGTGTGAAAGTGCGCAACTACAAGGAAACCATCTGCTCATCGCTGCAGGCTTTCGAATACCTGAAGCGAATACAGGTGGGACGTATCGTAACCAGCGAACTGGGTATCTACCACATCATTTCGGGAGCATTCGGAGCCTTCGAAAGAAAGACACTGAAGGAAGTGGGCTATTGGGACATAGGACCGGGACTGGACGGTGACCTGACACAGAAGATCCGCAAAGCCGGATATAAAGTGAAATTTGCCGAAGATGCCATCTGTATGACCAATGTTCCTACCAAATGGTACAAGCTGTATCATCAGCGCATCAGATGGTCGCGCTCGCTCGTGAGATTCCGTCTCCGCAAGCATGCCGACATTCTGTTGCCTACAAAGAACTGGAGTATCCTTAACTGGTTATCCAACATGGAGAGTGTAGTTTTCGACTGCTTCCTCAATTTTCTGTGGTTGTGGTATATCATCAAGCTCGCCATCACGTTTAACACGCACATCATCGAGGTGCTGGCGCTGGGCTACTTTATCAGAGTATGCTTCTCGCAGCTTGCCTTCCTCCTGGTGCTGATGGTTTCAGAAAGAAAGAAAGATGTGTGGTTCCTTTACAGATATCTGCCACTGATGTCGCCTTATACAGGTTATTTCCTGCGTATCGCCCGTCTGTCGGCTCATCTGCAAGAAATCTTCTTCCGCCGTTCTTACAAGGACGCATGGAACCCTGAGAAGACTTCGCGCTATGCCCAGCTTGAAGGAATCTAAAAGACCCGAGTTACTTACTGTAACGCAAACACAACAGGGAGCTCCCAATAAAAGAAATAACATTATAAAACATAAACAATATAGTATATGATAAACAAGTCTTTTGAGTTTAAGATTGGAGTAATAGGATTAGGGTATGTTGGTACTCCACTGGCATGCTTATTCTCAAAGAAATACGATACATGGGGTTATGACATCAAAGCTGAGAAGGTAGCCAAGTTAGCCAAAAGCACGATGGAAGACAACAGACCTGTATCCAAAGCTTTGGAACAGGGACTGAAACTGACCAGCAATATTGATGACCTGAAGAAGTGTAACGTGTATATCATCGCTGTACCGACACCGGTGAACAAATCGAACAAGCCAGACATCAGTTGCGTGCGCAATGCTACAGCTGAGGTTGGCAAGATTCTGAAAGAAGGTGATATCGTAGTCTACGAGAGTACCGTTTACCCAGGTCTGACAGAAGAGGTCTGCGCTCCATTACTGGCATCTACATCAGGATTGAAGTTGAACCAGAGTTTCTTTGTAGGCTTCTCGCCAGAGCGCATCAACCCGGGCGATACTGTTCATACCATCGAGAACATCGTGAAGGTTACCAGCGGTTCTACACCCGAAGCAGCAGCTATCATCGACAGCCTCTATGCTTCAGTACTTACCCATGGCACCTACAGGGCGAAGAGTATCAAAATAGCAGAGGCATGTAAACTGATGGAGAACTGCCAGAGAGACATACAGATAGCCTTCTTCAACGAGATGGAAAAGATTTTCGACAAGATGAACATCAACATTGAAGACGTAACGGCGGCAGCTAGCACAAAATGGAACTTCGTGCCAGCTACTCCAGGACTCGTTGGCGGCCACTGCATCGCGGTAGACCCATACTACCTGATTAACAAGGCACAGGAGGTTGACGTGGTACCATCGCTGCTCTCTACAGCCCGTGAGGTTAACGAGCAGATGGCGGTATGGATGGCAGGAAAGATAAAGAATGCATCTGAAAGCAGAAAGTTCAAGGCTCCGGAGACTAACGTGCTGATTCTCGGCTTCTCGTTCAAGCCAGACAGCGATGATATCAGAAATACAAAAGTAGCCGATCTCTATATCAACCTGGTAGGAGCAGGTTACAAAACCACACTCTACGATCCATTGGTAGATGTAAAGGAAGTAAAAGAAGAATATAACATCAAGGTGACAGATGATCCTAAAGTTCTGGAAAAAGAGTATCAGATTGTGGTAATCGGTACTCATCACAAGATGTTCGACAGTATCGATATGAACACCCTAATCACTGATAAAGGATTCATATGCGACATCTACGGCATTCACAAGCCAAGAAACTAGATCTTCAAGATCGGAAAGAACCTATATAATAACCAGTGAAAAATGGAAAAGAACAAAGTGCTAATCGTCGATGATATTTCAGAAAATATTAAAACTATCTCTGAAATGATAAAGGACTTTGACATCGACGTGAAAACTGCAAATGGCGGAAAAGAAGCCATTGAACTGATTGACACATTCAAGCCGGACGTGATACTGCTCGACTTGATGATGCCACATGTAAATGGGTGGGACGTAATAGACCATGTACGCTCTAAATACTCGAAAAGTGAAATGATCATCATCGTGGTTTCCCTGTTAAGCAACAAGGATAATGTGGATGAATGCTACGAGCTTGGAGTAAACGACTACATCACAAAGCCTATCATCAAAGCCCGTCTCACCAGTTCGCTAGACGCTCATCTAAGCAGTCTTGCAAGAGGCTAAAGTGCCTCTTGCAAGATTGCTTCTGCATGAGCAATGCGATCACTAGTAGGAGGATCTATGCCTTCCAGCGGGTAGGCAATACCTAGTTTCTCATACTTGTAGATACCCATCGTATGATAAGGTAAGACATCTATACGCTCAATATTAGAGAGTGTTGAGAGGAAATCGCGCAACTGATAGAGGTATTCATCCTTGTCGGTAATACCTGGAATCAGGACGTGACGAATCCATACTGGTTTGTGTATCTCGCTTAAATATCGTGCACAATCCAGTATGTTTACATTAGAATGGCGGGTGAGTTTACGATGCTCTTCATCGTTGATATGCTTGATATCAAGAAGAACAGTATCTGTGACGGCCATCAGACGCTCGAATTTATCGAAGAAAGCACCCTCTTTCCTAAATGGTTGCGCTGATGTATCAAGACAAGTGTTGATGCCACGCTGATGGGCTTTCTCGAAAAGTTCGATGAGAAAGTCTATCTGCATCAGGGCTTCTCCACCACTTACAGTAATACCGCCCTTGTCACCCCAATAACTCTTGAATCGCTCAGCCTTATCCAGCAGGTCATCGGCACTCCACTCCTCTCCTACTCCCATCTTCCATGAATCCGGGTTATGGCAGAACTGGCAGCGCATCGGACAACCCTGCAGGAAAATCAAAAATCTGATGCCTGGTCCATCTACAGAACCAAAGCTCTCTATGCTGTGAACAAATCCTTTCATGCGCCAACTTTCTTTTCTTGGTAATTATCCCAAAGAATAAAAGCAAGCCCAGGAACGACTATAAGAGCAGTGACGACACCCAAAAAATCAACTAAATCCATAATTATTTCTTTTTATTTTTAGACTTTATTATAAAATACATTCCTAATGCAACTATCAAGACCATAAAGAAAACGCCCCAAGCATACAACCTAGTTCTATCTATATTATCTTGCATAATTCCTGCAAAAATGACACCACCAAGAATGAGCTTGACAACATCAAAACAGAATTTGTAACCCTCTTCATAAAGGGCTTTCTTTTGTTCATTATTTAGTTTCATACCGCAAAGATAGCACTTTTTTCAATACCAAGTTTAAATTTGCAGTTAAATAAGCTAAAATGCCCGCTAAATATCCTCGGAAAGAAAATCTAGCGGGCAATCTATATGTTACAAAGAGACAAGAGAATTCTTCCCTCTTCATTCTTCACTTCCTTAGAGTCTCTCGTGAGCCTGACGAGCGATTACGTCGAGCTGCTGCTCACGTGTCAAGTCGATGAACTTAACAGCGTAACCACTCACACGGATAGTGAAGTTCTGGTACTCTTCCTTCTCTGGGTGCTCCATCGCATCCTTGAGCTTGTCGATACCGAATACGTTCACGTTCAGGTGGTGAGAACCCTGGTTGAAGTAACCATCCAATACACCTACCAATGTCTGGGCACGCTCCTCATCGTTGTGACCGAGAGCACCTGGACTGATGGTCTGAGTATTAGAGATACCATCGAGAGCATACTCGTATGGCAACTTAGCTACTGAGTTCAATGAAGCCAAAAGACCGTTCTTCTCTGCACCGTAAGATGGGTTAGCACCTGGAGCCAATGGAGCACCGGCTGGACGACCATCAGGCATGTTGCTGGTGTACTTACCGTATACTACATTTGATGTGATAGTCAGGATAGATGTAGTAGGCTCTGAATTGCGGTATGTATGATGCTTCTTGATCATGTTCATGAAGGTCTTGAGCAACCATACTGCAATCTCATCAGCACGCTCATCATCGTTACCGTAACGTGGGAAGTCGCCCTCGGTCTTGAAGCTGAGAGGGAAACCGGTCTCATCACGGACGATGTTTACCTTGGCATACTTGATAGCTGAGATAGAGTCAACTACGTGGCTGAAACCAGCGATACCTGTAGCGAAAGTACGACGAACATCTGTATCGATGAGCGCCAACTCTGCTGCCTCGTAGAAGTACTTATCGTGCATGTAGTGGATGAGGTTCAATGTCTTCACATAAACGCCAGCCAACCAGTCCATCATATCCATGAAACGTGGCATGAACTCCTCGTATGTCAATACATCACCCTCAACGGCGCGATACTTAGGACCGCACTGCTCGCGTGTCTTTGAGTCAACACCGCCAGAAACAGCGTAGGTCAAGCACTTAGCCAAGTTGGCACGTGCACCGAAGAACTGCATCTCCTTACCTGTCTGTGTAGCTGATACACAGCAGCAGATGCTATAGTCGTCACCCCAAACAGGGCGCATTACGTCATCGTTCTCATACTGGATAGAGCTTGTCTTTACAGAAATCAAAGAAGCGTAGTGCTTGAATGCCTTTGGCAAGCGAGAGCTATAGAGTACAGTGAGGTTTGGCTCTGGTGAAGGCCCCATGTTCTCCAATGTATGGAGGAAACGGTAATCGTTCTTGGTAACCATTGAGCGGCCATCCTGACCCATACCACCTACTTCGAGAGTAGCCCAAACTGGGTCACCGGTGAAGAGCTCGTTGTAAGAAGGAATACGGGCGAACTTAACCATACGGAACTTCATTACCAAGTGGTCGATGAGCTCCTGAGCCTCATCCTCGGTAAGAGTACCCTCGTTCAAGTCGCGCTGGATATAGATATCGAGGAATGTAGAGATACGGCCTACAGACATCGCAGCACCATTCTGAGTCTTCACAGCTCCGAGGTAACCGAAGTACAACCACTGAACAGCCTCGCGAGCGTTCTTAGCTGGCTGGCTGATATCGTAGCCATACAACTGAGCCATCTCCTTCAAGCCCTTGAGCGCCTTGATCTGCATAGCAACCTCTTCACGAAGACGGATAACGTCGTCGATCATCTCACGGTCGCCCATGTTAGCGAGGTCGTTCTTCTTCTCCTCGATGAGGAAGTCGATACCATAGAGGGCTACACGACGGTAGTCACCTACGATACGTCCACGACCGTATGTATCAGGAAGACCCGTAAGAATGTGGTTATGACGCACGAGCTTCATCTCTGGAGTATAAGCATCGAATACGCCATCATTATGAGTTTTGCAATACTTGTGGAAGATTTCGTGGAGCTTCTCTGATGGCTGATAGCCATATGTTGTACAAGCCTGCTCCGCCATTTTGATACCACCGTAAGGCATGAAGGCACGCTTCAGAGGTTTATCAGTCTGAAGACCAACTACCTTCTCCAAATCCTTAGTACCCTCACCAATATAGGCAGCACCATAAGCTGTCAATTCTGAAACGATTTCTGTTTCCATATCAAGCACACCACCCTTGGCGCGCTCCTCCTTCTGGAGTTCCTTCAACATACCCCATAGGGTGTTAGTTGCCTGAGTTGGTTCTGCAAGGAACGACTCATCGCCGTCATAACAAGTGTAGTTGTTCTGAATGAAATCACGAAGATTCACTTCACTCTGCCACATGTTTCCTTTGAAACCTCTCCATTCTGTTTTCATCATTTTAATACTTTTTTTTTATAAAGTTAATAATTATATATTTTGCACACACTATCTATTTTGAGTTGGTTTTACACCTATTATATATAGTAAAATAAAAAAGCCCGAACACGTTTGTGCCCGGGTTTTTAAGCACCTTTATCTGAAGGTGCGTATATCATGATGTTCTCGTTCTTTCCGACAGCATCTGTTTTTCCTATATTTCCTAAGTTTATTCCCACTATTAATTTCATGTCTTTTAAATTCATTATTTGTAATTGGCTTGCAACAGTTTTGCAATGAGGATGCAAAGTTACAACAATAAAATGAGAAAAGAGAAGAAAACCTGAACTTTCTTCTCTTTTCTATGAAAAATCATCATTTATGAGTATCATTCTACTGATTCTCAAAGAAATGATTGAGATTTTCGATGAATAATCCGAAACACTTGTCATGAATCTGACGTGTCATGGTAACAGGGTTCTCCGCATTCAGGATGGTACCGCTCATTGCCACACCGATGCCCAATTCTGCAAGCGGATCTATATCGTCTGGAGTCAAACCTCCGATGGCTACCATAGGCAGAGAGATTTTATTCTCCCTCATCTGCTCAATAATCTGGCGATAACCTTCTATACCCAACACCGGAGAGAGTTTCTCCTTGGTAGTAGTATAGCGGAACGGACCACAACCGATATAGTCAGCCCCCTGTTCATGCAAACGGCGAATATCATCAAATGTATTGGCTGTTCCTCCGATTATGAATTCATCACCCAGGAGCTTACGGGCCTCATCAACCGGCATATCATTCTTTCCAAGATGTACACCATCTATCTGTAACTTCTTCACCAGTTCTACACGGTCGTCGAGGATAAAGGTTGCACCGGCACCCTCGCAAGCCAACTTCAACTTACGGGCTATAGGCTCAACCTCTTCATCGGTAGCCCCCTTCATGCGAAGCTGAACCCAATCACATCCTCCGATAAGTGCCAGATAGGCTCCTTCGAGATAAGAGAAGCGCTCGTTCTGATGCGTGATAAACTGAAAGCTCGTCTGAAAATGAGCTAATGCTAAAGACTTGTTCATACGTACTATAAAATATAAATTCGCTTGCAAAGGTACTACATTCACACGACAAAATCCTACAATTTACCTTTTTTAAACTTCGTCATTTGGAAATGGGGAAAGTCTTCCTTTTTTTTATTTTGTTTTTTTATACTTTCTTATTTTAATATATGAATACTTTTCTGTACCTTTGCACCACAAAACTATTTATTTTATGTTAACAGATATTGAAATAGCTAAATCAGTAAAATTGCGCCCTATCAATGAAGTGGCAGCAGAACTTGGAATTCACGAAGACCAAGTGGAAAACTACGGCCGTTACATCGCTAAGATTACTACGGACAAGATTGACAGAAACAAGTTTAAGAACCATCATCTCATCCTCGTTACCGCTATCAGTCCTACCAAGGCTGGTAATGGCAAGACCACCGTATCCGTAGGTCTCGCCCTGGGTATGCAGAAGATCGGCAAGAAGGCTGTAGTGGCTCTTCGCGAACCATCTCTGGGTCCTTGCTTCGGCATGAAGGGTGGTGCTGCAGGTGGCGGTTACGCCCAGGTTTTGCCTATGGATAAGATTAATCTCCATTTCACTGGCGATTTCCATGCCATTACAGAGGCCAACAACATGATTTCTGCCCTTCTGGACAACTACCGTTTCCAGCACGAGGCAGAGGGATTCAAACTCAAGAAGATTCTTTGGCGTCGCGTGATGGACGTAAACGACCGTGGTCTCCGCCGCATCATCACCGGTATCGGCGATAAGAACGGCATCGAGACAGAGTCTGGTTTCGATATTACGCCAGCTTCTGAGATTATGGCTATCATGTGTTTCGCAACAAGCATCGATGATCTTCGTCGCCGTATCGATAATATCCTCCTGGGCATCACCGAGGACGACAAGCCATTTACCGTAAAGGATATGGGTGTAGGTGGCAGTATCGTAGCTCTCCTTCTCGATGCTTTGAAGCCAAATCTGGTTCAGACAACAGAGGGTACACCAGCATTTGTTCATTGCGGTCCTTTTGCCAACATTGCTCATGGCTGCAATTCCGTCATGGCTACAGCTGCTGCTCTTGAGTATGGCGACTATGCCATTACAGAGGCAGGATTCGGTGCAGATCTCGGTGCAGAGAAGTTCTATGACATCAAATGCCGCAAGACAGGTTTGCAACCAGACCTCACTGTTCTCGTTGTTACCCTCCAGGCGTTGAAGATGCATGGTGGTGTAGCTCTGGAAGATATCAAGAAGCCAAACATCGCAGGAATGGAAGCCGGTTACTGGAACCTCGACAAGCACGTAAAGAACCTGCAGAGTTTTGGTCAGACTGTAGTGATTGCATTCAACAAGTTTGCAACCGATACAGATGAAGAAATTGAAGTATTGCGCAAGCATTGCGAGGAGATGGGTTGCGGTTTCGCAGTAAACAGCGCCTTTGCCGAAGGCGGAAACGGTGCCATTGAACTTGCCAACCTCGTAGTGAAGACCATTGATGAGCGTCCATCAGCCCCTCTCTATTTTGCTTACGATGATAACGATAGCGTTGAGGAGAAGATAGAAAAGGTTGCATTCAATCTTTACGGAGCAGGCAGCGTGACATTGAGCGATTCTGCCAAGGCGATGATTGAAGAGATCAAGAAGCTGGGTGCTGAAAAGTTCCCTATCTGTATTGCCAAGACTCAGTACAGTTTCTCTACCGATGCCAAGGCATACGGTCCTACAGAAGGTTTCGAACTCCACGTTCGCGACATCACCGTAAATATGGGTGCCGAGATGGTTGTAGTCATCGCTGGTCCTATCATGCGTATGCCGGGTTTACCAAAGAGCCCACAGGCTGAGCGCATTGATGTAGTAAACGGTGAGATTACTGGTCTTTCTTAAGCACTACAGATTTCACAGATTCTTATAAAAAAGCCCAGGGCGTGATGTCCTGGGCTTTTTCATTTATCTCATACTGAATTCGCAACCACAATATAACTGATTATAGAATTCATTGATTCTCAAGAGTTCACCTCGGCGATTCTGCAAACCGCCCTTCCGCCAATTCATATCCCACCATTCTACATCAGGATAAGCCTCAACGGCAAGATGACCGGCAGTATCTATCTGTTTGATATTCTTCCAGCGCGAAGATGCCAACGTGGTAGTAAGAAGGTGAAATCCATGCTCCTGCGCATACTTGGCTGCATGAGAGAGGCGGAACTGAAAGCAGACAGAGCAACGGCTGCCACGCTCGGGCTCATCCTCTAAACCCTTGATAACAGAAAGCCACTCCTGATGATCATACTCATCCTCTACATAAGGTACATTCTGGGCTTCCAGAAATCGTTTCAGTTCATGTTTGCGTACATCATACTCCTGCTGAGGATAGATATTACTGTTACTGAAATATACAGTAGGCTTCATACCATTACGAAGCATACATTCTACGATAGCCGCCGAACAAGGTGCACAACAGGCATGCAACAAGACAGCCTGACCTTCAGCCTTGCTTCCATCCGGGAGAGTAAGTTTTACGTATTTATATTGTTCTTCTACAGGAATCTTCATTGTTTTCAATGTTAAATGTAAAATTAAAATGTGAACAGCTACTTCTGATGTGAAGTATTTTCGCCTTGTTTCAAAAAAACAAATGGAGTACAATCTCACGACACCCCCCATTTGCCCAAATATATGCGAAAACTAGTGCAAAGGTACAATATTTATTCGAACCACCAAATTTTTAACACGTTTTTTTCATCACAATGGTTCAAACGGCTAATATTTAACTATGTTTTAACACTTAAACACCAGTTTTGTTATCTTTAAGAACTATAAATCACGTTTCAGCGTGATAACTGTCAGTTCAGGCCATGCGCCTAGGCGGAAAGGGAAAGAACCACCAATACCCGATGATACATAGAGCATCTGCTCACCAATCCAGTAAGCTCCGCCCCACTCTTTGAAAGCCATGCGGGCAGGCGTCCATTTACCTATTTTCAATTGTCCGGCATGCGTATGTCCCGCCAGAGTAAGTTGTATCTTCTTACCAACTACTTCTCTGCGCCAATGGTGAGGATCATGACTCAAGAGGATTTTAAACATATCTGGATTCAACCCCTTCATCGCTTTCTTCAGATTACTGCGATTGGTGAAAGGAGGCTGACCGGGATTCTCTACGCCTATTACAGCGATAGATGCCATACCATGACTCACCACATGATGTTCGTTCATCAGCTGATGCCACCCCAGACTTTCCTGATAACCATAGAGCATACGGCGGTTTCTCTTCAAAGCGCCAATAGAATGATTGTTGCCATATTCACAATAATCATGATTTCCCCAGATAGAATAGATGCCATCTGACGCATGAAGCTGCCCCAGCGTATCCAGATAAGGCTCCACTTCGCTGGCTTGGTTATTGACCAGATCTCCCGTAAAGAGAATCATATCGGGTTCTTCATTGTTGGTCGCATCCACCACTTTCTGCACGAAATCATTGCCGGGAGGAAACGAACCGAGATGAAAGTCGGTAATCTGTACCAGACGGTAACCATCAAAATAAGGTGGCAAATCGGGCGAGGTAAAGGTAATATGTTTCAGTTCTAACCGCTTCCAACCCTCTATAAAGCCGAAGGCAAACCACCCCATTACACCCAAAGCAGGAATCAGAGCAAAGAACCAAGGAAGAAATGCATCGAACAGGATGAAGACAACCTTAGGGAATGCAGAGAAAAGTATGGTAGTAAAGAGTACACGGACTGACAACTTATGGAAGAACCCCATCTGCAACCCCACTTCGGCAAGAACAAGTAACAACGAGGGAACCCACCATAAGATGGCTAGCAGCAAAGGCCACTCACTCACCCCGATATGCCAAAGCCAGAAGTCGGGCAGGAATGCCAGAACCGACATGACTACTATATAGAATATGGATCTTAATACCTTTTTTAATACCTTCTTCATTGTTTTTCTTTATAACTGGGTACAAAGGTACGATAATTCATAGACAATACAAAATAAATTTAAATATATTTTCAATGTTTTGTTATTTGAGAAGATTGCATTATCTTTGCATAGAAAAATTAAATAAAATGGCACGACGACTAAGAAAAAAACGCATAGCAATCATATTGCTTACCTTTACAGCAATCGTAGGATGGACTACACACAGCTGTGTATCTCGCTGTACATCAGCATCAGATAAGAACAAGGCGGCAGATTCGCTCCCTAAGGTTCATATCAACGATTCCGTCTCAAATGCCCTGACAGAGGGGAAGGAATATCATGAGATGGACTCGGTAATAGAAAGGTATCTCAAGAGATGGGAAATCAATGGAGCCCAACTCGTCATCACCCGCAACGACTCGCTACTCTATGCCCGCGGATTCGGAATGGCGGATAAGGAGCGAGGCATCAGAATGGAGCCTAATATGCTGATGCGCTTCGCCTCGGTATCGAAACTGATTACAGCCGTAGGTATCATGAAGTTGCAGGAGATGAAGAAACTCAAGCTGAACGAGAAGGTGTTTGGCGAAAAGGGAATCCTGCGCGATACCGTTTACAACAACAGTATCAAGGACCAGCGATATTACGACATCACCGTAGAACAGTTGCTGCGCCATCAGGCTGGTTTCAACAACTATGCCGGCGACCCTGTATCTTCCACCCGCTACATCATGATGCAGAACCATCTCAAAACGCCACCTGATCACCCTACCCTGCTCAAGATTCTCTTGAAGCGCCACTTGGGTTATACTCCTGGCGAAGGCAAATGCTACAGCAATCTGGGCTACATGATTCTCTCCATGATTATAGAAAAGAAGAGCGGAATGAAATATGAAAACTTCATGCAGAAGTATGTGCTCCACCCAGCCGGCTGCTACGACATGCACATTGCCGGCACTTACTTAAAGGACCGCCGACCTAACGAGACGAAGTACTACATGCACCAGGGCAGCATCCCTGTGTATGAATACAACAACAGTGGACGACTGGTAGAGAAATGCTATGGAGATACCGACCTCCCTCGCCTTTCAGGTGCAGGTGCCTGGTGTGGTTCGGCTGCAGAGTTGAGCCGCTTTATTGCCAGCATAGATGGTTTGCCACATGTCAAGGATATCCTCAGCAAGAAGAGCATCGAGTTTATGACGCGCGAGCAGGCTGACCACCAATACTCTATCGGCTGGAACTATACACCAAAGAGCAACAAGCCATGGATTCGTACCGGTTCGCTGGCTGGCACATCAGCCATCGTCTTGAAATATCCGGATAACCAATGCTGGATTCTCATCACGAACACATCTACATGGAAAGGCCACGGTTTCTCTAACGATACAATGGCTTTCTTCGAGAAACTGAGAAAGAAATATATGGCAAACATGCCAAAGAAAGACTTGTTCTTATAAAACCAGAAAGAGGGTGAATCATAAGTAAATGATTCACCCTCTTTTTATATTAATGATATGTTGTCTGAAAAGATAATTATACCTTAGAATGTATACTTCAAACCAACCTGGCCACGCCAGCGGCTGTAGTATGAGCTAGGATACTTGAGAGGCATATCTGATGGGTTAGCAAACTGGAATACACCATCACCCTTGTACGTGATAGGAGAAACAAACTCGCTGTTATAACCACTACTGAAGGTACGGCCCCAATCCTTGTTCAGGAGGTTAGCCACGTTCATGATATCCAAAGTAAGTTCCAAAGCATGTACATACTTACCTGTACGGATGCCAAACTTCTGACCGAAGTGGAAGTCGAAATGACTCTCGAAAGGCAAGTTATCACCATAACGCTCGAAGTACTCACCACGATGATCCTTCACATAACGAGTAGTAGCAAGCCACTGCTTCAAATTAGCACGCTGCTGCTCAGCAGTATAAGCATCAGTACCCAAGAACTGCATTTGGTCTACCTGCGCATCTGTAGGGATGAAAATCAAGTCATTACTTGTACCATTATCTCCGTTGATATCTCCACTATAAACGAGAGAGTAAGGAGAACCGCTCTGACCCTGGTAGATAAGACCTACTGTAGTGGTAAACAACTTGTTTGCTCCCCAGTTGAAGTGATAGAAAGCAGAAGCCTTCACTGTATGAGGCACATTATAACCACTATTAGCCAACTCTGGGTTGTTTGAGAAGCGATAAGTATGAGTATTACGCCAGTTGCTCTGAGCAACAGATGAGGTCATACTGCTTACAGACTCTGAGTGAGTGAATGTATAAGATGCATTCAGATCAAGACCGAACGCAAAGTGCTTAGCTGCTGACAAAGACAGGCTGTAGCTGTAGCCCTTGCTGGTATTATACATTGCATAGATGTTGGTAAACGACTTAGCATCTGCCACCTTTGTATAAACAGGACGGTTATCCCAGTTCATGTAAGAGGTCTGAGACAAGGTCTTACCTGACTCCTCATAAGCCAAGTTCTTGTAATAAACATCATTCAGACTCTTGCTGAAGATACCCTCAGCAGTCCAGTCGATACCCAGGAGATTGAAATCGAAACCAAGGTTAACACGCATAGTCTGAGTGAACTTGAAATCCTTGTCAAACACATTGATCAGCTGGCTACCAGTAGCCTTCAGATTATCTGCATTCAGAGTCTGCTTGTTAGGATCCATGATGAGCTGCACAGCAGAATTATTTTTTGCAGAGTAAGAAGATGTCTGCACACCAGTATTCGTAAAGTTGTTGCTCAACCAGACGAAAGGAATACGACCAGTGAATACACCGATACCTCCACGAAGGATATATTTACGGTTCTTCTCAATATCCCAACGGAAACCTACACGAGGGCTCCACATTGGTGTACTGGCAAGTTTCTGATTGGTCTTGAAACCATATCCCTTACCTGCTGCCCACTCATTGAATTTAGCATTCTCGGTAGGAGTATCAAAGAACAAAGGCATATCCATACGGAGACCATAGGTGAGCTGGAAGCTGTCTGTCACATCCCACTTGTCCTGTACATAAAAGCCCAACTGAGCTGCGCTAAACTCTGGTGCCCAACGAGGATTACCAGTCACCTCAACATTAGCCTGTGTGAAGTAGAAATTCTTGATATACTTGCCATCACCTCCAAAACCATCGGCTCCACAACCTTTATAATAATTCAGGAAATCGTCAGGAGTATCAAAATAATAGCATCCATAGAGATTCTGAAGGAAGAGGTTAGAGAACTTGTAAAGCTCATTATGTGTACCGAATGTCAGTGTATGATTACCCTTGTACCATGTAAAGTTATCTTCGAGGGTATAAATGTCCTGTTTCAATCCATTAGCCATTGAGGAATATTCATTACCGATATTCATGGTACCATTTCCTACCTTATAGATAGTGATAGATGGTGCTGGCTGACCAGAAGTACGCTCATCACGAACACGAACGTAAGATACACGTGCCTCATTGCTCAGGTTTGGAGAGATGCGGCTCTGCAACTCTGCTGAGAAAGAATGAGTTTTAGATTTGAAATCATACAAGTGGTCGGTAGTATTCAATGTAGCAATACCACCCAGACCAAGCGTCTGCTTAGCATCAACATAACTCCAACGTACAGAGAACTTGTTGAACTCGTTGATATTCCAATCCAACTTCAAACCAGCTTTCTGGCTCTTCACGTTCTTATCCTTATCTGCCCATGAAGTTGCATAATCATAACCCTGACGGTTAGCCAAGTCATAAATCTTAGACATCAAGTCCTTAGCTAAATCCGAATTAAACTTAACATCTGGAGAATCGATGGTATACTGAGTTGGGTACGACTTTTCTGAATTCTCATAGTTTGCGAAGAAGAAGAGTTTGTTCTTGATGATTGGACCACCGAGCGTAAATCCGAACAAAGTTTCCTTCTCATCATCATAAGGCTGAGCATAGGTACCATCCATATTCTTATAATGACGACCTACCAAATCCTGGTTGTTCCCATAGAAATAGCCACTTCCATGGAAGTCATTGGTACCGCTCTTGGTTACCGCGTTGATGGCACCACCGGTAAAACCACCCTGGCGAACATCGAAAGGAGCGATATTTACCTGAATCTGGTCAATCGTCTCCATAGAAACAGGCTGAGATCCAGCCTGACCGCCATTACTGCCATTAGCAGTAAGACCGAACACGTCGTTATTCATCACACCATCAATCTGGAATGAATTATAACGGTTGTTCATACCGGCGAATGACATAGAGCCAGACTGTCCGTTTGTAGTAAGCTGTGGATTCAGGCGAGCCACATCCGCAATACTGTGCGAGATAGAAGGCATATCAGCTATCTGCTGAGCATTGATACTCATGGCCGCACCGGTCTTCGTACCATTCAGACCAGCCTTACCCGAAACAACAACCTCCTGAAGCTGCTTGGCATCTTCCTGAAGAGAGCAAGAGAGATTTTGGCTTTCACCCAAGTTCAGACTGACATTGTTGAAAACCTTGTCCTTGTATCCGATATAAGAGATACTTACCTTGTAAGGACCACCTGGACGCATACCCTGAATAGTATAGCGACCATCTACATTTGTTACAGCACGATACACAGTACCAGATGGCTGGTGTGTAGCAGTAACTGTAGCCCCAATAACGGTTTCGCCATTGGAAGAAATCTTACCACTGATTCCAGAGGTAGTAATCTGAGCCATTGCCGAAGTCACCACGAAGGCGAGCAAAGCCAGAAGTAGTTGCAATCTTTTCTGCATGTTGTTTAAATTCTTTTGTGAATAAATAAAGAGAGAACTGCGCACCTCGTACCGTGTGCATTCACTCTTATAAACAAATATGTTGCAAATATAAACATTATTTTTGAAACAACAAGCAAAAAACAGAGAAAAATGATAGAATATACCAAAAAGATGCAAATAAACGAAAAAAAAGATGCACTTCCCTCGAGAAAGAGAAGTGCATCGGAATGATATTATACTAATGTATAGTACGATAGTCTACACAGATTCTGATTCCCAGAACTCACCCATTAGTTGAAAATGTAACGGATAGAGAACTGGATAGAATAGGTAGAGTTGAAGCTTGTGTAGTTGGTGAATGTCTTGGTCAAAGCCTCAGAACCATTACGCTGGAACTGGAAAGACTCTTTCTTAGAGTCATACTTCAACAAAGAACTGTTAACAACCTTCTTGTAAAGACCCCAGCTGCTATTAAGCAAGTTTGCCAGGTTCTTGATATCAACTCCAAACTGCAATGTATTGCGCTGACCAGCTACATTCATGTAGAAGTTCTGTGCAAACTTGAAGTCCAGCTGATGATGCCAAGGCATCTTGGCTCCACCACGCTCAGCATACTTACCCTTGCGTCCCTTCAGGTAAGAATCCTGATTGATATAGTTCCAGAAATCATCCTTCTGCTGTTCTGCTGTATAAGTCTGCTTCTGCTTTTTAGCATCAGTATAAATATAGTCAGAGAAGTTCCAGGCATCAAGCGCCTCACGACTTGCTGGAACATAAAGCAAACTGTAAGAACCCTTATAATCGTTCACTACATTACCAGCAAAGGTATATGAGAATCTTGTTGCAGCATATGGATCATAGCCAAAATTAGTTCCCTCATATACCAAACCAACCATTGTACCGAAATGCTTAGCATAATCCTTAGAATAGCTGGCAGTAATCAGCAAACGGTTAGGAGCAACATAGTTTGCAAAACCGATTTCCTTATCATTATTGGCATTCACAGAATAACGGTTGTTCTTATAGGCAGAAGTTACCTGGTCGCCAACACCGTCACCGTATGATTTCGCCTGTGCCATGGTATAAGAAGCCGAGAGGTCGAGACCAAAGTCAAACTTCTTTGCCAAAGAGAATGTCAAAGATTCATAATGTGCCTTGTGACCAGCATTTGTAATCAAATATGGTGTCACCGATTTATTTGAACATGTAAGATAATGACGAGTATCCTCTGGACTCAAAGTAATGGTCTGCTTTCCATCCCAGTAATAGTTCTGAGTGGTAACAACAGATGGGTTGAAATCACGGCTATAGATTCCCTCAACAGAGAAATTGATATCGTATGGCAACTTCACGTCAACAGCCAGAGATGACTTCCATGTTGCATTCATCTTCAAATCCTTATCGATGATGGTTGGAGTCTGAGGTGCAGCATTTGGCTCCTTAGGCAGAGATAAGCCGCTGTCAGACAACTGCTCTGCAACAGTAGGATAGAACTTAGAAATCTCACCAAAAGTAGGAAGTGATTTAGCATCACCCTGAATATAGGAGTACTGATACTGACCACAACCCGAATTAGACACAGCAGAAACGAGCCATACGAAAGGCAAACGACCGATAAAGTATCCGGTACCACCACGGAGTACGACCTTCTGATTGCCGAGAACATCCCAGTTGAAACCTACACGAGGAGAAACTGTGACAGGAGCATCAGGCAACTGATCTGTTGTATAGCTTACTTCAGAACCATCAGCCATCTTGAACTTCAGGTCAGCAAACTTAGCATTATAATTGTTCTTCAACTCAGGATAGAAAGGAGCCTCCATACGGATACCGGCAGTCATGCGGAATCTGTCAGAGAAGTTAATCTGATCCTGTACATACGCAGAGAACTGATTATACTTCATTTTAGCATGGAAAAGTTCTGTACCATTGAACGGATAGGTAATACCATAGGCAAAAGGCTGACCTCCAGCCATGAATTCATCTAATGAATTATAAACATAGTAACCATTCATGGCAGCACCGAATCCATTCAGAGCCTCATTGGTTTCATACTGAACACCAGCCAGGAAATTGTGCTTTCCAATCATGAAAGAAGCCTCATCGGTGGCAACGAAAGTCTTCACCTGAGCTAAGTTTCCGGCAGTAAAGACATCAGGACCGAATGAGAGATAATCTGAGCCGTTCTGCAAAATATCTACTGTAGGGAACACACCACCTGTGTAAGAACGAGGCTCATCCTGAAAAGAGTATGTCAAACGTAAAGCATTGTTGACGATGCCCCACTTTGAGTTCCATTCTGCAGCAAAAGAGGTAAAGTTGCGGTCTTTGCAATAACGCGCACTTTCAAAATACATCGCTGAATTAGAAGTACGATTACCCTTGCCTGCAGAAATTCCTTCACCTCCCAAATAGAGTGCGTTGGTTGTGAATGGACTGGTTGAAGAAGAAGGAGCATTAGAATCCTTTGAATGTGAACGAGAGAAACGGAAATTCAACTTGTTTGTCTCATTGATATTCCAATCCAAACGTGCCAAAATCTTGTAGGCAGGAGTATCCAATGAATAGCCCTGATAACGGCCTGGGTTATATCCATACTTGCTGGAAAGGAAATTTGTCAATGTACTGATATCACCTACTGTAGGGCGATGTACTGTACCAGAAGAGAAGTTCCATGCATCGTTTTCTGAAGCACGAGCCACAGCCGAAGGGCCAGCAGCCATCTGAACTTCATATTCACCATTTACGAAGAAGAACAACTTATCCTTGATGATAGGACCACCAACAGTTGCGCCCCAAGTAGTAGTATGAGACTGAAGACGGGTCAACTCGTAATCATCCACCTTGTTACCTTTAAGATGAGAATTGGTAGTATACATATAAGCAGAACCCTTATACTGATTGGTACCGCTCTTGGTAACTGCATTAATAGCACCGCCGGTGAAACCACTCAAACGGACATCAAAAGGAGATGAAGATACAGAAATCTGATCCAATGCATCAAGTGAGATTGGTGATCCATTACCAGGAAGGTTAGAACCGATACCAAAAGCATTGTTGAATGCTGCACCATCTACAGTTACATAGCTCTGACGGAAGTTACCACCACCAACAGAGAAACCACCTACGGTAGAAGCCTGTGGGGTCAACTTCAAGAGGTCGTTCATGCTACGTGAAACGGTAGGAATTGCCTCAATGTGTGTTGCATCAATACTTGTTGTTGCACCAGCACGGTCGGTGCGCATGTTGTTGTTACGATTGGCTACAACTACCACGTCTTCCAACTGAGCTGCATCCTCAGCCAAAGTCTCGTTCAAGACTGTATTCTGACCAAGAGAAAGAGAAATGCCCTTTACCTGCTTGTTTTTGTAACCCACGTAGGTTACTTCCAGAACATAAGGTCCACCCGGGCGCATACCCTGAATAGAATAACGACCATCCATGTTGGTCACTGCACGATAGACTGTACCAGAAGGTTGGTGAACAGCCTTGATTGTTGCGCCAATGACATCTTCGCCATTAGCTGTAATTTTACCACTAACGCTAGATGTAGTTATCTGCGCCATTGCTGTGGATACCATAAAGGCCAGCAAAGCCACTAATAAATGCAATCTTTTCTGCATACCTTTTATTATATAAAATTTATTAAAACTTGGGGATATGACCCCCTCTTATATTGTTATCGGTTGCAAAAGTAATAAAAAAATTGCTTTTATTTGTTACAAAAGCATGAAAAATAGTGTTTTATAACATAAAAAAAATCTGCGTTAAGCAAATAACGCAGATTTCCTTTAATTTGTTATTTATAACGGGGGTTTGCTTATAGTTTTTTCGGGGCTAAAAGCGGGGGACTGAGCTTTTATGACAGGCGATGGAATCGCCTGGAACGGAGGCTAGGCTCTCTTACTCCTTTCGCTGCCAGATGCTCATTACCTTGCGACGGATGGCTACGATGTTCAGGATAGAAACTATCAGGAACAGGAACAGACCCAGAGCGATGGCTGGGAGCATGGTGCCCTCGTCAATATCAGGGAAGAGGGTTTCGATGAAGCCCATGTAGTAATCGCGGAGGAAGAAGAGGATGATCCACGCGATAATGAGTACCACGATGTTCAGCGCGATGGTGAGCACCTGATATGGCTTTGCTACATTGTTCGGACTGTAACCTATCAGAAGAAGATTCTCTAACTTAGAAGAATTCTTCTGTACCAACAGATAGATGCTGAGCATCAGAATGTAGAAGCTCAAAACGGAGATAACCAAACCGATAATCATCACCATCGATACCATCATGCGGAGGAAATAGGTAGTCTTCTCTGCATCCAGTTTGTCTGTCTCTACCTCATAACCATTATCATCCAGGTATTTGGTGATGTTCTCGTCTCCCGGATTTCCTACCTCTACGATGAGACGGTTAGGATCGCTCTTCTGGTTTGGAGCAAATTCCTGGTTACTCCAGTCCATGAATGCCTGTGGAACGAGGATGGTGTTGAGTCGCGAAGAGAAACCGATTACCTTTCCCTTGAACTGCTCTTTCTTGCCACCAGCCTGAATCTGGATATTGAAATCGATCATGCCCATCAGTCCATCGCTGATTTTAGGGAGCGAATGACTCTGGGCGAAACCGAAGTTATACATATTAATATAGGTACGCGGGAGGATGATTGGTACCTCCTGAGTTCCCGGCGTATATTTCCAGTCCTTGAGCGGCACATCAACAAAACCGTCAGGCACACTCTCGAAGAAGAGTTCGCTATTCAGAACGTTCACGCCGTTTACACCCATCTGTGCATCTACCTTATATTCAGTAGAGGTGAATTTTCCTATCTTCTTTACAAACTTCTGGTCTCCGATTTCATCTATTTCAGAACCCGAGAAGGTATTGGAACGGCCGCTGATGGTATTTCCCATACCTATCTTCTTGCTCATGATGAGGTAGTCGGCTTTCATGAAACTGTCTTGCTGAGTGAAGACAGGCAGCACGTCTTTATAAAACTGAAAGCCGAAAAGAACGATGAGCATACCGAAGAGATTGGCGAAGGCAAAGCCCGCAAACTGAGGTATGCTGATATGCTGACGCAATAATTTCCAAACGAGATTCATAATCTAAATATATGTTCATAGTTTAAGTCCATGTGCTTACCGATACTGGTTACGATGACGCCAGCCCCCTGCTCCTTCGCTTCGGTCATCATGATATCTGCCATGATGCGCGAATTGTTGTCGTCGAGGTGACTGATAGGCTCATCAGCCAGAATGAAGTCGAAAGGCTGACAGAGCGCACGCATCATTGCCACACGCTGCTGCTGTCCGAACGACATTCTGCCGATTTTGGCATCTACCTTATCAGCAATACCGAGCATATCAAACCATTTAAGAATCTGCTCACGCGTCTTGAATCCGGTTATTTTGTTCTTAATTTCTACATTCTCCAGGGCAGTAAGCTCAGGGAAGAGACGGAGTTCCTGAAAGAGATGGCTGATATGACGCTTGCGCATCTCTACCCAGTCTTTCACCTTATAGTTGGCGGTAACATCATTGTCGAACATCACGCTTCCGCTGTAGTCGTGACGATAGCCGAGCACATAGCTGCAGAAAGTACTCTTTCCGCTGCCACTCTCTGCCTCGATAAGATAAAGATGACCTTTCTCGAAGGTAACATCCTGCTTCCATATCTCCGAATCCAGGTCGGTGCGCTGGGCAAAAACCTGTGGGAGAACGGAATGAAGCTGAATCTTTTCCACTTTTTTTATGTTTAATGTTTAATCTTTTACCTTTAAAATTAGGACTTTTTTGGGGGACTAGCGATAGAATCGCTAGGAACGGGGGCGCAGAGAGAGAGGGAGGGGGTAAGGTTCTTTTTACCCTTTTACCTTTTTACCCTTTTACTTTTTTACCTTTTTACCTTTAAAGTATAGACAACCGAAGTAAGATTTCCGAAGACTGGGGTGAGCAGACCGGTTACGGTAGAGATGGCATCATCCTTGCCCGAGCCGTCACTACCAGAACTCTTGGCGAGATTGATGACCATTGCCAGTTTCTGACCGACGATGAGCTTCTGAATCTTTGCATCTATCGGATGATTACTTGGTTTCACGGCATATTGCGCCATCAGCTGGTCGCTTCCGCTAAAGAACTGCTTGTCATCCGTCACACCGAAATAGAACGAGGTCTTGCCATCGGTATAGAAGTAAGCATTCTTTCCCCAATTGGCTATCTTCGCACCAGCCGGACATGAAGTTTTCCAATAATCAACATCGCCCAACCACTTGGCATGCGACAGTTTAGCAGCCATCGTCATCTGCATATTGTTATCCGTAAGCGAAGGCAACACGATAGCCATATCTCCATCCACACTACGGATGATATTATCCATATCGATGGCCTGGTTGATACCCATCAGGAGGGTCTGAAGGCTGCGGTTGCTCTGCATCTTCGGCAGGAACTGCTCGCCCTTTACGTTCATGAAGATACCCGCCAGGGCATCAGCAGGCATCGACTTAACGTAGCTGCCTTTAATCGGACGATAGGTTTGAGCCGCCTTCTTCAGGGCCTCATCTATTTCTTTATTAAAGGAGAAGGTTTCTCCCTTCACCTGCAGGATACCGTCTTTCACGTCCATCTCAGCAGCAATCACTACCTGCGAAGGGTCGGTATCTTTAGGAGTACCAAGGGTAAATGGAGCTACGAACTTCTCCGGCAGCGCCTGAGCCTGAGCCACCATAGCCATAGGCGAAGTGATGGTTTCCAGACGTTCAAACATAGGCGATGCGGTAATACCTTCGTCCTCATCAGCCTTCAGATATTTCACCATCTGCTGCTGGAGCTGGGCCTGCGCATCGGCTACAACCGGTCCCATAACGAGGAGTGCCTGATCAGAAAAGCCGACCAGCCACGAATTTTTCAATACAGAGAAATGAAAGCCTTTGCGCTCCTTCACCTCTGTAGCGATATGCTGTTTGGCAAGCGAAGCAAGCCAGTCTTCCACATCGCCCTCATCGCTCACCTTGGCACAAAGTCCGAGGTTGCCATCAGCACTCTCAAAGAGAAAAATCTTCTCTGAGATGTCGATGCCACACTTCGATGCATCCTCAACGTGCAGCAGAGACTTGAGCATTCCCGCCTTGTCTTCATCGCTTTTGCCGGATGCCATCTGCTGCATGTCAACAGAAATGAGCGCAGTACTTTTCTTTGGAATGGCATTGAGATAGTCAGTGCCCGAGCATGAGCTCAGCAATCCCAATACGACAGCCAAGCACATGAACATCAAACTCTTATACAATCTTTTCATCACACTAGTAAATATTATAAAGCTCTTGCCAAATGGCACATGTTGACAGCCACCAATCCTGCTGTTTCCGTACGGAGGCGACTGGTGCCAAGCGAAACACTCTCATATCCGTTTTCCAGGGCCAGTCTCACCTCATCGATAGAGAAATCGCCCTCAGGTCCTACCAGCACGGTGATGTCATCGGCACCCTCCTGGGCTGCTCCGGCAGAATCATCAGCTGGGCATGACTTGGAAATTTCGGCAAAAAAGTCTTTCTTTTCAATCTCCTCATAGCAATGGCAGATAAACTTTCTGCCATTGCGGGGAGTAGTAATAAAATCTTTAAAGTTCTGCAGTTCGTTGACCACAGGTTTCCAAGCCTTGTGGCTCTGCTTGACGGCAGAAACCACAATTTTGTCTATGCGGTCTATGCGGATTACCTTGCGTTCAGAGAACTTGCAGTTGAGGAAAGAGATTTCATCGAAGCCGATTTCCGTAGCCTTCTCTGCCATCCATTCAATGCGGTCCATCATCTTTGTCGGGGCGATGGCCAGGTGAATGTGTCCGCGCCAGGCAGGCTGCTGCGGCATAACCTCCTTCACCTCATAGATGCACCGTTTGTTGGTAGCCAGCGAAACTTCTGCACGGTAGAACACCCCCTTGCCATCCATCAGGAACAATTCGTCCCCCGCCTGGATACGCAAAACCCTGAGTGCATGAGTAGCCTCTTCCTGAGGCAGTTCTGTCTGTGTAGCCGCATCTGGCACATAGAAAAATCTAACTTCTTTCATTTCCTCTTATTGTTACTTTTTCTTCTTAATTTTCTGTTATTCCGTAAGAATATTCTTTAATTATTCACTTTTTTTGCCTTTGCGGCGCTCTATCTCATCGCGAATGGCTGAGGCAGTTTCGTAATCTTCTTCATTAATGGCACAATCCAATGCTTTTTCGAGCATCTGGTCTGGCAAAGCCGAAATAGGTACCGCACAAGAAGTCGAACTCATATCATTTTTATTAAAAGGAGTAGAAATTTCCTTTATAACCAGCTCTGTTGTATACATTTCTATATCCGCAGCCACAGACAGCAACACAGCCTGGTCAGTCTTGATGCTCATACGTTCATTTGTGATTTTATTCACAAGAGTAGCATATACTCCCCTCTCTGGCGTAGCATCGAATTCGAGATAGAAATCGTCTACATTTTGCCTGTCAAATAGTGTCCAAAGTACAGAGATCACATCATTTTTAAAATCAGAAGTTTTCGAATTACATGCCTTCAGCTGCTCTGCTACATATTCATTAGTCATAATAGACAAAGCTCTTTTTTCGGATTCGTCTACCAAACTAATAATACATGTCCCGAAAGCTTCCGGAATGCCAAAGCAGGCAGCGAGTTTAAGTTTGTACAACATCATTATGTACCCTTTCTTTATTTAAATTTATTTATTTATATTCTTACGTAACATTCTGTTTTTACTCTCGCGTTGAGTATGACCTTTTTCTTCCTTATTTCTGTTCTTTCTTCGGACGGAAGAGGACAGCAAAGGCTACAGCTACCACGAGCGCATAACCGGCAAAGATGAACCAGCAGGTTTTCCAGTCACCCATCAGGTAGCCATCATCTGTCCAGTGGCAGTAATGGTTGATGACCATACCTGCAAGAATGGTTCCGATAGATGCTCCCAGACCGTTGGTCATCAGCATGAACAGTCCCTGAGCCGATGCTCTTACCTTCACATCACATTTCTGGTCTACAAACAGACCGCCCGACACATTGAAGAAGTCGAAGGCTACACCGTAAACGATGCATGAGAGGATGAAGAAGGTAACACCCGGGAATGCAGGATTGCCCAATCCGAAGAAACCGAATCGCAAAACCCATGCCACCATGGCGATGAGCATCACAACCTTGATGCCATAACGCTTCAGGAAGAACGGAATGAGAAGGATGCAGAGCGCCTCGGCCACCTGAGAGATGGATACCAGGAGCGTAGCATTGTTAGCTGCAAAAGTATCGAGCATCGCAGGATCGCCCTTGAAACTCGTAATGAACGGAGTAGCATAGCCATTGGTTACCTGCAGACTCATACCGAGCATGCAAGAGAAGATGAAGAACATCGCCATCTCACGGCTCTTGAAGAGTTTGAAGGCATCGACCCCCCATGTCTCTACCCAGCTCTTTGTCTCTTTCTTCACGATAGGACAGGCTGGCAATGAGAAGCAATAGAGGAAGAGAAGAATGCTGAGCACACCCGATACCAGGAACTGATAATGGGTATACTGGAACTTATGGGCGTTCTCGCTCAACAGGAACGAGAATGAACCGTTGTCCCAGGTAGCACAGTTCACAATCCACATCGTGAGGATGAAGCCCACGGTTCCGAACACACGGATTGGCGGAAAAGCCTTCACGGTGTCGAGCCCGTTGCTCTTCAATATACTGAAAGCCGAAGTATTTGACAATGCCAATGTAGGCATATAGAAAGCCACGCTGAAGGTGTAAACGGCAATAAACATTGCCTCATTAGGAGTCTGACTAGCCTGTCCCATACCGAACAGACCTATCATGGCTGCTCCTGCCAAAAGGTGACAATAGCCCAAAAGACGTTGCGGCTGGATATACTTATCTGCCACAATACCCATCAATGTAGGCATAAAAATAGATACGATTCCCTGGATGGTATAGAACCAGGAAATCTCGGCACCCATCCCAGCCTTGCCGAGATAGTTGCCCATAGACGTAAGATAAGCTCCCCAAACTGCAAACTCCAGGAAGTTCATCACTGCTAGGCGTACTTTCAGATTCATAGTTTAATGTCTTTTTATTATAAAATATTAGCTGCAAAGATACAAATTTTCGGGTAAAAAGCACACGATTTTGAAGATTATCCGCATGAAAGCTAGCATATTTAACAAATTATGTGTATTTTTGTAGCCGATTTCAACAGATATAAGAGAAAAATAATATAGAAACAACAGATATGTTAGTAAAATTTTTCCTCACGTGCAATAAAATCGGGGCTTTCACGCTAGGTGGAGGCTACGCCATGATACCGATCATGGAACAGGAATTTGTAGACAAGAACCAGTGGATGAACAAACAGGAGTTCATGGATATCATGGTAGTGGCTCAGACCACCCCGGGCATATTCGCCATCGACATGGCGAGTCATATCGGCTATAAGCTGAAGGGAGTCTGGGGAGGCATTGTGGGTGCCATAGGCATCGCCCTGCCTTCTATCATCGCCATTCTCATCATCGCCATGTTCTTCCAGCATTTCAAGGACAATTATTGGGTGGGTAAGTTCTTCATGGGTGTGCGCCCTGCCGTGGTAGCACTCATTGCTGCGCCTTGCTTCAAGATGGCAAAGACGGCAAACATCAACCGCTACAACATCTGGATTCCCGTTGTCTGCTGTCTGCTGATTGCAGCTTTCGGCATCTCCCCTATCTACATCATCATCGCAGCCGGTGTGCTGGGCTGGCTCTATGGAAAGGTAAAAAAGTAAAAAGGTAAAAAAGTAAAAATATAGAGATTATGCTATTTCTAAAGTTATTTCTGATATTTACCAAGATTGGTACATTTAATTTTGGTGGCGGATATGCGATGCTTTCGCTCATCCATAACGAGACGGTAGTGAAGAACCATTGGCTTACCAATGCTGAGTTTACGGATATTGTGGCTATCAGCCAGTCTACACCGGGACCTATCGGCATCAACTGTGCCACCTACGTAGGTTATACCGCCTGCCTTCACGACGGCTATCCTACCTGGGCAGCCTGTCTGGGTTCGGTATTGGCTTCGCTCTCCATCATGTGGCTGCCTTTCATCATCATGATTCTCATCAGCCGCTATCTGATTACGCACAAGGATTCTAAAATCGTAAAGGATATCTTTGCGGGACTCCGCCCTGCCATCATCGGACTGATAGCTGCTGCCGCCGTTCTCCTGATGAATAAAGAGAACTTCGGATCACCAACCGACAATCCGTTTGTCTTCGGAGCAAGCATCGTGCTGTTTCTGGCTGCTTTCTACTTCACAAAATTCAGAAAGACCAACCCTATCCTGCTGCTTTTCATCTGCGGTATCATCGGAATGGTTATCTTCTAAACATCGCCCTGCAGTCTGAACCAACGGCCTCCAGCCGATGGGAAAGACAAGGGGCTGATGCCTTCAGATAGGGACAAAAAAAAATTGATTGTCTCACGACAACCAATCTTTTATTAACCTTAATAATCTAATACCATGAAAAACACGATGCAAAGGTACAAATAATCTTGTAACCTACAATAGTTTATAGCAAAAAACTTCAAGAATTTAACTCTCCTTAAAAGTTTTACCATTCCAATTAAATTTTCTTTGCACTTTTATTGCATTTACAGCCTTCTTATCGTCAGCAGGCAGGAAAGGTAAAGCCAAGCGCACTACGAGACTGTTTTCGTGTTGTAAGAGCAGAGCACTCACGATTTTGAGTTCAATTTTCCCCTTGAGTTCCTCAAACTTAGCCTCACTCATCGTATCGGGTTTGGCAACAAGTCCGGAAGCAAGTTGCTGCAAAGATTTCCCATCGAAAATTCTGCTGGCATCCTGCTCTTGCCAATCCTGATTAAAGAGATAGAGTTCACTCTCCTTCTCTACTCCGGCAAAAGTCTTCACCACGCAAAGCAGCGAATCGCCGTTAGCCGATGGCAGTTTCTTCATCTGCAAAGTAGCGCTCTTGCTCGTTCTCAACTGGGCGAAATCAGTAGTCAGCGTATCCATCACACTCGTTTCGCCTAACAGATTCTTCACTTCTGCCTTCACTCCCATCTCCTGCAGCTCAGTAAATTCCAGCCGCAGGTTGTGGTTGAGATAAGGCACAACAGAATCGGGCATCGAAACCAGCAAGTCCTTCATCGACTTGGCTTCCATGCCCAAGCTTGCCATCATCAGGCAAGCACATAATATATATTTTATCTTCTTCATCACTACAATTCCTTAGACCACTTCTTTCCCCAAGGGGTAAAGAGCCATGCAAGAAAGACCAATGCTACTATTGAGCAAACGGCAAAAGTTAAAGCTAATGTATTCATATATTTATCTTTTAGAAATTAACAAACCTATTATAAATAAAATGACAGTTAAGAAAACACCCCAAAATATCGCCCAGTAAGAATCTTCCTGATTGGTCTGAACTATACCAAACAGAGCCGCCATCCCACCTAATACCATTACAGTAAAAGTGGATTTACTCATATCAAAGAAATACTTTACTACTGTTTCTCTGACAAACTTTGCCTTTTCCTTTTCTTCTTTTGCTGCCATATTTCTCTATTTTCCGACAAAATTACGGAAAATAAATGTAACTTGCAAATGATTTGCTCATTTTCTTTCGAAATTTAACCTAAAAAAGACGAAAAAGAGGAAAGCACTTCATTACGAAACACTTTCCTCTAATTATCTAATCATTAATCGTACAATCTTCTTTCAGAAGAGATTTACTCCTCTACAGCAGCCTGCGCCGCCGCAAGTCTGGCGATTGGCACGCGGAATGGTGAGCATGAAGCGTAGTTCATACCGACCTTAGCACAGAACTTAACTGATGAAGGCTCACCACCATGCTCACCGCAGATACCTGTGCGGAGGTTAGGACGGGTAGCACGACCATTCTCTACTGCCATCTTGATGAGCTGACCAACACCCTCCTGGTCGAGAACCTGGAATGGGTCAACCTTCAGAATCTTCTTCTCCATGTAGGCAGGGAGGAAGGAAGCGATGTCGTCACGAGAGTAACCGAAGGTCATCTGTGTCAAGTCGTTAGTACCGAATGAGAAGTACTGAGCCTCCTCTGCAATCTGACCTGCTGTAAGGGCAGCACGAGGAATTTCAATCATGGTACCAATCTCAAATTCTACCTCTACGCCGTACTCAGCGAATACCTCCTTAGAAGTAGCGAGAATGATAGACTTCTGCTGCTTAAGCTCCTGAACGGTACCGATGAGCGGAACCATGATTTCAGGACATGGGTTGTAACCCTCCTTCTTCAACTCGCAAGCTGCACCGAGGATGGCACGGGTCTGCATAGCTGTAATCTCTGGGAATGTGATACCAAGACGGCAACCGCGATGACCGAGCATTGGGTTGTTCTCTGCCAGAGAGTTCACACGCTTCTTGATTTCCTCTACGCTTACGCCCATCTCCTTAGCCATGGTCTGCTGACCAGCCAAATCGTGAGGTACGAACTCGTGGAGAGGTGGGTCGAGCAAGCGGATATTCACGTGGCAGCCATCCATTGCCTTGAGGATTCCATAGAAGTCAGCCTTCTGATATGGGAGGAGCTTGGCAAGTGCCTTCTCACGACCCTCAACAGAGTCTGCCAGAATCATCTCACGCATAGCTACAATCTTCTGATCATCGAAGAACATGTGCTCTGTACGTGTCAGACCGATACCCTTGGCACCGAATGCACGGGCTACCTCAGCATCGTGTGGAGTATCCGCATTGGTACGGATTTCCATCTTTGTATATTTGTCGCAGAGGTCCATCAGCTCCTTAAAGTCGCCTGAAAGCTCTGCAGCCTTTGTCTCAATCTGTCCTGCGTAAACCTGACCTGTAGTACCGTTCAGAGAGATGTAATCACCCTCCTTGTAAACTACGCCCTCAATCTCAACAGTCTTTGACTTGTAGTCAACGTTGATAGAGCCGGCACCTGATACACAGCACTTACCCATACCACGGGCTACAACGGCAGCGTGAGAAGTCATACCACCACGAGCGGTAAGGATACCCTCAGCAGCTGACATACCTGCGAGGTCTTCTGGAGATGTTTCGATACGAACCATGATGACCTTCTTGCCATCCTCATGCCACTCCTGAGCATCGTCAGCGTGGAATACAATCTGACCGCAGGCAGCACCTGGAGATGCAGGGAGGCCCTGTGTGATGACCTTAGCCTTAGAGAGAGCCAGCTTATCGAATACTGGATGCAGAAGTTCATCGAGCTTCTGAGGCTCACAGCGCAGGATAGCAGTCTTCTCATCAATCATACCCTCGTGGAGGAGATCCATGGCAATCTTCACCATAGCTGTACCTGTACGCTTACCATTACGAGTCTGGAGGAACCAGAGTTTGCCTTCCTGTACGGTGAACTCCATATCCTGCATATCGTGATAGTGGTGCTCCAGCTTATCCTGCAGCGCGTCGAGTTCCTTATAGAGTTCAGGCATAGCCTCTTCCATAGAAGGATACTTGGCAGCACGCTCCTCTTCAGAGATACCTGCACGCTCAGCCCAGCGCTGAGAACCAATCTTTGTAATCTGCTGTGGAGTACGGATACCGGCTACCACGTCCTCACCCTGTGCATTGATAAGATACTCACCATTGAAGAGATTCTCACCATTACCAGCGTCACGTGAGAAGCAAACACCTGTAGCAGATGTATCGCCCATGTTACCGAATACCATCGCCATGACAGATACGGCAGTACCCCACTCATCAGGAATACCTTCCATCTTGCGGTAGAGGATAGCACGCTCGTTCATCCAAGAACGGAACACAGCGCAGATAGCGCCCCAGAGCTGATTGATTGGGTTGGTAGGGAAATCCTGACCGGTCTGCTCCTTGATGGCAGCCTTGAAAAGTTCAACGAGTTTCTTGAGCGACTCTACAGAGAGGTCCTTGTCAAGTGTAACGCCCTGCTCTTCCTTTACCTTTTCGATGATAGCCTCAAATGGGTCGATATCTTCCTTGTTTACAGGCTTCAATCCCATAACGACGTCACCGTACATCTGTACGAAACGGCGATATGAATCGTATACGAAATGAGGGTTACCGGTCTTCTTGACCAATCCCTCAGCTACTTCGTCATTCAAACCGAGGTTGAGGATGGTATCCATCATACCAGGCATAGATGCACGTGCACCTGAGCGTACTGATACGAGGAGCGGATTCTCAACAGAACCGAACTTGCTGTTCATCAATGCCTCTGTATGAGCCACAGCAGCCATCACTTCGTCCTGAAGAAGTTCTTTGATTTTTTCCTCACCCACTTCATAATATTCATTACAAGTGTCTGTTGTAATGGTGAAACCTGGAGGAACAGGTACACCAATCAGGTTCATTTCGGCAAGGTTCGCGCCTTTACCACCAAGTACTTCTCGCATTTGGGCATTGCCTTCTGCTTTTCCGTTTCCGAATGTATAAACTCTTTTTTCGTTCATAATTGTTATAGGTATATATTTTATTTCGTTTTACGTTGCTAATTATTATTAGTAATGCAAAGATACGATTTTTATTTGATACTACCAAACTTTTATACGCTTTTTTGCTATCCCGAGATTACATTTTATACTGTTGACGCACACACGGGCAGAAAATTAACAATCCCGTATACGATAGAAAGATATTTGACGAATCTGAAAGTGCGTCTCTCGGGATTGCAGCCTGGATTTTCGGTGTTTTTTACCCCTCTCCCGATGCGCCCGAAACTGCGTCACGACGTAGCGATGGCTACGTCCCGACGCAGTACCAGACACGTCGCGACGTAGCAACGGCTGCGTCGGGACGCAATTTAAAGGGTAAAAGGGCGTTCAAAGGTAAAAAAGTAAAAAGGTAAAAAAGTAAAAAGATTATCTGGCGATAACAAAAGTAACAAAAGTAACAGGTGACCTCTGATGTAAAAATGTGAATGTGAATGTGAATTTGAAATGTAAATGAAGAAAAAAGAATGCATGTAATGATATTAATATCATTTAATTCTAATATATTAAGGTACGCGCGTACGTACAATTAAAATATATACTATCAAAAATCATCAATAAACAGCCTTGACAAAAGGATACACATGACAGTCCGTTTTCTTCACTTACATTTCAAATTCACATTCACATTCACATTTCATCCCTTTACAACCACCGAATATTACCTGTTACTTTTGTTATCGCCTCACAATCTTTTTACTTTTTTACCTTTTTACCTTTAATCGCCTTTTTACCTTTACTCGCAAATAATTTGGGACAACTCTTGCATTTCTCATAAAATTGCAGTATCTTTGCACCCATAAAAAAATACAAAACATTATTATGGCAAGAAAACGTAAACCATTACCTCTGTTAGAGAACATCACCATCGAGGCAGTAGCAGCCGAGGGTAAGTGCATCACACGCGTAGATGAGCAGGTCATCTTCGTACCTTTCTGTGTGCCAGGAGATGTTGTCGACTTGCAGGTAGTAAAGAAGAAACATAAGTATTGCGAAGCCAAGGTGGTTCGCTTCATCAAGAAGAGCGAGGTGCGACAGGAGCCTATGTGCGAGCACTTCGGCATCTGCGGCGGATGCAAATGGCAGAACCTGCCTTACGAAGAGCAGATCAAGGCTAAGCAGAAGCAGGTGGAAGACCAACTCACCCGCATCGGAAAGATTGAACTACCTGAGTTCCGCCCTATCATGGGCAGCGTGAAGACTCAGGAGTACCGCAACAAGATAGAGTTCGGATGCAGCAACAAGCGATGGTTCACCGCCGAGGAACTGGCTCAGCTCCCTCAGAAAGAGGATGATACCGTAACATCGCTCAAGGAGCGCCACGCCCAGAACGCCATCGGTTTCCATATCACCGGAGCCTTCGACAAGATTTATCCTATCAAGAAGTGCTGGCTGATGGATGACCTCTGCAACGAAATCCGCAACTTCGTATTCGAATATGCTGATTCTCACGACTATACCTTCTACGATCTCCGCGAGCAGCACGGTTTGCTCCGCAACATGATGATCCGTAATTCGAACACCGGAGAGTGGATGCTCGTCTTCCAGTTCCACTACGATGAGGAGGGCGATGAGCAGAGAGCATTGGAGCTGATGCAGCAGGTGGCTGACAAGTTTCCTCAGATCACATCGCTCATGTATGTAGACAACCAGAAGGGAAACGATACCATCAACGACCTGGAACTCAGCCTCTTCAAGGGCAACGACCATATCTACGAACTGATGGAAGACCTGAAGTTCAAGGTGGGTCCGAAGAGTTTCTACCAGACCAATACCGAGCAGGCTTACCACCTCTACTGCGTGGCCCGCGAGTTTGCCAACCTTACCGGAGATGAGCTGGTTTACGACCTCTATACCGGAACCGGAACCATCGCCAACTTCGTGGCTCACAAGGCAAAGAAGGTAATCGGTATCGAGTACGTGCCAGAGGCCATAGAGGATGCCAAGGTGAACTCTCAGGTGAACAACATCGAGAACACCCTCTTCTATGCAGGCGACATGAAGGATATCCTGACCAACGATTTCATCGCACAGCACGGTCGACCAGACGTCATCATCACCGACCCACCACGTGCCGGAATGCACCCAGACGTAATAAACGTCATTCTGAATGCAGCGCCAAAGCGCATCGTATACGTAAGCTGCAACCCGGCAACCCAGGCTCGCGACCTGCAGCTGATGGATGCGGAGTATAAGGTAGCTGCCGTACAGCCGGTGGACATGTTCCCTCATACCCCTCACGTAGAGAACGTGGTATTGCTCGAAAAGAGATAAACCTAGAAATCAAAATAGAAACAAGATGAAGAAAACCATCATCATGGCGCTCATGGCTGTAGCTTCGGTCTCAGCCAGCGCCCAGCAGAAGCAGACCATCGAAATACCATCATGGTTGAGCAACGTGAAATTGTCGGGGTATGGAATGACCCAGTATCAGTACAGCGGACAGAAAGATGCTGAATCCAACTCATTCAACATCCGTATGGCGCGTATCTCTCTCGAAGGTCGCATAGCAGGCGACTTCTACTGGAAAACTCAGATTCAGTTCAACGGCAACACCTCTACCCTCGGTTCCAGTCCGAGAATGGTGGACCTGTTTGCTGAGTGGCAGAAATATGAATACTTCAAGGTGAAGATCGGTCAGTTCAAGAACCCGTTCACCTTTGAGAATCCGACGCACCCTATCGACCAGGGCTTCATGGGATATTCACAGAACGTGAGCAAGCTGGCAGGTTTCAGCGACCGTGCCGGAGAACATGCATCCAACGGCCGTGACATCGGTCTTCAGTTCCAGGGCGATTTTCTCAAGAATGCCAACGGCAGAAACCTGCTGCACTATCAGATTGGTGTGTTCAACGGACAGGGAACCAATACCAAGGACGTTGACCAGCAGAAGAATGTGATTGGTGGCGTATGGGTAATGCCTGTAAGCGGCATGCGCATCGGTGCCTTCGGATGGACCGGTTCTTATGCAAGAAAGGGAACATGGACCGACGAGCATGATGCCTCCTATACTGCCGACATTCAGAAACGCTCTGGCGTTCGCAAGCTCAGCCAAAACCGCTATGCCTTCTCATTCGAATACAAGCAGGATGGCTGGACCGTTCGCTCCGAATATATCCACTCTACCGGCAAGGCTTTTGCCAAGAGCATCACCAACTTCAACGATGCCAATTCCAAGGACTGCAATCTTAATGAAAAGATTGGCGACAAGGCTCAGGGTGTATATGGATTGGTTATCGCCCCATTGGCTCAGCTGCCAAAGAACAGCCGTATCGACGTAAAGGCGCGTTACGACATGTATCAGCCTAACGGCAAGAGCAACATGCAGAGAACCCAGTATGAGGCAGGTTTGAACTTCCACATCGGCAAGCGAATCTCTATCCTTACCGAGTATGCGCTCATCAACGACAAGACACTCGCGAAGCATAATTACTCCATGGCAGATGCCGAGGTTTGCTTCCGATTCTAACACGCCCTGAACCAACGGCCATTGGTCGAAGTAAAAGGTTAAGGGCAGAAGGAAGATTGCCCCACACGCCCTGAAAGGGCAGAAGCTCCTAGCCCAGGGCAACACCCTGGGTATTATTGGCATATACAAAAACGCCCTGTAAGGGCAAAAGCTTTAAAAACATTAGAAAGCTTTTGCCCTTACAGGGCGACTTTGTTAATCGCGTTTTCAACCCAGGGTGTTGCCCTGGGCTAGGAGCTTCTGCCCTTTCAGGGCGTGTGGGGCAAACGATCTTAGCGTGTGGGGCAAACAATCCTAGAACGAATAAGAGAATCCTACTGACATGAATTCCTTAAACTGCCAGTAGCTCTGGTCATCCTTGCGCTTCACACCATCGTCGAAACGCGGATAGAGGAAGATGTTGGTAGAAATATAGCGGTTAAACTGGAAGGTAATGGTGTTTTCCCACTCTATTTCTGCACGCTTGTAAGTGGTATATCCCCAGAGACGGGTCTTCCACTTGATATTATCCGCTATCTGCCACGACAGGTCGAAGGTACACTCAGAACCGTAATCGGTCATGCCATGCTTCCCCTCATCCAGTCCGTACCGCGTAGCCAGCGACGCTCTGCCCACATACTTCCAGTTGAAAGCCAGAGGAGCCAGATGGGCACTACCCTTCAGGCGGTGATTGAACCAGTCTACATTATAATCCATACCGACAGAGAGGTTCAGATTGAATGGCGAGAAGAAATCAGAATAAACCGTCTTGTCATTACTCTTGTAACCATGCGTAAACTGAGTCTGGCCAATCAGCTGGATGGTATAATACCACTTCCTGGAAGACTGCAGACCGAGTTTTCCGGTGTATCGTATCATATCATCGCTCGTTTTCAGCGTATGAACCGTATCACCCTTCGAAGTCTGATAACCCAGGCGCATCTCCACCTTATTATCCCATTTTATCTTCTGCTTGTTATTGTAATTGGCAAACATCGTCACTCTTCCGAGCACCGAATAATTGCTCTCACCACCCTTATACCAGTTGTCAGAAACATAGTTTTGCAGGAACTGCAGATAATAATCGCCCCCTATGGTCCAGAAGTTAGGACGGGTGATGACGATGTCCATCGGCGCCGCATCCACCTCAATCGCCTTCGGAGCCACCTGCTCTACGATGTCAGGATGATTCTTCTTCGGTTTGCTCTGCGCAGCCAGCGGTGCCCCCACCTCCTTGAGATGAGACTCGGTATTGCGCACCAGGTCGGGACGCTTGAGATATACCTCCATCAACGTCTGGTCGAGCATCGTTCCGAGCGAATCCTTCACCCCATCCTGAGGCTTGAGTCGCAACATGCGGGCTGCCGGCCCATGATAGAAGGTGAGCGGCGTAAAGAGCTGGGCATATCTGCTGTCCCCGGAATCCATCTTCATGGAATCGATGCGCTGACGGCACATCAAGAGCGAGTCAGCATAGATTTCAGCCAACCTGTTCTTCGATGCCTCTCCGGGCGCCACCTTCTTCAATTTGCGCTGGGCAGAAACAGGCGACAAAGCCGAAAGGAACGCAAGAACGAGTAATCCAAATTTTATTTTCATACCTTAATTTTATAAATTTGGGCACAAAGGTAATAAATAATTCATAAATCTATGCCCTTTATTAGAAATATTTTTGCTCATTTCACAAAAATGTCGTAACTTTGCACCCAAATAATTCTAATTTAAATTATAAATATCGTGGCTGAAACAAAGTACATCTTCGTAACTGGTGGTGTGGTTTCTTCTTTGGGTAAAGGAATCATATCTTCATCCATCGGTAAACTTCTTCAAGCAAGAGGTTACAACATTACTATCCAAAAGTTTGACCCATACATCAACATCGACCCGGGTACGCTGAACCCGTATGAGCATGGTGAGTGCTACGTAACGGTAGATGGTATGGAGACCGACCTCGACCTCGGACACTACGAGCGATTCACCGGCATTCAAACTACAAAAGCGAATTCTCTCACCACTGGTCGTATCTACAAGGCAGTCATCGACAAGGAGCGTCGTGGCGATTATCTCGGCAAAACCATCCAGGTGGTGCCTCACATCACCGACGAGATCAAGCGCAACGTGAAGCTGCTCGGCAAGAAGTATCACTATGACTTCGTGATTACCGAGATTGGCGGAACCATCGGCGACATAGAGAGCGCCCCTTACATGGAGGCTATCCGACAGCTGAAATGGGAGCTGGGCAAGAACGCCATCAACGTTCACCTTACCTATGTGCCTTATCTGAAGGCAGCAGGCGAGTTGAAGACAAAGCCTACCCAGCACTCTGTGAAGGAACTGCAGAGCGTAGGTATTCAGCCAGATATTCTGATTCTCCGTACCGAGAAACATCTCGAAGAGGGAATCATGAAGAAGGTAGCCAGCTTCTGTAACGTAGACTTGGACTGCGTGATTCAGAGCGAAGACCTTCCTAGCATCTACGAGGTGCCTGTAAACATGCAGAACCAGGGCCTCGACACCGCCATCCTCCGCAAGATGGGCGAGCCTATCGGCGAGACACCTGCGCTGGGTCCTTGGAAGACATTCCTCGACCGCAGAAACAAGGCTACAGAGGTGGTAAACATCGGTCTCGTAGGCAAGTACGACCTGCAGGATGCATACAAGAGTATCCGCGAGAGTCTCTCGCATGCCGGCACCTACAACGACCACAAGGTGAAGATAACCTTCATCAACTCAGAATATCTCACAGAAGAGAACGTGGCAGAACAGCTGAAGGGACAGGACGGTATCGTCATCTGCCCAGGCTTCGGCCAGCGAGGCATCGAGGGCAAGATTATCGCCGCCCACTATACCCGCACCCACGACATCCCTACCTTCGGCATCTGCCTGGGTATGCAGATGATGGTCATCGAGTTTGCCCGCAACGTATTGGGCTACAAGGATGCCAACTCACGCGAGATGGACGAGAAGACTCCACACAATGTCATCGACATCATGGAGGAGCAGAAGAACATATCAAACATGGGTGGAACCATGCGTCTCGGCGCTTACGAGTGTGTGCTGAAACAGGGTTCACGCGTGTTCAATATCTATAAGAAGGAGCATATTCAGGAACGCCACCGCCACCGCTATGAGTTCAACAACGAGTTCCAGCAGGAATTTGAGAAGAACGGCATGATGTGCGTAGGCAGAAACCCTGAGAGCGACCTGGTAGAAATCGTAGAAATCCCAGGCTTGAAGTGGTACGTAGGTACACAGTATCATCCTGAATACCAGAGTACGGTGCTGAAACCACATCCACTTTTCATGGATTTCGTAAAGACAGCAATAGAAAACAAAAAGTAAATATTAGGAGTTAAAGGAGTGATCCCCTTTACTCCTTTAATTTCAAATTAAAAAAATGAACAAGAACAACATTATCGGTTTCCTCCTGATTGCCGTAGTGCTGATTGGCTTTAGCTGGTATAACCAGCCATCTGCCGAAGAACAGAGAACGGCATTCGTTCAGGACTCCATCGCCAAGGCTAAACATGCCGAGATGGAAAAGGCCAGCAAGGCTGCCGCTGCTAAGCGCCAGACTAATGCCAAAGCCAAGGTTGAGGCAGACTCAACCGCCCTCTTCTATTCGGCACTCAAAGGCCAGGCTAAGAAGATTGTATTGAAAAACGACAAGGTAGAATTAACACTCAACACCAAGGGTGCTACTGTAGAGAAGGCTGTCATCAAGGGCTATGTAGGACACAACCTGCAGGTGAAAGACGGTTCGGCTGATGCCAAGGACATAACCCTCTTCGACGGTAACGACCAGAGCCTCAAGTTCATGCTTGAGGCTAAAGAGGCTAACATCATCACCAGCGATCTCTACTTCACTCCATCCAACGTGACCGACAAGTCTGTCACCATGACCGCTGTGGCTGGTGAAGGCAAGACGCTCACCCTGACTTATACATTGGGCAATGACTACATGCTGCACATGAGCCTGCAGGCAAATGGCATGGCGGGTCTGTTCTCACCTAATTATAATAAGATGGATGTTGACTGGAGCGACAAGGCACGCCAGCAGGAACGTGGTTTCATGTTCGAAAACCGTTACACTACCCTCACCTACCATAATGCAGAAGGCGGTACCGACCACCTCAACGAAGGTAGCGAGAAGATTGACGAGAAGATAGAAGAAACCATCGACTGGGTATCTTTCAAGAACCAGTTCTTCTCTGCCATCATCGTAGCAAAGGATAACTTCGAGAAGGATGCTTTCATGACATCTATCCCTCAGGAGAAGGGTTCGGGCTATCTGAAGCAGTTCCAGGCTAAGATGAAGACAGCTTTCGACCCAACCGGTAAGAAGGCATCTGAGTTTGAGTTCTACTTCGGTCCTAACGACTTCCAGATTCTGAAGAATACCGAGAAGGAAAGTACCTTCGGCAAGGACTTGGAATTCCAGAAGCTCGTATACCTGGGATGGCCTGTCATCCGCTGGATCAACCGTTTCTTCACACTCTACGTATTCGACTGGTTGAGCAACGTGTTCCCAATGGGTATCGTATTGATTCTCATCACCTTGCTCCTCAAGCTCATCACCTACCCTATGGTAAAGAAGAGCTACATGAGTTCAGCCAAGATGCGTGTGCTGAAACCAAAACTCGAAGCTGCTACAGCTCAGTACAACAAGCCTGAGGACCAGATGCAGAAGCAGCAGGCAATGATGGCAGAATATGCCAAGTATGGTGTAAGCCCATTATCCGGTTGCTTGCCTATGCTGATTCAGATGCCGGTTTGGGTTGCGATGTTCAACTTCGTGCCTAATGCCATCCAGCTTCGTGGTGAGAAGTTCCTGTGGATGAACGACTTGAGTACCTTCGACCCAATCATCGAATGGAACACCAACATCTGGCTGATTGGCGACCACTTGAGTTTGACCTGTATCCTGTTCTGTGTAGCCAACCTGTTGTACTCTTGGATGACCATGCGTCAGCAGCGCGACCAGATGGTAGGTCAGCAGGCAGAGCAGATGAAGATGATGCAGTGGATGATGTATCTCATGCCATTGATGTTCTTCTTCATGTTCAATGACTACTCAGCCGGTCTGAACTTCTACTACTTCATCTCATTGTTCTTCAGTGCCGCTATCATGTGGACCCTGCGCAAGACAACCGACGACGAGAAACTCCTCGCCATCCTTGAGAAGCGCTATCAGGAGAATAAGAACAACCCTAAAAAGGCAAGCGGCCTGATGGCAAGAATGCAGGCTCTCCAGGAGATGCAGCGCAAGCAGCAGGAAGAGATGATGCGCAAACAGGCAGAACTGAACGAGAAAAAGAACAATCTCGGAAAATAAAGATTAACAGATAAAAATGAAAGCGTAATGGATTACCCGGAAAAGGTGTTCATTACGCTTTTTTTGTCCCCGAAAAGGTATAATTTGTTAAATGATATTATAAATTATACCTTTTCGGGGGTATTTTCATTTTTTATTCGTATATTTGCCCCCGAAAGGGTATAATATAATATTATCCCATATATAATATTACCCGATAGGGTATAAAATAACAAGAATATGAGCAATACATTATCATCATACGTCAAGGAAATGCGCAAGCAATTCGGATTGACGCAAGTAGATCTGGCAGCGAAATCGGGCGTAGGACTCAGATTCGTTAGAGAACTGGAACAGGGAAAGGAAACACTACGACTCGACAAGGTAAACCAGGTCCTCCTGCTGTTCGGTCAGGAAATAGGCCCCGTTCCTATCAAAAATAAAAATAATATATCATGAAACAAGGAAAAATATATCTCTACGACCAATACGTAGGTCTGCTGACGGAAGACGAAACAGGCTTTACCTTCGCCTATGATTCAGATTATCTGGCATCGGATGGTGCGGAAGCCGTAAGTCTGACGCTTCCTTTATCTGATGAGCCCTACCACGATACCGTACTGTTCCCATTCTTCGATGGATTAATCCCCGAAGGATGGCTGCTGAACATCGCAGAAAGCAGTTGGAAAATCAACCAGCGCGACAGAATGTCGCTCCTCCTTGCCTGCTGCAAGGATTGCATCGGAGCAGTAAGCGTCATTCCTACAAACGAATCTCAAGCAGAAGAAACGAATGGTTCACCCCAAAAACAGAAAGGAGAATAAGATATGGAGAAATGTCTATATTGTTATAAACCGCTCAAGCCTGGTCAGGTAGATTACCATCCCGCCTGCGCACGCAAGCTCTTCGGCACCAAGGAAGCCCCTGTCCTACCCTACGTTAGAAAGGAAATTGGCGACCTGGCAAAACAGGTAGTGCGTGCCCAGACCACCCTCACCGGTGTGCAGGCGAAGCTCTCACTCGATGTAAATCCGGGCGGAAAGAACGAACCATCCCGCTTCACCATCGTAGGTCTTTGGGGAAAATATATCCTCAAGCCACAAACCGACCGCTACCGCTGTCTACCGGAAATAGAAGACCTCACGATGCATCTCGCCGAAGCCGCCAAGATAGCTGTGGTTCCCCACGGACTGATTCGCTTTGCCGATGGTGAACTCTGTTATATCACCCGGAGAATAGACCGACTGGATGATGGACAAAAGGTACCGATGGAAGATATGTGCCAGCTGTCAGAGCGCCTTACCGAATACAAATATAAAGGTTCCTACGAGCAGGTAGCCAGACTCATCAAGAAGTATTCCGCCTTCTCGCAGCTCGACCTCGTGAACTATTGGGAAGTGGTCATCTTCTCATGGATTACGGGCAACGCTGACATGCACCTCAAGAACTTCTCGCTCTACAACAACCGCAAGTTGGGTTATGGCTTAACTCCAGCCTACGACCTCCTCTGCACGAAGATTATTATGCCAGAAGATACCGAGGAGCTCGCCCTGACGCTCAACGGAAGAAAGAGAAAGATTCAGAAATCTGATTTCGTCAAGGTAATGACCGCCTCGGGCCTCAGCGAGAAGGTAATCAACAACATCGCCAAAAAGTTCCGCCGATCCATCGTGAAATGGCTCGACCTGATAGAAGCCTCCTTCCTGCCAGACAGCATGAAGAAGGAATACAAGAAACTGATCCTCAGCAGAGTTATGGCATTAAGATAATGTTTCTGTATAAAATAAAAACAAACACCCCCGAAAAGGTATAATTAATCAATCTACGAGATTAGCTATAACTTTTCGGGGGTATATTGTTTAAAGCAAATTTGCTTCTTCAATAGTATCCAACCCAAATTTACTTCTTCAATACCGGCTCGCAAGTGATATTCACACCGAGCTTCTTGAAGATTTTCTGGTCTACATCACTCAGCATCACGGTGCAATGAGCCTGACAGCCGCGAAGCTTAGGCAACTGCTCCAATGCTTTCCTGCAGTTCTCATCATTCTCTGAAAGAACAGAAAGAGCTACCAAAACCTCATCCGTATGAAGACGAGGATTGTGACCACCGAGATAATTCACCTTGGTATGCTGGATTGGCTCAATCATCGACTGAGGAATCAGCTTCAATTCATGGTCGATGCCTGCCAAGTGCTTGGTAACATTCAGGAGCAAGGCGGCACTACAGCCCAGCAACTCGCTGCTATGACCGCAGATAATGGTACCATCCTCCAACTCAATGGCAGAAGAGGTATGACCCGTCTCCTTCTTATGATTCTTGGCAGCTACCGTCACCTTGCGGTAATCAGTAGTAATCTTAGCCTGATTGAAGAGCATCTGAATCTTATTGATCTCATCTTCATTGCAAGCACCAGCCGCCATCTTGTTGGTAGCCGCATAGTAACGGCGGACAATCTCATTCTTGGATGCCTCGCAGCAAGCCTCATCATCAGAGATGCAGAAGCCTACCATGTTCACACCCATATCCGTAGGCGACTTGTATGGATTGCTACCATAGATACCCTCGAACAGCGCATTGAGCACAGGATAAATCTCTACATCACGGTTATAGTTGATGGCTATCTTGTTGTAAGCCTCCAGATGGAACGGGTCAATCATATTCACATCGTTCAGATCGGCAGTAGCAGCCTCGTATGCAATGTTCACCGGATGCTTCAATGGAAGATTCCACACTGGGAATGTCTCAAACTTAGCATAACCGGCACGCACGCCACGCTTGTTCTCATTATAAAGCTGACTCAGGCAAACCGCCATCTTACCGCTACCAGGACCTGGCGCAGTAACAATAACCAAAGGACGCTCAGTCTCAACATAATCGTTCTGACCGAATCCCTCGTCTGAGGCAATCAGACTCACGTTATGAGGATAGCCCTCGATGAGATAATGGCAGTAAGTCTTGATGCCCTCGCGCTCCAGACGCTGTTTGAAGGCGATGGCTGCAGGCTGACCGTTATAATGGGTGATGACAACAGAACCCACCATGAAGCCACGGTTCTGGAACTCACCACGTAGGCGCAACACGTCCTCGTCGTAAGTAATGCCCAAGTCGGCACGCTTCTTGTTTTTCTCAATATCGGCTGCACTAATCACGATAACAATCTCGATGCTATCGCTGATTTTCTGGAACATGCGCAGTTTGCTGTCAGGCTGAAAACCTGGCAAAACACGACTGGCGTGGTGGTCATCGAAAAGCTTACCTCCCAATTCGAGATACAGCTTTCCATCAAACTTAGAGATTCTCTCCTTGATATGTTCAGATTGAATCTTCAGATACTTCTCGTTGTCAAATCCTATTTTCATAATTGTTATTATATCTTGCAATTTGAAATCAAAAATCGCCTGCAAAATTACAAAAAAAGTATCGTACTAACAAATCTTTTATCCGAAAAATAAAAGAGAACTGCTACATATAGGCATGCAGCAACATCTCACCCCCTATCAGGAAGGCTAAGACAAGAAAGATAAATATATACAACTGCTCCTTGAGGATAAAATCCAAGACACGAAAATACTTGTTGTCATTCTCCTCAAGATCGTTTTTATAATCCCTCCACATGAGGGAAAAAGCCCCCAATGCAATGGACAATATAATACATACACCTACAATATCGGCTAGATCAGTCGATTGTAATAAAGAAAAGCCTGTCATTTCGTAATTCACTTAAAAGTTAATAAGAATCATTATTATCTACTATTATTAAATAATGATGCAAAGATAATCAAAATCTTATACCCAGACAGTTTCTTTGCTCAAGAAAAAAGTTTCATTCCTATCAAAAAGGTGTTTCATTGGTAGAAATGAAACTGTTTTTCGCAGCAAGTTATGGGCTATGGAGATGGCAGAGGAACTGACAATACGCAAAAAGACTCACCAATAATAGGGTGTGATTACCTTCATTGGTGAGTCTATACCGCAGGTTAGTCCTTAGAAATCGGCTCTCTAAAGATGCCAAACAGCTTAAATCCGTAAGTGGAAGTTCCATTTTCATCACCACTGTGTGACATTGCTACCATCGGAAGATAGTATTCGCCCAGTTTTGACAATGCCCATTCTCCATTGCTTTCTTTTGCAATCTTTATTGATTCTTCAAACAAATGAGGATCTTTCGGTTCTACTACTCCTATGCTATAGTTATATTTACCGAAAGGATTAACTTTCTTAACGGCCAGTTCTGCATAGGCAAAGGTTGTGAAACCATTTTCATCACCCGTATGAGTACGTCCAACAATCACATTGTTACCTTCACAGGTAAAATTGAGATTAGACTGTTTGAAACTATCGGTATTATGGCTACCAAGAACGGCAATACGAACTTCATGTACCTCGTTACTTAAATCCACATCAAAGATCTTAGGTTTGCCCGTCAGGTAGTATGTATAACCATTCTCATCGCCAGCATGTTTTCGACCGACTATAACGCATCCGTATTTTGCCTTATACGAAGAGGTCCCATTATTTAAAAGACCCTTACCGGATTCAACAATACCCTTAGTGCCTTTATCTTGCAATTGATCGATCAGAACATAGCCAATCAATACTGCTTTATCATTATCAGCCATATTTAAAACTTTTTATCCCTACTCGTTTTATAAGGGCTTTTCGGGATACGCCCTTCAGCATAACTGCCGAATACGACTCACGCTGTCTTGCTCACCGACGTTCTACTCCTTTCTCTTGGCGAGTGATTGTTATAACTAGCCTGACACTTAGCTCCCGTCAGGCTTGGGAGAGTCTTATATCATTCTTATTTATTGACTAACTTTACCAAATCCATCTCGATTCGAAGTTGATTGTTTGTAACCTTCCGGGTAACCTTCCGGCGCCGGCTCCGTCAGCTCCACCCACCAATCTCTGCCGTCTGGGGCTTTATAAGAAATATTATCGGATGTCCTTCCTTTGCCAATCTTATATATAGTCACATTACTACTATTGTCAAGATTACACGTGAGCCTACCAAGAAAAGTCTCACTGGTTTCAGACATTTCAATATGGATTATGCCTCCGGTCAAGGTGGTCGTTCTAGAATTAAAATACTGTGTATTTGGGAATCCAATAGCAGATGCCAAATAACCTCCTGTAGCAGTGATTGTAGAGAATTTGATATGAATTTCCCCCATTGTAGGGGCTGAAGCTCTCTCACCGACTCCCATTCCTATACCTGGAGCTCCATTTCCACCGCTAGCTGTAATCACGGCATTTGAGATTGTTATGTCACCGCAACATGCTGCTGACGAACTGCCGATGCCGGCACCACCCGAAGTTGGGTTGCCCTCATGATTGCCAGTTCCACCGGTAGCCTCTATGCTTACATTTTCAATAACGATGTTGCCACCATCATCGCTGCCGATACCTGCTCCTGCTGTACTGGAACTTACAGGAGTAGATGCTTGGCTGCCTCCTATAGCTGTCAGCTTATCTGTTGTTCCGTTCTTGCCTTTAATGGTGAGTGTAGCACCTTTATTTACATTGATGGCGGTATAATGAGTGGAAGTAACACTGTTCTCCGTGCCGGACACGATAATCGTCGGACTGCCTTTCTTGACATTGATACCGGAGCCCTTTCTACTGATGATGGCATTCTTTAACTGCACGGTGGCATTGCCGCTGATGGTGATATTGTTTTCGGTGGTTTTGCCATTGGTGGTGATGACATAATAGCCGTCGTCAGCAATGATGAGGTTCGTCTCATTGGATAAATCTATTGGATCTATTACAGCTTCCCCACCGGAGATATTGTCTGCGTGGTCCCAATTTTCAACCGAAACCGTGCCAAGACTTACTCCGTCCTTACCGATGGTCAGGTTGAAATTATAACTCTTTCCTGCTTCTAATGGTACAGGGTTCTTTACTGTGAGATCTTTTAAATCGCTTCTTGACTTAACTCTCAGTTTGATGAATTCATAGTTGGTTGCTGTGTTCGGTGCTACAAGAGCGTAGTATATGCTGCCTTTCGTGCCATAGCGGTCCTGCGAGTAAGGTATAATGGCAGATGTTGCAGTAACTGCGCTTCCGTCTTTGGCAATTCTTTCTTTAGATGTTACCCACATTTCGGAAACTTTGTCTTCACCAGAAAACTCATTGTTAAAGCCGGCGATAGTGATTACCACGCGAGCCATCTGACGATCGAAGTCAAAATTAACCTTTTTGTCAGCGGGAATTTTATCATAAGATTTTGCCGCAGTCATATAGTCAGCCGACGCTATTTTATCAATACCATTCTGATTGATTGGTACAATAAAATCTCCGCTTGTTATTGGATAACGGGCGGTGAACGTCATAGGCTCGCTGCTCCACTTGAGGTACTCCCCCGAGTTTTCAGCCTCCCAAGTTGAACCATTAAATTTGTAATACACTGTTTTCTGTCCTCCAGTGGAAATGCTTATAACATCGTTTTTTTTGAAATTCGTCAGTTCTTCTTCTGCCACCGGGTTGCTGCGGGTAAACACACCGCCAACGGTAGCACTCACGCGCACAGCAGTAGGGTCATTCTGCCAGTTCGTTCCGAAGTCATCATCACTGCTACAAGAGGCAAGTGCAGCCATAATCAGCGCCATGCCCATATATTTAATTGTATTCATTGTCTTCATTGTCGTTGTCATTACTGTTGTTATTCTGTCTCTACATTGGAAGTCGAACCTGGCTTCCAAGGCAAGGCTACCATTTCTCCTACCACTACTATCTCCTTGCCAGCTGTCAAAGCCAATGTGTAGTCGGTGTTCTCCGCGAGAGTTACGGCTTTGTCGGATGTCCATATATAAGGTACTCCATTCAACTTAAAGCTTACGCTGAATTTTCCTTCCTCGATGTTCTGAGGTATCAGCAGACACCGGTAGGTTGCCTTTGCATTGGGTGTCTTCTCGGTTGCAGCTTCGAAGTTTCCAAGTTCGAACGGTGCTACGGCTACCGGTGAAGCTGGCCTGCCAGTTGCGAAGTCTGTTGTCGTGGCAGTTACGAAGTCTGATGGCTTGGTAAAGTCGCATGTACCTTCAATGTACGTGCCGTTGACTTTCAAATCGGTGATAGGATTTGTAGTTAGCAATTCCGTAGCGTTGAACTCTGTTCCGAGTGTTACGGTAATGGTGAGTTGACTCAGGGCGTGCTTGAAAGCAAGATACAGTTTTCCATCTTCCAAACCATTTTCTTTATCTCCTGGCACAAAGTTCGACTTCTTGCAGATAAGGAAGTCGCTTGTGTAGTCTTCTTTGGTCTGTGTTGCCTCTACCAAGACAGGGTAATTCTTGGAGGATGGGGTATAATATCCTGACACATAAGGAGAATAAGCCACAATGTCAACAGCCTGAGTGGAGTTTTGCCATAGCATCTGTTCGGTTGGTGTCCAACCGGTGATATTGTTGCCGGTCACTTTGATGTTTTTGTATGTGTACTTTGAACTGGCATTGTTGTTAATGCAGATACCAAACTCAGTAACATCGCTTCCATCAGTTGAATGAGAGGCACGGGTCTGCGGAATGTTCACTCCCACATTGAAGCGCACAACGCCATCTTGAGGAAAATTGTTGGCTGTGAGCATTTCGTCATCGGACGAGCAGGCGGCAAAGCCGGTCACGAGGGCTGCAGCCATAAGAAGTTGTAATGCTTTGTTCATTTTCTGTCTATATTTTAAAGGGTTGTTATTGATTATCTGTTTGTGCTTCACCTCCGTTAATACTTGAACCTTCCAGCCAGTTGTTGATTGATACCGAACCGAGGGTTATCTCGTTGCGACCAACGATAAGGTTGACGGTGGTGTACTTGCCGCTCTCAAGCGCGATGTACTTCGATGTGGTCGGAGTATCATCATCGCAGTGACATGAGGCCAAGCAGAAGGCTGCAACTGCAATAGCTAAAGTTGGAAATTTCTTGTTCATACTGATTGTCTTTACTGAATTATTATCATCTCATATTATTAAATAATGATGCAAAGATAATCAAAATCTTATAACCAGACAGTTTCATTGCTCAAGAAAATAGTTTCATTCCTATCAAAAAGGTGTTTCATTGGTAGGAATGAAACTGTTTTTTCGCAGTATTCTACCGTTTTTTCCGAACAGAATTTCTCCATTGTCCTGGTGTAAATCCCGTCTTAGCCTTGAAAATCTTATAGAGATGGGCGTGGGATGAGAAGCCGCATTCTGTAGAAATGGTATCATTGCTGTACCTGCATTCTTCCAGCAGCATACGCTGCGCCTCCTTGAAACGGATATCGCTAAGCCAGATACGGAAACTGCTCTTCAGATAATTCTCGAAATACAGGCTCAATTCATTGCGAGGAATGCCCAACTTAACAGAAAGCATCGGCATATTCACCGTACTGTCTCTATAGCCACCCTTCTCACACCAGCTGGCAAGCATCGATTCTATGATAGAGATTTTCTCAGAAGTCAATCCCACGTCCTCACTCACTTCCATCACCTCAAGAGGTTCACCGGCTGTTTCCATCTCCAGTCTCACCTCCGCAGGAATCATATTATAGCCATATCCCAGAAAACTGATGATAAAGGAAATCAATGAAAAAAGCATCAGCGGTGCCACACAATAAAGAAGAGGACGATAGCAGATAGCACCTACCATCGCCAAAACCATAATACCCGCCAAACCATAACTAGCATAGGCGTATCTATCAAAAGGAAGCAAGTCTTCCGCGGTGTTTTCTTCGATAATCTTTCGATGATAACGCATCTCGATAACCGTGGTATAAACGCTATACATAATGGTAACAGCAAATAATGCGAGCATCACATAAAGCCATTCGCCCAGATGCATCCCCCTAGGAGCATCATTGTATCCGAAAAAGAAACAAATCAATATCAATGCATAACTCACACATCCCATCAAGACAAACTTTTTCCGCCCGCTACGATAACAAATTAAGTTATAAGCTGCATAGGAAACAATGAAAGAAATAGGAGAATAGAAGAGAACATTGACAACAGCTCCAATCTCATCGCCTTTAGCACGGAAACCATAAAGCATTTGTAAAACATAATGTCCAGCAAGTACAAACATGGAAAAAGCAAGGAGCCAACGAGACACCTCATAACGACGGTTGGACCAGCGAATCTGAAACCTGGACAATACCAATATCAAGCCCAACATCGACACTATAATGCAGCAAGCAAACTGCACAAGAAACAATGTATTCATTTACTAAATATTTATATCTTTCTTATATTCCTGAAAATTTAGCATTTAAAACGAAACGAAATCTACTCCTAAGGATTCAGCTCTTAAAACGAAACGAAATCTACTCCTAAGGATTCAGTTCTTAAAACGAAACGAAATCATTTCTGATGCAAAAATACAAAAAAAAGTTGCTTTCGAACAATGTTTTACGCAAATTATTCTTAATTCTCAAGGATTTGCCGTATCTTTGCATCTTGCAATGGGCAGCATAACATGTCATATCGCAAAAACATGAAGTTTAAAAGAAAACATAACCGACAAATGAAAAAGAATTTACGTACCGCCTCTATCTGCGTGCAGGGAGGCTATGAGCCAAAGAACGGCGAACCGATTGAAGTGCCAATTTATCAAAGCACTACTTTCAAGTATGACAACTCTGAGGAGATGGCTATGCTCTTCGACCTGAAGAAGGAAGGCTACTTCTATACCCGTCTCCAGAACCCTACCAACGATGTTGTGGCTAAGAAGATTGCCGAACTCGAAGGTGGCGTGGGAGCCGTATTAACCAGCAGCGGTCAGGCTGCCAACTTCTATGCAGTATTCAACATCTGCGAAGCGGGCGACCATATCGTTACATCTAATGAGATTTATGGTGGTACCTTCAATCTCTTCGGTGTAACCCTGAAGAAGCTCGGCATCGAGTGTACTTTCGTGAATCCGAACGATAGCGAAGAAGAAATCCAGAAGGCTTTCCGCCCTAACACCAAGGTTGTTTTCGGCGAAACCATCAGCAACCCGGGCTGCGCAGTACTCGACATCGAGAAGTTTGCACGCATTGCTCACAAGAATGGGGTGCCTCTCATCGTTGACAACACCTTCGCTACGCCTATCAACTGCCGCCCATTCGAATGGGGTGCCGACATCGTTACCCACAGTACTACCAAATATATGGATGGTACGGCTTCACAGGTAGGTGGCGTGGTAGTAGACAGCGGCAACTTCGACTGGATGGCTCATGCTGATAAGTTTCCAGGTCTCTGCACACCGGATGACAGCTACCATGGTCTGACCTATGTGAAGGCTTTCGGCAAGATGGGCTACACCACCAAACTCGTAGCTCAGCTGATGCGCGATCTCGGCAGCATCCCTGCCCCAATGAATTCGTTCATCCTCAACCTCGGTCTTCAGAGTCTCCACCTCCGTATGCGCCAGCATTGTGCCAATGCACAGAAGGTGGCAGAGTTCCTGCAGAACGATGAGCGTGTGGCTTGGGTTCATTATAGCGGTCTGGAGGGCGATGAGTATCATGCGCTTGCCCAGAAGTATATGCCAAACGGCACCTGCGGTGTTATTGCCTTCGGATTGAAGGGAGATCGCGAGACAGCCATCAAGTTTATGGATTCTCTCGACATGATCAACATCGTAACCCATGTAGCCGATGCCCGCACCTGTGTGCTCCATCCAGCCAGTCACACCCATCGCCAGCTCAGCGAAGAGCAGCTGAAGGAAGCAGGTGTTGCGCCAGATCTGATTCGCCTTTCTGTAGGTATCGAAGATGTAGAAGACATCCTCGATGATATCAAGCAGGCTTTGGATCAGATTTAAGACAAATAGGATACATAACAACAAAGCAACATTATAACAGTAAAATTAGAAACATGATTAAAGCTATGATTTTAGCTGCTGCAGCTCTCACGATGGGCACAGCAGCTGATGCACAGACTATGATTCAGAAAAATGACATCAAGGTAGAAAACCACCTGATGACTCCTGAGGCTCTCTGGGCAATGGGACGTATCGGTGGCGCCGAAGCTTCGCCTAACGGCAAGCAGGTTGTGTACCAGGTGGGTTACTACAGTGTAAAGGAGAACAAGGGTCATCAGATGCTCTTCATCATGGATGCCAACGGCAAGAACCAGAAGGCATTGACCACCGATGCAAAGAGCGAAACAGATGCTGCCTGGATTCAGGGCGGACAGAAGATTGCCTTCATCCGCGACGGACAACTCTGGAGCATGAACCCTGACGGTACAGGCAGAAAGCAGCTTACCAACGACAAGTTGGGCATCCAGGGCTTCCGCTTCTCTCCTGACGGCAAGAAGGTAATCCTCATCAAGGAACTCCCTTACCACGGAACCATCAAGGAGAATCCTTCTGATCTCCCATTGGCTACCGGCCGTCTCGTAACTGATATGAACTATCGCCACTGGGACCACTACGTAGAGAGCCTTCTCCATCCTTTCGTGGCTGATGTGGCTGAAGACGGTACCATCAACGCTGGCGAAGACATCCTGAAGGATGAACCATTCGAGTGCCCTATGGCTCCATTCGGTGGTATCGAGCAGCTGGCATGGAGTCCGGATTCCAAGACCATCGCCTATACCTGCCGTAAGAAGGAGGGCGTTCAGTATGCCATCTCTACCGATTCTGATATCTACCTATATAATATAGGTACGCGCGAGACCAAGAACCTCTGCAAGGAGGCTGGCTATGTAGAGCCTAAGATTGATGCTACCAAGAGCATGAAGAACCAGGCTGTCAACGCTCCTGAGAATCTGAAGAACAATCCGGGTTACGACGTAAACCCTCAGTTCTCTGCAGACGGCAAGTACATCGCTTGGCAGAGCATGGCTCGCGATGGCTACGAGAGCGACCGCAACCGCCTCTGTGTTTACGAACTCGCTACCGGCAAGAAGAACTATGTATCAGAGAAGTTCGACTCTAACGTAGAGGGCTTCGTATGGAACAAGGACAACAAGAGCCTCAGCTTCATCGGTGTATGGCACGGAACCCTGAACCTCTATCAGGCTAACTTCAAGGGCGAAGTAAAGCAGATTACCAACGAGTGGGCTGACTACGGAAGCATCTCGCTTGCCAACAACGGCAACAAGCTTCTTGCTACCAAGGCTAGCATGAGTCATCCTACTGATATCTACATCGTAACTCCAGGCAAGGATGCCAAGAGTACCAAGGTAGAGCAGATTACCCGCGAGAATGACCATATTCTGAGCCAGTTGAATATGGGTAAGTGTGAGCAGCGCTGGGTGAAGACTACCGACGGCAAGCAGATGCTGGTATGGATCATGTTGCCATCTAATTTCGATGCCAACAAGAAGTATCCTACCCTTCTCTTCTGCGAGGGTGGTCCTCAGAGTCCGGTAAGCCAGTTCTGGAGCTACCGCTGGAACATCCAGATCATGGCAGCCAACGGCTATGTTGTCGTATTGCCAAACCGCCGCGGTCTCCCTGGTTTCGGAAGCGCATGGAACGAAGAGATTTCTGGCGACTGGACAGGCCAGTGCATGAACGATTATCTTTCAGCTATTGATGATGCTGCCAACAATCTTCCTTACGTAGACAAGGATCGTTTGGGTTGTGTAGGTGCCAGCTTCGGTGGTTTCTCAGTATACTATCTCGCCGGTCATCACAATAAGCGTTTCAAGGCATTCCTCTCTCACGATGGTGCTTTCAACCTGGAGAGCATGTACACCGATACAGAGGAGGCTTGGTTCTCTAACTGGGAATACGAGGATGCTTACTGGAACAAGGACCAGAGTGCCAACGCCAAGAAGACTTACGAGAACAGTCCTCATAAGTTTGTAGACAAGTGGGATACTCCAATCCTCTGCATCCACGGCGAAAAGGATTACCGTATCAATGCCAACCAGGGCATGGGCGCCTTCAATGCAGCCCGCATGCGTGGCATCCCAGCCGAACTCCTCATCTATCCTGATGAGAACCACTGGGTATTGAAGCCACAGAACGGCGTGCTCTGGCAGCGCACCTTCTTCGGCTGGTTAGACAAGTGGTTAAAGAAATAACAAATAAAAAAGGCTTGCTCCGTAATGAAGCAAGCCTTTTTTATATATTATAATTCTAAGATTTAGCTTACGCGGTTCAACTTCTTGATGATAGAGAAGATGAAGAGAGCTGAAACCAGACAGATACCTGCGAGAACACCCCAGATGGCAATGAGGTTGAAGTTCTGACCCCACATGATGCCAGGAATCATAACCAACTGGTTACCGATGGCTGTTGCACCAAACCAGAGACCCATCATCAAACCAGCATACTTTGGAGGAGCTACCTTCGATACAAATGAAATACCAATTGGAGAAAGTAGAAGCTCTGCGAATGTAAGGATGAGGTATGTAGAGATGAGGAGGTTAGCACTTACACGTGTACCCTCTGTAGCAGGATTGCCCTGTGTCAAAGGAAGCTCCAAACCCATAGAACCTACAGCCATCCATACAAAACCGAGAGCAGCAACGAGCATACCCAAACCAATCTTCTCTGGCGATGTAGGCTCCTTGCCAATCTTGTGAAGCCATGAGAACAAAGCAACGCTCACTGGTGTCAATGCCACTACATAGCATGGGTTGAACTGCTGGAAGATAGGAGCCTCAACATCTACGGCACCTTCAAGGTTGCTATACTTGTAGAAGAGGAAAGCGATAGCAGCAACAATAACACCAAGAGAGATGCCCTTACCCTTGCCGGTCTTGCTCTGTGCCAGACCGAAACAACCGTAAACCACGAAGATGCAGGCTACGAGGTTGGTAACATCGAACGCCATTGACTGCAGACCCTCTGAAGTCTTCTGTGTATAATCGCGGGCAAAGAGTGTCAATGTATTACCGTTCTGATGGAAAGCCATCCAGAAGAAGATAACCACAGCGAATACGAGACAGAGGCAGATGATGCGCTCCTTGGTCTCAGCCTTAGAAAGTTCGTTTGTCTCCTTGGCAGAAGTCTTATCATCCTTACTCTTGGTCTCTGAAGCAAGAACATGCTTGTATGTAAAGCTGAAGGCATAGTAGATAGCGATACTGAAAATCAGTGAAGCACAAGCCACGGCGAATGCGAAGTGGTATGAATCTTCCACCGACACGCTCAGGCTCTCCTGCGCCCACTTCATAATCTTGATGGCAGCAGTAGGAGCAAACATAGCACCGATGTTGATAGCCATATAGAAGAGTGAGAAACCGGAATCACGTTTGCTGGCATACTGTGGCTCATCATAGAGACGGCCTACCATCACCTGCAGATTACCCTTGAACAGACCGGTTCCCAAAGCGATGAGAATAAGTGAAATACCCATAGCAGCAACGGCAACGGTTTCCTTGCCAAGAGGAAGTGAGAGAACAAGATAGCCGATGAACATGATGAAGATACCTGTGGTAACCATACGTCCAAAGCCAAACTTGTCGGCTGCAATACCACCGATGATAGGAAGGAAATAAACCATCATCAGGAATGTAGAATAAATAGTACTTGCCAATCCAGTTTCAAAACCGAAGTTGGCCTGCAAATAAAGCAAGAACACAGCAAGCATGGTGTAATAGCCGAAACGCTCACCCGTGTTTGCCAAAGCTAAGGCCCACAGACCTTTTGGTTGATTCTCAAACATAATTTTTTGTTTTGTTGTTATTTTATTATTTAGTTATTCTTTTCTCGCAATTTTTGTGCAAAGATACATAAATTATTCCATATTTCAAACTTATTGCACCAAAAAGCGCACTTAACATAGCATTTTTCTACTAGGAACCGGCTAAAATTCTAAAAAACAGACAAATCAGATTAAAAAAATCCGTTTATATTACAACGTAATTGCATTTTTTTTCGTACCTTTGCACCCCGAAACCATGAGGAGGTTTCGGGATACACAAAAATACTTCAAAAAATTCTAAATAGAAAGGTAAAAGGATATTTATGAGACAACTTAAGATTAGTAAGAGTATAACCAACCGTTCCAGTGAAGCACTCGACAAGTACTTGGTGGAGATTGGTAGAGAGCCTATGGTCTCTATCGATGAAGAAATCGAACTTGCCCAGAAGATTCGCAAAGGCGGTCGTGAGGGAGAACGTGCCAAGGAGAAATTGGTAAAAGCAAACCTTCGTTTCGTTGTATCTGTTGCTAAGCAATATCAGCACCAAGGTCTTTCTCTTACCGACCTCATCGACGAGGGTAACATCGGTTTGGTAAAGGCTGCTGAAAAGTTTGACGAGACCCGCGGCTTTAAGTTTATCTCATACGCCGTATGGTGGATTCGTCAGAGCATCCTGCAGGCTATTGCTGAGCAGAGCCGTATCGTTCGTCTGCCTTTGAACCAGGTAGGTGCATTGAGCAAGATTAGTGCAGAAATCAGTAAGTTTGAGCAGGAGAACCAGCGCAAACCTTCTGTTGCTGAGCTCGCTCAAATTACAAAGATGGAAGAAAGCAAGATTGACCAGACTATCAAGGCAGATAATCACCACATGAGTATCGATGCTCCATTCGGTAGCGATGATGATGACAATGCGATGGTCGACGTGATGGCTTCGGGTGATGACAGCCGTACCGACAAGGGTGTTGACTTCGAGTCTATGGCGAGCGAGCTTGACCGCGTTCTCAACTCTGTATTAAAAGACCGTGAGCGCAAGATTCTGTGCTACTGCTATGGTATCGGTTGCCACGAGAAGGGTTTGGAGGAAATCGGTAGCGAGTTCAACCTTACCCGTGAGCGTGTTCGCCAGATTCGCGAAAAGAGTATCATCAAGCTCCGTGATAGCGGTAAGATCAAAATCTTGATGAAGTACTTGGGATAAGTTAAGTGAAGAATGAAGAGTGAAGAATTCTTTTGCTTTTCTTCACTAGGGTTTGAAGACGAGAGAAAAATAGATAAAACCAAGTTGCTCATAGCAACGAAAGTAAAAAGGGGCAATCAGTTGGTTCATCCCAATCTGATTGCCCTTTCTCTATTAACTATAAACTGTAAACTATTAACTATTCACAAAGTTACCAGTCTTGTCAAGAAATCCGTTCTCGCCATCTTTTGATGCTTCGAAGTAAGGATATTCATCACGCAAGCAAATTTCGTCGTAAAGGAAATCCGCCACTACCGTATCGTTACCATCCGGCATTACCAGTCCCATCTTGCCATTCTTCTCAGCTATTACCGGCATGATGCTCAAGTCATCATTATAAATGTAGCAGGTGCGCAAGAAATCATAAATTGGCGAGAGTAAGATGTTGCCTTGATGATCTTTCATACCGAACTTTCCATCCTGCTCAAATACCTCATGATACTGAATGTATTTCGCCTTGATGCGCTGGTAATAGAAAACCATCTTGCGCTTATCGTTGACAAAATCCAGCATATACTGGAAGGTGTCACAATAGTTGGCTACCGAACGGACCAGAATCATCTTCAAGTCAAGACCATCCAATGCTTTTCTGTTCAGATCAATATACTTGGCTATCGCCTTCTCCTTCTCTGGTACAGAGAGGCTGGCTAGCCTTTCCTCAAATTTCAACATAGCTTGCTTGGTACCCGACATACCCTTGATATACCGGTGTATCTGTCTGCCCATCTCTGAACATACAAACTTGTCAATCTCCTGCTGCTCTATCGGGTCAGCATAGTCCTTAATCAATGATTCAGGTGTCGCATTCATGGTTATTTCCTTTCTTTTAAAAATTATACTTTCGCTCTTCACTTATTTCACATTAGGCTTCTGCAAACCATATCCCTTTCTCTTATCTTCAAACAAGAGGAGGAAAGAGATGATAATAGCAATCACACCGAAGGCTGCAAAGATAGTCATCGTCTGGGTATAGTCGATAACACCATCAGTACCCGTGTTAGCCTGGTTCACCTTTCCAATCCATACCGGAATGAGAGCCAGTCCGATGTTCTGGATATAGAAGATAAGGGCGTATGCAGTTCCTAAGAGTTTCATTGGGATAATCTTTGGCACAGATGGCCACATGGCTGATGGTACCAGTCCAAATGCGATGCCCAGGATGAGCATCAGCACGATGGCAAGCACCCATGAGTTGATTGGCAGGGCAAACATGACGTGTACAAAGGTCAGGAGGCAACTGCCGATAATCATCAGCGTAGCACCCTTGCCATACTTATCGTATATACTACCGAAGAGCGGTGTGAGGAAGATGGTACCGAATGGCAACATCGCAGGAATCAGACCTGCCAAATTAGCATCCACACCATACTTGAAAATCATCAGCTTGGTGGCAAACTTTAGGAATGGGAATACACCGGCATAGAACATCAGGCAAAGGAATGCCACATACCAGAAACCTGTTGTCTTGAACAAACCGCCCAAGTCTGAAAACTTGAAACCTTCTTCCGGTTCTGTAGCTACAGCTGCTGCAGAAGCATCCTCCTTCTTGTCCATCACACAATAAACCAGATAAACCAGTACACCTGCGCAAAGCAATACGGCACCTAAAGCAACAGAAGCAGATACTCCACCCATCGCCTTGGCAAAAGGAAGAGAAGCACTCAGAGCTGCAGCAGTTCCCAAACGAGCCGTAGCTACCTGTACACCCATTGCCAGAGCTAACTCATGGCCCGTAAACCACTTCACGATAACTTTGCTCACTGTGATACCGCATATCTCGCATCCTACACCATAGATGGCAAAGCCAAGAGCAGCTATCACTACCTGTGTACTATAAGTACCGAAGAATGGTACAGCAACCATTCCGTCAAACTCATGACCTAAAGCATACCACTTCAACAAGGCTCCACCAAACATCAGGACGGTAGAAAGGATACCAGTGAAACGGATGCCAAACTTATCGAGGATAAGACCACCGAAGAAGAGAAGCAGGAGGAACACATTGAAGTATCCGTAAGCTCCAGAGAAGAAGCCGTATTCATCCGAATTCCATCCGAGTCCGAGACCATTCTCTGCTCCCTTGGCTGCTGTCAAGAGAGGCTCCAGTGGAGACATCACATCTGTAAAAAAGTAACCGAACATCATCGTGATACTCACGATGAGGAGGGCGGTCCAGCGAGCTGACTTAGAGTCGCTCAATTTCATCTGCATTTTTTCTGTTGTACTCATTTTCTTTAAAACATAAATGATAAACCCGTTATCATTATTTATTATCAATTATTAATTATCATCTATTTCCGTTTCACGTTCTTCGTTCTGGTGATATCAAAGAGATAAGAGAGTTTCAGAACAATCTGTCCGTAGTTACTCTTTCCGAAATAATCACGCTTAGAAGCACCGTAGATATTTCCCAGACCATAGTAGTATCGGGCTTCGGCAAGAAAATGCCCCACCTTCGGAATACTGTATTCAGCACCCAGACCCAGGGCGATACCATAATCGAGCTTGTTCTTGACTGCCATCGTATCCTGAGCCACCACCGGACTTACACGGTTATTGTCGGTTGCCGGCATGTGCTCTACCGAGAAGTTGGTCTTCTGCGAATCACTCAGATAGAGACCAAACTGCGGACCGGCATTCACGAAGATGTTCAGTCCTCTTGTCTCCCTACCCCATGCCAGATGCGCAAAGATTGGCACCTGAATATAGTTGATGGTACGCTTGTAAGCCATCGCCTCTTTGGTTTCGGTGATAATCACCGGATTATTCTCCATATCCAGGATATCCTCTTCCCATCCTGCCTGCGCATAGTTTACTTCGGCATAGATAGAACAGATGGTCTTGAAATATTTCTCACAGGTATATCTCATCGAGAAACCGCCCGTCAGTCCGCCGTGCTGCTTCTGCTGTACCTCGGGTGTGAATCCTACGCTACTCATCATATAGCCCCCATTAAAACCGATGGCGAAATCATTACGATGCTCTCCTATCTGTGCCGAAACTGGAATTCCGAAGATGAGCATCAGAATCAGCAGCCCAATATTTCTATTCATTATCAACTATAAATTGTTAACTATAAATTGTAAACTATAAACTAGTACTTCACCGCCTCTATCTGATGATTAAAGGTATAGTGAATCAACTGGAAACTCTTGTTCTTGTATCCTCCTCTACTGGTCTTCTCGAAACGGAGTGGAGTCTGCACGGGCTGGTAAGTCATCTGCTGGCGCTCACCAGTAAAGTTCTTGCCATATCTTTTGACGCCCTGAATCAGATACATTCCGTGATCGAAACCGGTGATGGCGAATCTTGGCTGTGCCACCATCATAGGCTGATGGAACCAACGCTCATAACGGCTCTCAAGCGCCTTGGTCTGTGCTGAGTTCGGGTTATAATAGAAGGTGGAAGGGATATAAGTATCATACTTATAGAATCTTTCCAGATTATACTTGGCATACATCAGCCATTCGGTATAGCCGAAGAGAGAGATAGCTGCACCCGGATACTTCGCATCAAATTCGTCGAGCTTGTTCAACACCTGAGTCAACTGTGGCGAACGTCCCGTATTCAGGATGATCACATTCTGCTTGGAAGGCATGAAAGCCTTGGCAAACTGCTCGATACTTGAATTCACATTGGTGATGCTATAATTGATTTTCCTGCGTTCCAGTTCCTTGCGCAGACCGAACGTAAAGTTGCCCTTTCTCGAAGTAGAATCATTGCAGTCTACAAAGATAGGATGCACATTGGTAAAACGGCTCAAGAATGCCTTGATGGTCGCATCATTCAGCGCATCATCGCTCTGATAAACCTGGAAAATCTCTTTGTTTCTTTCTACATCATCTCCGCTGATAGAGAACGGAATCACCATTTTGATGCCGTAGTTCTTGCAGAAGTTGGTCAGCGGAGCCACCTGCTTGGTATAAAGTGGACCAAAGATGATGTCACATTGGTTAGCGCCCTCCTGCAAGAGTGTATTCCGGATATCAGCATCAATAGGAACGTTCCAGGCATGCACATCTATATCGGCGCCCTGCTGCTTCAGGGTTTCGCAAGCAAGCAGCAAACCGCGGTAATACTCCACCATTCGCTTGCCGTCGCCATCAACATTATGCAAAGGTAACATCACGCCTACCTTTACCGCATTTCTGGCAACAGCAGCCTTTGAGGTTGCCGGAGCTGTAGCAGTTTTCTGAACCGTCGCCCCATTCCCCGACTTCTGACCGTTCACCTGATTAGGATTCTTCTGGTCTTTGGTGTATGGAATAAAGAGCGTAGCTCCCTTCTGCAGCATGTATCCCTCACGCTTCATCTCCGGATTGGCATCCATCAGTTCAGGAAGGCTCAATCCATATTTATTGGCGATACCAAAGATGGTATCTTTCTTCTTAACCGTGTAAATGTCGCGCCATTTTACAGTCTGCGCGCCAATGCTGACACTGAGCAGAAGCCCAACGAGCAGCAGGAAATATCTCATTTTTTGTCTCATATCACAAGATTTTTTTAACGATATCTTCAAATATTTCATGTTTTCATCTGCAAAAATACAAAAAATCTTGCATCTGACGCAATATCTCTCATCTTTTTATTATCTTTGCACAAATTATTTTAGAAATGAGACGAAAAATAGCATTACTTTGCATCATGTTGCCACTTTTAACGTGTCAATTACACGCTCAGGAAGTCAACGACGACGAGGAGGACAACACAGAAGAGACGACCAAGGTCAGTTCTCTTCTCATGCCGAATGCCTTCTCTCCAAATGGCGATGGCATCAACGACATCTATAAGCCCAAGGATGGTTACCGGAACATTGAGGAGTTCCACGCCTATATATATAATAGGTGGGGACAGAAACTCTATGAATGGACCGACCCTGCCACGGGATGGGATGGCACCTACCGCGGAAAACCGGTCAAGGAGGGTGTCTACTTCTGTCTCGTCAAGGCGAAGGGGGCAGATGGCGTGGTGTATAACATCAAACGTGATGTCAACCTGCTCAGAGGTTATACCGAAGAGCAGAACAGTAACTATTAGGCAAACAGCAATTAGCAGAATTGGAATATGAATTCAGAAGAAAAGATAAATGTATGGGGCGCACGGGTCCACAACCTCAAGAACATAGATGTGGAGATTCCGCGTGATTCCCTCACCGTGATTACCGGACTCTCGGGTTCGGGCAAGAGTTCACTGGCCTTCGACACCATCTTTGCCGAAGGTCAGCGCAGATATATCGAAACATTCTCTGCCTATGCCCGCAACTTCCTGGGTAATATGGAACGCCCGGATGTTGATAAGATTACGGGATTGAGTCCGGTCATCAGCATAGAACAGAAAACCACCAACAAGAATCCCCGCTCTACCGTGGGCACTACCACCGAGATTTACGACTATCTCCGTCTGCTCTATGCCCGCGCCGGTACAGCCTACAGCTATCAGAGTGGCGAGGAGATGATGAAATATACCGAGGAACAGGTCATCGACATGATTCTCAGCGATTATAAGGGCAAGGCTATCTTCCTGCTCGCTCCCCTCGTACGCCAGCGCAAGGGTCATTACCGCGAACTCTTCGAAAGCATGCGCAGAAAGGGGTATCTCTACGTGCGACTCGACGGCAACATCCTCGAAATCGTTCCCAATATGAAAACCGACCGCTACAAGAACCACAATATAGAAGCTGTGGTCGATAAACTGGTGGTGAAGGAAGAAGATGAGGAACGCATCCGCAAGAGTGTGGCAACGGCTATGAAACAGGGCGACGGCATGGTAATGGTTCTTGAGAAAGGTGCCAAGGAGGCCAAGACATACTCCAAGCGTCTCATGGACCCTGTAACGGGTATCGCCTACCAGGATCCAGCTCCTAACATGTTCTCCTTCAACTCTCCCGAAGGTGCCTGTCCGCATTGCAAGGGTCTGGGAAAGGTGAACCAGATTGATATCAAGAAGGTAATTCCCGATGATAAACTCAGCATCCATGAAGGCGGCATCGCTCCGCTCGGCAAATACAAGAACCAGATGATTTTCTGGCAGATAGAATCATTGCTCAGCAAGTATGACCTCAACCTGAAGACACCTATCTGCGAGATTCCGGGCGATGCCATGCAGGAAATTCTTTATGGTTCGCTCGAAAACGTGAAGATAGAAAAGGAAAAGGTGCATACCTCTACCGACTATTTCTGCGCCTACGATGGCATCATCGACTACCTGCAGAAGGTGATGGAGGATGACGAGAGTGCGGCGGGCAAGAAATGGGCCGACCAGTTTATCTCTACCATCGAATGTCCTGAATGCCATGGTTTGCGACTCAAAAAAGAATCGCTCTCTTTCAAGATCTGGGATAAGAATATATCCGAAGTAGCCAGTCTCGACATCGATGAACTGCGCGATTGGCTCGAAGAAGTGGAACAGCATCTGCCTTCGATGAAAGCGAAGGTGGCCCATGAAATCATCAAGGAGTTGCGCTCACGCGTTACCTTCCTCCTCGATGTGGGACTCAATTATCTCTCGCTCAACCGCCAGTCGGCTTCTCTCTCGGGTGGCGAGAGCCAGCGCATCCGTCTGGCTACTCAGATTGGTAGCCAGCTGGTCAACGTGCTCTATATCCTCGATGAGCCGAGCATCGGTCTGCACCAGCGCGACAACGAACGTCTGCTCAACAGTTTGAAGGAACTTCGCGACCTGGGCAATACCGTTATTGTGGTGGAGCACGATGAAGATATGATGCGTGCTGCCGACTGGATTGTAGATATCGGTCCGAAGGCGGGACGCAAGGGAGGTGAAGTCGTCTTCCAGGGCACTCCCCAGGAGATGCTCAAGACCGATACCATCACCGCCCAGTATCTCAACGGCAAGATGGCTATTGAGGTGCCTGCTCTCCGCAGAGAAGGCAACGGCAAGCATATCACCATTCACGGAGCTACGGGCAACAACCTCAAGGGGGTGGATGTTGATTTTCCACTCGGCAAACTCATTGTCGTAACAGGTGTCAGCGGCTCAGGCAAATCTACTCTCATCAACGAGACTCTCCAGCCTATCCTCTCGCAGCATTTCTACCGTTCGCTCAAGAAACCGATGCCATACGAGAGCATCGAGGGTATCGAGAATATCGACAAGGTAGTGAATGTAGACCAGAGTCCGATTGGCAGAACGCCTCGCAGCAATCCAGCTACCTACACAGGCGTGTTCAGCGATATCCGCTCGCTCTTCGTAGGACTTCCCGAAGCAAAGATCCGCGGTTACAAGCCGGGCAGATTCTCCTTCAATGTGAAAGGTGGAAGATGCGAGGAATGTAAGGGTAACGGATATAAGACCATCGAGATGAACTTCCTGCCGGATGTCTACGTACCTTGTGAGGTATGCCACGGCAAACGCTACAACCGCGAGACGCTAGAGGTAAGATACAAGGGAAAGAGCATAGCCGATGTTCTCGACATGACCATCAACCAGGCGGTAGATTTCTTCGAGAATGTTCCTCAGATACTGCAGAAGATCAAGGCATTACAGAATGTAGGTCTCGGATACATCAGGTTAGGACAGAGTTCCACTACCCTTTCTGGCGGTGAAAGTCAGCGCGTAAAACTGGCTACCGAACTCTCGAAGCGTGATACGGGCAAGACGCTCTATATTCTCGATGAACCGACAACCGGTCTGCATTTCGAAGACATCCGCATCCTGATGGATGTACTCCAGAAACTGGTAGACCGTGGCAATACGGTCATCATCATCGAGCACAATCTCGATGTCATCAAACTCGCCGACTGGCTCATCGACATGGGTCCGGAAGGTGGACGAGGCGGCGGTCAGCTCCTCTTTGCCGGTACACCAGAAGAAATGGTAAAGCAGCAAAAAGGATATACCTATAAGTTCCTCGCCCCCTTACTGAAGAAATCAGGGAAACCTGAATAAATCAGGATAGGAACAAAGACTGTGGCAGAAGAAAAAATCCCCCAACCTACTTTCTTAAGCGGGTTGGGGAAATTTGTTTCTGTATAAAATATGACGATAGCATGATACCGATTACACCGCTACGCTTGGTAACGATACTGCACTAGCGTCAATTAAATTAACGTTGCATATACAAAATGAGCCTGTAAATGAGCCTGTAAATGAGCCGATAAACGAGCCGATAAATGAGCCTGTAGTATTCGACATAGATACTGACAGGCTAGAATTATAACTACCGCCAAAGTACATGATATCAGGACTACTTTGGCGGTATATAATTATATCATTGTTAGTGTTGTAGTTTACACTCTCATAACTCATATCACAAAACAGAACAGACTAGCATACGTAAGTTCTTTAATCCTTATTGCTTTGTATACTTGAGATAGCCATAAATTTCTGATTTTTCAATCAAAAAATGTCCATCTTCAGCATAGTTAAGAATTTGTGTTCCTAGAAACTCCATTTCACCTGTAAAAGTAACAGATACGGTATTTCCTGTTTTATACCATTCTATAGTACAAGACTCACCAGCTTTCGGTAAGAACAAACCACTATAATCATGATTCAAAATATATCTATCACCACTCTTACGACAATAATAGGTTCCAGCAATTTGGTCTCCATTCTTGCGTTTTTTACTTACATTATTAATTGTTTTACTCTCTTCCTTATGAGTAGACTTTTCTTCCATAGGAGGAGTAACTGTTGTGTCAACTACTTCAATAGAATCTGCATCTATTGTTTCTTGATTTCTAGCAGGATTATTTCCGTTACATGATAACAGAATAATGGAAAATAATACACATGATATTTTTTTCATACTTTCAAAATTATATAAAGAGGAGATTTAAATGATGGTAGGATATTTTATTCTACCATCATTATAAACATAATCTTATTTCAGAGAGAAACCTATTCCGCCCCAAATACAATATTTAGTAAGGCCAAAACTCAATTTCAAGCAACAATCTGTGTGATTGTCTCTTACTCTGCCGAAATCATAAGAAATAATAGCCCCATAATCTTGTTTGCTTTCTCTGCCTTCAACATTAAAAGAGTTGATTATATTTCCCTCATTATCTACAGAATAGTCGTAACCATCTACAGTACCGATTTCCATGGTCGCTCTTCCAATGATAGGAGTTATTGCTAAATTCCGATAGATACTTAATCTGTAGCCAAAGTGGAAAGTAGAACCAGTCTTTTGATTCTCCCATTTTCCTACATTTACAGATTTAGAATGACCTAATGCAGCTCCCATATAATCGAAATAGAAGTTCCAAATCGTGCATTCAAAGCCACCAATCATTTCTGAACCTATACTAGGTAAGTTCATACTACCTATGTAAACTGACCCTCCAAAATCTTCAATATATCTACCATAATGTAGAGATTTGGAACGGCCTTCTTTTATGTAGTATTCTCCTTTCTGAGAATACATTGGGATTACTAATAACATTAGAATCCATGTTACAATTGTTTTCTTCATCAGTTCTGAATGCTAGTTAATTTTCCGTTTTCAAAATAAAGATAACTATCGTAATAGCACCATTGTTCTTCTCTTCCCCATGCTCCGATAGTGGTATTAATGTCTCTTGGCTCCCCCCAGGACATGCGGCATTTATCTTTATTCCACCCAATTCTAACGTAACCATCAACAATGTCTTTTGCAGTCGAAGCACCCCATCTAGAGGCAGCTTTATTGAATTTTTCTCTATCATCTGCTGAAAGGTTGCGATAATAATGTGCTATTTTGGAGCCATATTTTTTAGAGACTGATGCAATTTCTTGGTCTTCTGCTTCTTTTAAAAGCTTTCTTAAATTTTCTTCAGCATCTCGTTTAACAGCTGCTAAAGAATCTTTAGTAATTATATCAGATTTTCTATAGAAAGCTTCAAAAAAGGAACGAGCATACCCCTCATATGTGAGCTTATCATAATTTTTGGCAGTGACAGCAAACTCAGTACCAACTGAATCTTTTAGATAAACAGATAATTTCAGTTTCTTTTTATCAAAGTCGAAATCAAATTTCTCAAATGTATAATATCCTGGTTTTAGAATATAAGGAATATTGCTATTGCCAATTCCTGTAAAATGTGCAGCATCGTCACCTTCTATAAACATAGTTTTTCTTCCATAATAGACTTCTAAGCCTTTATAAAATTCAGAATGAACTGGTGGTAAGTCTGCTACGAGTTCGTTATATTTCTGATTGTAATCACAGAAATAATTTAGAATATTATAGCCCATCTGTAATGTTGAAGGGCCATTACCATAGAAATCGCTTAAAGGCAAGAAAACTGTGCTATCGTAAAAATCCACACATGCAAAAGGTTGCTGAAATGCATAATTAGCTACATTTTTAAATAGAATATTATTCACACCAACAACTGAGCCATTTAGAAAAATTCTATTTGGATCAACATTATTACCCTTTAATCTGTTTGCGTTTTCAGCAACCAAATCTAAAATGTAGCCTTTTGTAGTTTTACCATTTCTAAGATACTTAATATCTTTGCCAAGATAATAATTATCATTACTGGTTCTTACAAGTTTTGTCCCCTTTAGTGCATGAGAATTTTCCCAAGCACTTTTTGTAATATATGGCAAATTGACACCTGTCGTCATCTTGCCACCTGAATAAAATTTAACTAACATACCTTGAGTTATCGCATTTGTATTCTTATCTGGTTGAAAGAGAACACGAAGGATCATCTTTGCACCATCATCTCTTGTTAAGAACGCAATGTATGCTTCATTTTTCAACTTGCCATTTTTACTATACTTTTGCGTATTATCTACATAAAAATAATGATCTTCTATCT
>SKET01000117.1_pt1 | contig 76452 bp, 55 predicted proteins | sample 4841461 | NCBI WGS metagenome assembly SKET01 (sample SAMN11008802, study PRJNA524170) | human gut metagenome | biome: Human fecal sample; material: Feces; isolation source: fecal sample from pouch patient p5 | host: Homo sapiens | place: Israel: Tel-Aviv | collected 2014-02-13
CTTTCTTTATCCCATTAACAAATGTACTTGTAGAGAAGTAAGCATCTGCAACTATGAGGGTTGAGAGTTTAAGAAGTTCCTTGCGGTAACGCTTAATGACGCTGATATAGAAATCTACCATAGTCTTATTTCTAAGACTCAGTTCTTTATTACTTAGCGACTGGTGGGCTCTTAACATCATGCAGTCTTTGGTATCAATATCAACGAGGCCAATACCCATGATTTCTAGACCATGTTTAACAGACTGTGCACATCCCGACCAAAAACGACCGATATGTGGAGTCTTCTTGCCAGCTTTGCTGATGTAGCTGGGATCAATGGCAATAGCCCATCTTCCCTGTTTACCAAAGAAGCGCTTGGCAAGGGATACATTAAGTTTGAGCCAGTCAATGCTTTTCGACTTTTTTAAGCCGAATGCGTTGCGATAGGTTTGCTCAACATGCGAGCCATACCTCCCCATTTGGGTGAAATTTATCTTTCTTGGTATTACCATGAACAAAATTATCACCTCGATGAGTATTTTCTCGAAACTTTTTGTTAACTTTGCAGCCGAATCTTCAACTGCATCTTTAAAGATATCCATATATTGGTCAAGTCCTGTATTCATATAATTTTGCGTTTGTCGTGATTTGCAAAGTTACTGAAAATCAGCGACTTGACCAACTTTTTATAGTTAAGTTTTCATAAGCATTTCTTAATATAAGTTATTGATTTACAGACGATTAAATGTTAATTTAACGCAGTATTGCTGCAAGGCAGGAATAGAATACAAAAATCCAAGCAAATCATATATTTGCTTGGATTTTTTTGTTTATCCCGATTTTTTATTGTACTTTTGCAGCCAATGCGGCGCCAGCCCCATTATTCATTATAAATTGTAAATTATTCGTATTAATAAATGTATATAGCAATAGCAGGAAATATCGGTAGTGGCAAGACAACACTCACCAAGATGCTTTCTAAACATTATGGATGGAAACAGTACTTGGAGCCCGTGGCTGAAAACCCCTATATCGATGACTATTACAAGGATATCTCGCGATGGGCTCTCAATATGGAGGTGTTCTATCTGAAGCAGCGATTCAAGAATCTGCTGGAAATCCAACACAGTAAAGAGACTGTCATCCAGGACCGCACCATCTTTGAGGGTGTTTATGTCTTTGCGGCCAACAACCGGAAGATGGGCAACATGGACCAGCGCGACTACGAGACTTATATGGAGCTCTTCGAGTCGATGATGGAAGTGGTGGAGATGCCTGAACTGATGATATATCTCCGTTCTTCAGTTCCTCACCTCGTGAAGAATATCCAGAAGCGCGGTCGTGATTATGAGCAGAAGATGCCTTTGGATTATCTGGAAGGTATCAACAAACTTTACGAAGATTTCATCATGAACAAGTATAAGGGCAAGGTGCTTATCGTAGAAGTTGATAATCTCGATTTCGAGCACAATCCCAAGCAGTTTGGTGAAATCGTAGATAAGATAGATGCCAAGCTCTTCGGGCTGTTCTCGTAAAGGTAAAAAAGTAAAAAGGTAAAAAAGATGCATATAGCAATAGCAGGAAATATAGGTAGCGGCAAGACAACATTAACCAAGATGCTTGCCAAGAGATATGGCTGGAAAGCTAATTTCGAGCCGGTAGATAATAATCCATATCTAGCTGATTATTACAAGGATATGGAACGTTGGTCGTTTAATCTTCAGATTTACTTCCTGAACAAGCGATTCCATGATGTTGTGGAGATTTCACGTTCAGAGCAGACCATCGTACAGGATAGAACCATCTTTGAGGATGCGCGTATCTTTGCGCCTAATCTTCACGATATCGGTATGATGAGCGACAGGGATTTCAAGAACTATACCGATCTCTTCGATCTGATGATCAGTCTGGTGAAACTCCCAGACCTGATGATATATATCAAGAGCAGCATTCCTACGCTCGTAAAGCATATCGAGAAGCGTGGCCGCGATTTCGAAAAGAGCATCCGCATCGATTACCTCCAGGGTTTGAACAAGCGTTATGAGGATTGGATCAAGGATTATAAAGGTCGCCTTATCATCATTGATGGTGATAATCTGGAGTTTGGAGAGAATCCGGAAGATTTCCGAAAGGTTACTGACCTGATAGATGCTGAGCTCTTCGGCCTGTTTGCTGAAAAGGGAGTTTAAAAGTAAAAAAGTAAAAAGGGCAACCCCGCTAGGCGTCAAAGGAGGAACGCCTGGCGGGGTTGCGTTTTATGGTTGTACAACTAAAGGGTTTATTGTTGTACAACTAAAGGGTTTATAGTTGTACGAATAAAGGGTGTATGGTTGTACGACTATAAGGGTTGTAGTTGTACGATTAAAAGGTGTTGTCACTCGGCTCGGCAGACCTGCTGACTGCAGTCGGCAGAGCTGCTGACTAGGCTCAGCAGGTCTGCTGAGCCTAGTGGCAACCTTCTAGAAGCAGTCTACTTCAACTCGAGAAGCAGTCTCCTAAAACTAAAAGAGACGTCTCTTTGAACCCAAAGAAACGTCTCCTTTCGCTTATTCAATCATATCCTTTCGCTTATTCAAACATCTGAATACGCTTATTCAATCATCATCTTCTGCTTATTCAAACATCTGAATTCGCCAGCAGAACTATCTCCTTCCTCCGGAAGAACCGGATGCTTTATAGAACTTTCCTTTCTGGCGGGAGATGAAGATGCCGCCTTGAGCTGAGGTCTTATCTACTTGCTGGCCATTGAGATTATAGATAATCTCTTTCTCATCCTTCTTATGAAGGGTAGGAGAGGCGATGGTAGTTGTGCCGGAAACAATGGCGAAGCGGATGTTTTGCTTGCCCAATGCCAAATTATCCTGATTATTCTGGCTTACCATCTCTTTTGGCAACCAGGCTCTGTTAGCTGCCAGCGTAGAACCGGTATACTTGTAGAAACCGATACCCCAGGTACTTTTGTATGACAAAACGTAACCCTTGTTGTTCTCAACAGGAATCGCTTCATACTTCGGATTAGTTGTCGAATTTACTCTTGGTTGCTGTTGCATCCAGGTCAATTTTCACATCCATTCGATAAGTTTCTTCCGTTTCGTCAGCTTTTATCTCAAGCTGCGTAACGAGAATACCTGCCGTTTTCTGATAGTTGATGGTTGGGGCATCATCGTCTTTGGTGAAATTCCAGGTAGCCGTAGCTTCCTTGTTGAGTTGGAAAAGGTTCAGCAGGTTCGGCTCGAATACAGGTAACATTCTCAGGTTGATAGCCTGGGCTTTATAACGTTTCCCGATTTCGTATTCGCCTCCCTTGCTGTCCTTCCATAAAGCCAGGGTATTTTCCTCGTAATAAAGGGTAGTGTTTCTTGGAATTTTAAACAGGTCGCCTTCTTTTACCCACGTAGCTTCCGGTGATGTTCCTGATGCATGCTCACCTGCATTGTAAGTAATGTGGTAGGTTTTATCCTTTTCCGGTTCTCCGTTTACCCGGATGCCGTTATAATCAAAGTATACACTTCCCTTGTTTCCTGTAGCAATGTTGGTAGCGGCATCCTCTGCCCATGCACTCCCCATCCATCCCATCATCATGAGGAGGATGAGGGAACGGAGCCATTTGCCGGTTGATATCTTATTCTTTCTATTCATATCTTTCTGTTATTTTACCATGATTTTTCTGTTGCCGAAGATGTAGATGCCGCCAGGGAAACCACTGTAGGTGGCGGTGCCAGGACGGATATCCAAAATGCGATAAAGCTGACCGGTGATTGAGAATACCTGCAACTGGGTGGAGTAGGTGCTCTCTATGCGTACACGGTGAGCGCCGATAGGGCGGATGAAGAGGGATTCGCCGGCTGGTGTATCATCGTTACCGTTTATTTCCGGTTCTATCCTGTCGATGCCCGTGGTCTCGCTGATGCGGATTACAGAAGGAACCTCTGAAGAACGGGTTCTGTCATTTGTCATCAATGTTGTCATATAGGTGCGGAATGGCATTACAGTCTGTGAGGTTGCCGTATTGCTGAATGCTGTTCCCTCTGTATTGAGCGCATAGATACCTCCGTTTGCCACTTCCTTGGCAGCGAAGGTTCCCCGATGGGCATAACCATTGCTTACGGTCTTCATATCTGCTGTGATAGGAATCACGATGGCTTTCTTCTGAGGTTCTTCGCTCGCAGAACCATAAGCATGGAAAGTGATAGTCTGAGGATCTTCCTTCTTGTTCAAAATACTGTAGTAGAACTTGTTGGAAAGGTCGAACTCATAATAACGCTCACCAGGGAAACGGATGATATAAGGTACTCCAGCTGTCAGCGGAATGTAATCCTGGTATTCGTGATCCTTGGCATAATACGAATCTGCATCCCATCGGTAAGCCCAGTCTTTATAGGTGTTGCCAAAGAAGGAATTAGAGAACTGGTAATTCCATTTTGCCGCATTCGCACTTTCATTTATGAAGAGTCCTGCTGTTGTACCCGGACGCTGGAAGGTGGCTGTATTGTTTGTTGTGTTCACCTCTGTCAAACCGCGTAGCCAGTACTCATGATGCAGGGTGTGCGTGTTCGTGGCTGGGTTAGCCAGTTCATCTTCTGTTGGTGTGCCATAAAAATGAGTAATCTCGCCATTGAGCGATGCCATTACCTTTTGTGCGGTGAATGGCAGACAGATACCTTCCCAGGCTCCGGTAGCATCCTCAGCATAGTACATCGGCTTGCGAACATACCAGGCATGGTTAGTTACCGTGAATAGGATAGGGGCACAGAAGTCGTTGTTCTCACACTTGTCTCCCTCACTGTTCTTACCCTCAGGGGTGCGTTCTACGAGGTGGAGGAGAGAGGTGGTATAGCCATTACCGGCATTATTCTTGAAAATATGATGTCCGTAGATAGTAGTCTCACTCGTGTTCTCCTTGTAGCCGAGTGCATTGTCTGCGATGTCGTAAGCCTCTGTATTGTTGCCGATGTCATTGGCAGCAGTATATACCAGGAGGTTCTGGCTTACTCCCTGCTGGATGCTTAGGTCGCTGAATACCTTGGCATTGTCATCTACCGGTGGGTAGAAGATGCCGTTCTGGTTGATGTCTGCCGCCTTGTTGAATCCCATGGCTGCCCCCTTGTCGTTACGGCAGGTGAAGTCGATAGCCGTTGTTGTCGTCTGGTGTACGTAGGTACTCATGAGGCTGTTGGCATTGTTGCTGGCATTATAGTGGAATGCATCGAGCTTCGTGTCGCCATAGTAGCCGGCAGTACGATATATGCGGTTTCTCATATAGCTGTTCTGATGGGAAGCTATCTGGGAAGGATAGAGGGCTGGAAGCTTCTGCAATGACTGTCCCCAGAAGATGAAGTCGTTCATCGGCTGACTTCCGTCTGCTTGGTTTTCGTTGAACAGTGGAACGTAGCTGACTGCGGATGCTGTACCCTGCGATGCCTTTCGAGCCGCATCGATAGCGTGACTCTGGTCGTGGCGGGTTTCGTTGCTGCCGTAGTTAGGCTGGTCACTGTCTGAACCTTTTCTCAGATAGGTGATACCCGTGTTGTTGCCGGTGATGGCATCGGTACGGTGGGCATACTGGTAGTCGCCGTTGGCGTAGTAATCGTAGACGTACTTCAATGCCTCCTTGTCTTGGGCATTCTTCATGTTGTTGTAGCGGGCACGCAGATAGTATTCGTTGAGGTCGTAGCCAACCTTGCCGTATCTGAAGTCGTCTGCCGTATAATGGGTATCAGCCTTGCCGTCCATGTGATAGACGATAGGCTGTATGCCCTTGTTATATTCGAAGCAGCAGTGGTAAACACCCTTGTTGCTGGCAGCGATATTGCCGCTTTCCATTCCGAGGTTATAGATGTTGCCCTGGTTCTCTTTGAGGAATGATTTGCCTTGAGCCAGACCCTTGATGACATGTCCGTTGCCATGAAGAGTACCGGCAAATATAGCATTGCTTCCATCAAAGTCGCTGGTCACGGTGATGTCGTTCTGCAGGATGAATTGGGCATTCTTTCCATATTGTTCCGCCTTGCTTCCCGTACCGGTTCCGATGGTATCCACGAAGTTGATGAATGCCTTCAGGTCGCTGGCATCAGAGATATAGATGCGAGGTTCGGCAAACGTCTTGTCTTCCTTGGTACGCTGGATAGCCTCTGAAAGATGCAGGTTCACACCCTTCTGATGAGGATTCATGCGGTGGTAGTTGTGTACGGTAAACTGGCTGTCGTCTGCCATATCCACCGTAAAGATCTTATTCAGACCATTCATGGTGATACCCAGCTGTACGCCATATCCGTTCATGAAGTAGTAGGCTGGAATATCCAGATAGTCGTTGGTCTTGTCATATACGCAGTCCTTGAAGAGTCCTTGTGCTTCGCTGCTTCCCTGCTTGTAGGTGTCGTAGCCTGTAGCCTTTTGGTTGATGTCCCATTCGGTAGCGTCTTCAAATACCCAGTTTCCCTTTTCGTTTTGCTTGCGCTTTCCTATGCGCCAGTAGTATCCGTTGGCAGAGAACGATTCGTCTGCCTCAATGGAAATCTGGTTTTTCCTGAGTCTGACCATCTCTCCCGGCAAGGCGCAGTTGTCAACAGTTATCTTACCGTTGATGTTAGGCCCCTGCACATATTCTATGGTGAGATAGATGGTGTAAGTGTAGATACGTTCCACCTCACAGTAGTAGTTGGATGATCCTGCTACTACGTCTGTGATGCTGACCTTAGCATAGTTGTTGTTGGCATCCTTTTTAAAGATTCTCTCAGGGTCTATCTTGGTGTATTCTCCAGCAATGCCGTTCTTGATATAGTACTTAGTGTCGGCAGATAGCTTGGTTCCTGTTGCTACCTGTTTGTAATCATTGCCTTCTTGGATGAAGAAGTCGGATGAGGCCACCTTACTGATGATAGGTGTGTAGTGGTTCTCATCTGTATATTTTTCGTATGCACGTCCCTTCAGTACAACGGTGGCAAGACATTTTTCAGAGAGATGCTTCTTGAAATAGTCGGTTGTCGTATTGTTGACATTGTCTGTCAGCTGGAATGAGATCTTGGCATCGCCATCTGTCAGTTTGGAAGGGAGCTTTTGGTTCACATAGTTCTCATCTTTATTGAATTTTCCATTCATTGGCAATATGGCAGCGAATCCTTTGCCATCATATTCCTCTGAAGAATAGGCACCGATGCTGAGCTTGTATTTGCCGGATACGTCCTGATTGTCCATATCCACGTTGCCTTTTGTACCGGCTTGCAGATAGTTGCGCTCTTCCAGGTCGCAGCTGTATTCTGTCTTATCTTCAGGATGTTCGCTGCGCATCTTCCAGCTCTGAATGGTTACAGGCTGGTTTGGCTTCAGTCCTGAGAGCACGGTGAGACCGTCCTTGTTGTCACTGAAGAAGGTCATCTTGTCCTTGTAGGTATAGCCAGTGATGTGGGCATTGTAATAGTAGTTGAAACCTGTTACATACCAATAGTGAACATCAATATTGTCATCCGGATTTGCTTGTCCTGCTTCATCCATACCATAGAATCCGGTAGGAAAGCAGTCGTCAACAACGAAGCGGTTCTGCTTGGCATCGTATGGGAAGACGAAGTTTCCGGTGGTTTCCAGGAAGTCTACCTTGTGTCCGGTTTCTCCCTCTGCCGTTGCCCGTTTATGCACATTGTCGGCATATACATAGCCGCCACCTTCGTCTTCACGAACGTCGATGAGGTTCATCTCCACTACGCCGTAGATAGGACCGTAGAAAATACTGTCGATGACATTCTTCTTGCTGTCATCGTATAACTCCTGTACGTTCTGAATCTTGAGGGCATAGCCTGAGGCGATACCTATCATGTTCTTTGCCGTACCATCATTGCGCTTCTGGAAGTTCTGGTCGTGTTTGTCGATGTAATCCTGTTTTACATCCATATATGACTTGCCTTTGAAGTCGCCATCAGCAGGTACCATACCGGTATTGTTGCGCCATGGTTCGGTCTTGGCATCGTTGAAAGGAACATTCGAAGTTACGGCTCCCACGTAGTGGATGTTGTTGGCAAGACCCATATAGTTGCGTGCACGCTTTGTGGATTTGTCCTGCAACTTGTTGTCGCTCAAGGCTATATTCTTGGCAAACATCTGGATTTCACCCACTCGTGCTATCGAATAAGGAGTCTTGGTGGTTTGGTTGGTGGCATAGTCGCGTGCTCCAAGTACGTTGAAGCAGTTATCCTCCAGTCGCAGGATGTCTATACGCTGGAAGGTATTGATGATCTTCGGATTGTTGATAGTGGTTCCTGCAAAGCCGTAACCCGTCAGGTCGGCACTGCGGAAGCCGGCTGCATACGACTGGTGTCCGTCTCCGAAGATGCCACCTTCACTGTCGTAGGCATATATATTCGTGTCGGTCTCCGACTGATGTTCCGGCTTCTTATATCCGGCTCCATAGAAATAGTTGTCCTGGAGAGAGATGTAACGGTAGTTGCCGTCTTTGTCCATGTAATAGTAGCCGAAGAGGTCGGTACCTGCTGGTAATACGACCGACTTCATTTTCTGATGGGAGATGATGATATGGTCACGGTCAGAGTCGGTTGCAGAATTGTCGGCAACCAGGATGGTGGTGTTACCGCCGAATCCTGTTGTGGTACCATTAGGCAGATCAGACAGTTTTTCCTGTCTTTCCGTGAAAACCTTGTCTATATTGTATTGACGAGTAAATTTCAGAACGGTAGAGTCGTTTGCCATGACAGAAGTACCCTGTGCCACGGAGTAACCGCCACCATAGATAGCTTCTCCAATCTTGATATTGATGTCGTTCCATGTAATAAGTGGTGAAGCCGGGGCTGTAATGATAGTGGTGAAGTCTTTCTCCTTCACGAAGTCCGTAACTCCCTGCTTGCCGATGATGGAAGCATAAACAGCCTGCGAAACCTTGTCACCACTGATGAGTCTGATGCTCTGCTTGATGGTTTCTGAGGCAAGGTCTTGCCGTATCTTTCCGTCCTTTTTCTTATTCTCATGGTCAATATACAGGTTGTTCTTGTCGGTACGGTCCAGCAGATAGATGCCGGAATGCCCGTCTTTTACCTGATAGTAGGTAGGGTAGCCCACCTTTACCTGGGTAGAACCATATACATAGCCAGAATAGGAACCGCCTGTTACCGAACGGAAGACGTGACCATTGAGGATATCCACATTGGTAAGTCCGATGACATTACCCTGCTGACCGCCACCATAGATGAAGTTGGCTGATACACCTGTAGCTCCGTTTACACCGCAAGACTGGAACTTACCATCTTCAGTGGTCTTAGGTTCAGAACATTTCATATCCTTACCCATGATGATATTGGTATTGCCGTAAACATAACTCTCCATACCATATCCGGCACCATAGATGTTGAGGCTGGCGTATTCCGGTTTGGTAGCCAGAGAATCGTTCGAATTTTCCAGTTTCTTCTTATCCTTACCGGCAAGCATGTCGCTCCGGAGATCGATGGTAACGTCGCCTCTCACGGTTCCCGTCTTGTAGCAGCCGCCGAATACGTTTCCTCCCACATAGGCATCGTTCTTCTCCTCTGGCTGGAACTTGTTCTTGATGGTGAGTTGGATGAAAGGATCGGTAGAGTAGGCACGTCCCAGTAGATAGCCACCCTCATGGTTCACCAGTCCTTTATAGTTGTAGTTGGCATTGTTGCAGCCACCCACAATCTTGTCGGTGATGGTGAGTTCCTCCGGGAAGATATAATTAATTACATTGCCCCTTGCATTTGGATAGATGTTCATGTTGCCACGGTTTCCTCCGCAGCAGAAAGTCTTGATGGTACAGTCTTCCAGTCCTTCACCCGTCTGGGTTCCGTTCCATCGCAGTTCACCCTGGATATCTGTTTCCACTGGCTGGAAATACAGGTCGATGAGGTGAGGATATACGGTTGGTCGGTCTTCCAGCTTGGTAGGGAGATAGAGGGTACCGATATTCTTGTTCGAAGGATTGAACCAGTCGATGGTATCGGCAAGGTTCAGTTCCTGTGTATAGTCCTCCACGTTTCCATTGAGTTTCTGGAACTTGTTCATGAAGTCATTGTCCTCTGATTTTGCGAAGAGTTCATCTCCGTTGCAACCCATGAAGACACGTCCGATGTTCACATGACTTCCAATGTTGATCTGGATGTTTCCCACCTTTTCTACAGCCTTGCTATCCTTGCTCTTCACCTTCAGTACGGTGGCAGAGTTTCCTCCTCCATAAACGTCACCGGCGATATTCACCTTTTCAGATGTAGAGTTACCCTTGATTTCGATGTTCACCTTGTTGGTGAGTGGTCGCCATGAATTGATGTTCACAATCTTAGCCGCATCGCTTGCCTCCTTGTAGGAAGGTATGAATTTTCTCATCGGTACGGTATATACCAGAGGAACGGTCTCTGAGTTTGGATCCTCCGGGTTCATAGGGTAATACTCGTTCACCGTCACCTTCTGGTTTTGGTTCTTGTCGAGTGCATACAGGTAGTTACCGTTTCCGGCTCCATATACATTCTGATAGATGTGTCCACCCAGAATCTTGATGTTGCTTCCTTCACCGCCATTGTCTCTGAATCCGTTTTCCTCTGCAGTTATGTTCACATAGCCCGAAACGTCGTTGCCGCCATAAACATTGCCATGGATATGGATGTCGGAATTGTTGAATTTGGAGGTGCCTGATGGACCACCCGTTGTACTGCCCGTTGTACTGTTGTCTGATCCGATGATGACATGGGTAGCTTCCTTTACGTCTCCCATGAAACCGCCACCGAAGATGTCACGGCAGTCGATAGCCTTGATGGTGACATTTGTTTCCTTGACAGAACTGTAGAAACCGCCACCAAACACACGGCGGCAGAATACGCCACCGGCTCCCGATATATTGGTACTGCCTTCTACGGTACCCGAATAGCCACCGCCCACGATGTCCATGTACGAGAATTCGCTGTAGAAGTGTTCATGTTCCTTGCCTGGTTTCAGCTCAATGTCCTGGTGGTTGTTGGCATCTCTGCCCTGCATGTCGATGGTGATGTTGGTATTGCCCTTGACATAGGTCTTTTCACCAAAGCCGCCACCGAAGATACTGAAGTGAGGAGATCCCACCTTATTATATATCTCTTTCCATTCGTTTGTCTGGTAGAATTTCATTTTCTTCTTGTCCTGTCCCGGCTTCACCTCGGTGTTGTCATTCAGGAGACCCTTGGCAATCAAGATGTTGGTATTGTTGCCCACTTCGCAGGCTTCGTTGCCACCGGCATAGATGTTGTGGTTAATCTTGAACTTCAATGCCTGGTGGTTGTACTGTGGAGAGTAGATAATACCGTCAATGATGCTGGCTGGTCGCCATGAACGGGTTTCCGGATTCCAGTAAGAGGAGAGCAGTGCCTGTCCACCATTGATCATGATATTGGTATTGCCGGTTACGTCTGCCGAAGTCACGTTCACGGAATCGGTTCCGTTCACGGTCAGGGTGTCGCAGTTACCCCAACCGCCGCCATAGATACCATGGCCTATCTGTCCGTCGGAGATGCTCATGAAGGTATTGCCATATACCGTACCGTTTTCGCATCCGCCGTAGATTCTCTCCAGGAATGCTGGCATGATATCCTTGTTCTTGTCATTGTCTGGATGCTTCATGGCATTGTCGCTCCATGGCTTGATATACTCTTTCGTTTTTTCGTCGAAGTATGGATAGGTGATGTTTGGACGGTCGATGACCAGACTGGTATTGCCGTAGATGCCACCCAGCTTCTTATAGTCCTTGCATTCAGACTGTAGGCGTCCTCTACCTCCTGCAAAAACCTGAGAGAAAACGACGCCGCCACGGATGTTGACGAGCGAAGTGTATCTGGCTGGTACCTGGTGGTGTTCGAAGTTAAAGACATCCGGTGCTTCCTTTGCTTTCTCATTTCCCACGTTGGCAACATCGCCACCGCCATATACGCTGCCCAATATCATGGTACGGGCTATCAAGCCGAGGTTGTACCTATATTTGATGTTTCTGCCATAGACATAAACTTCCGTTTTAGGGACGCGTGCCATATTCGGGAAGTCAATCCATGTATTCTGGTTTTTGTCATAGATTGATTCGATACCGGCACCACCGCCATATACATTCTGTGCTACATAGCCTGATTTGATGAATACTCTCGACAGGGTACCTACCTTTCCGAAGTCATAGCTTTCTCCCGGGTTTGCAGTGATGTTACCGATAGGCATGGCACCAACACCGGCACCAAAGATGTTCTCGCAGAAAGGCTGACAGTCGGTTTCTACGTAGGTACTGTCTGTTACATATCCTGAGAAGCCACCGCCGTGGATAGCCTGGAAGGTGAAGCCTGGCAAACCGAGGGTCCAGGCCCAGCGGCTGGCATGATAGCGCTTGAAGGTCATCGGGTCGAAGTCGGCATCACCCGGATTGCTGCCCGTCACACTACCGAAATAGAGCTTCTTGTCATTCTTTGAAACTTTCAGGAAGTCATTGTATATCTGCTTCTCGAAGTCAACGTATGTCTTGAGGTCTGCATTCTGGTTGAGATAGCGGTATTTGATGCCGTTGACGGGGATGACGCCATCGTCATTCATCTTGTTACCAGGCTGCACACATACTTCGGTCTTTACCACCTTGGTGTTGGCACCGAAGCCGGCTCCGAATATGGAGAATTCCGGGTCGCTTGTGTTCTTGCTGCTGATATACCAGCATAAGCCGGCAAGCGAGGTCTCATCGAACACGCTGATCTGGTTGCCATCCTTGGTGATGACGTCGGCAAGAGGAGAGTGGTTGATAATTACCTCACTCAGACCGTTGCTGTCAGAAGTACCGTTGCCAATGGTAGAGTTTCCGTCCTGTCCGAATCCCACATAGCAGGCACGGTTTCCACCGCCATAGATATTATGGTCTCGCTTAAAGGAACCGGAGTTCATCGTTCCCTTGGTAAATGCATAGAACTGTTGGGTATTCTTATCACTGATGATGCGATTGATGGCAGCCTTTGCCTTTTCGTTGGTAATCTCATTGGCTGTCTTGGCTTTCAGGATGGCAGCGGTTATCTCCTTGAACTCATCAATGTTCTCGCAGATCTTTTCGTTATTTTGTACTGCCAGCCAGGTGGTGATGTTGCCGTTGATGTCTGCCTTGCGGTTCCATATCCAGGTTCCGCCGTCTATCTGTACCTTGGTGCTACCCAGGATGTTGGCGTAGGTTCCCTCCTTGTTGTTATCCACTTTTCCCAGTACTGTGTTACGGGTAATTTCCTCCTCTTCCTCTTCGGTTTCATTGCTGGTGAGGTCTATCTTGATATTTCCGTATCCACCGCCGTAAATGTTGTGGCCCAGTTTGCCGCCCTCGATATGTACCAGGGTACTTCCATCTACGGTACCGAAGGCACATCCGCCATAGATATTACTCCAGATGAATGGCACGATGTTGCCCTGGCTGTCGGTGTCGGCAAGGGAGGTGGCATTCGTGTTCACCACGTGTACCAGAGTGTTGCCGTTGATTCTTCCCACCTTATAATAATCAGGAGCATCAGCTTTCTTGAGACCCTTTCCACCGCCAAATACTTCTCCGAAGATGTCGCCACCGGTGATATTGACGAAGGTGGTATAGTCCTTTGCCTCATAGCTAAGGAACTTGCCTGTTGTCTGGTCGAGCTTTGATTCGCTCTTTGGCTTTTTGTTGTAATAGGCTTCCTTGGCTGCTCCCGTCAGGAGGCTGTATGTTTTGATGTTGGCGATGTCACCGCCACCATATACATTGCCATATATTTTGGCTTCACCCGAAATCTCTACCTTGGTGGTTCCTAATACCTTTGCTACATTGGTAAAGTAGGTGTAAGTGCCGTTGATATACTTAGGTGCTACACCGGCACCGCCACCAAATACGTCACCGTAGATTTTGGCTCCCTGGATATATACCTCGGTGTTGCCGCCAATCTGCCCCGTTTCGTTATTCTCTGTAGAGAATGGGTCACCGAAGCCACCGCCATATACACGGTGCAGGAAGGTCTTGCCATCAATGGTTACCTTTGTACTATCGTTAACTTTTCCAGCATATCCACCGCCCAGAGCACTCAGGATGGTGAAGTTAGGAATACCCTTTGAGTTGTCGAAGACAGAAATATCCTCTATCTCAGTATTGTAGATTCCGTAGTCGCCATTCACGTTCACGGTAACGTCGGTGCTGCCCACGGTTGTATTGATACCATAGCCACCGCCGAATACAGCGAAGTGAGGATGGTCGCTGTCGTCGTATGCTTCCTTCCATTCTGCTGTTTTCAGGAGTCCGAATGGGGTCATACCTTTCAGGATGGTAAGGGTAGCCTTTCCTGTTACGTTGCAGGCTTGGTTACCGCCACCATAGATATTATGAGGGCAGACGAACTGACCGTTATTGAAGAACTCGCTCTTGTTGTCATTCCAGTTGATCCACTTTGTTCCGTTCCATTTCTTGTCCCATATCACATTGATGGAGAAGCTGTCCTGCTTCTTTCCGTTTTCTCCTTCTGTCTGTGCGCCCTGGTCTTGAGCCAGTTTTACAAAGGTATTACCTGTTACGTCGGCATAGGTATAGAGGTCTTTGGCAAGCAGATTGCCGATGCTGTCCGTAATCAAGCCCTTTCCTCCGCCATAGATTTCTCCTGCGAAGTTGGCTGCATATATATTAATATGTGTATCTCCCTCTACCTGTGCTCTGTTTCCACCGCCATAGATGTCGCCATAGATGGATGGTGCCTGTGCAGAGGTGCCGTAGAAGTTGAGGTTGGTGCCGCCAAGTACCTTTCCTACGAGTTCTGGATGCTTGGTATCGTCAGCGATGTTGTTTTCGTTGTCCAATCGTTTCTTTCTTCCATTACCGCCGGCAAACACATCCCCTCTGATGTCGGCATTGTCGCTGATGGCTATGTTGGTGCCTTGCTCTACTACAGCCATGTCACCACCGCCATAGATATTCTCAAAGAAGGTACCACCATTAATCTTAACTGTAGACGAGCCATAGAGGCGTGCCATGTTATTAAGGGTGTTGATGTCTGAGGAGTTGAGCCGTTTGGCATCAGCCACACCATATCCACCACCGAATACAGGGCAATGGAAGATACCGCCATTGATGGTCAGTTCTACGTTGCCGTATATTTTGCCGAGTTCTGTATAATCATCAGCATTACCACCCTTTTGGTCTAAAGAATAGAAATAATCAGTTCCACGTCCACCAGCGAAGATGCCGTTTTTGCAATAGAATTCTCCACCATTGATGGTAAGTGATGCTACGGTTTCTCCTGCTTTTCCGTATATGTTTCCACCATCCTTACTTGGTTTTCCATTTGTAGTCCAAAGGTCAGAACTCATATATCCGCTACCTCCGGCATAGATTCCGTCAATCTTTCTTGTTTCAGAACCGAAGATACCTCCTTCTATGATTATTTTGTTATGGGTCAGTCGTGGGTCTACCTCGGTATATGTATGTGTGTCAGCATTGTAGCAATTATACATACAAAGATTAGCTTTGGCAGCATTATAGTTGCCGAAAGCCATGACAGATTTCGTACTGCTGTTTGTCCAGTAAGGGATACGGTCATCCGTTGTGTGATTTGTATCATCTCCGATACCATTCATACCACCTGCTCCTGCACCATAGATACCGCTGAAGATTTCTTCTGATTTACAATTTGTTGGAATCAGGAAGGTACCACCCTTGATGGTAATGGAGCTATAGCCATAGAAAGGATTCTCTACCCATTCACGATCCTGAAAACCACGTCCTGTACTACCACCGTAAATCTCTGTAATCTCTACACGGCTATTGACATCCGTATTCTTATTGTTACTTTCTGATTGTGCCGGGTCTATCAAGATGTTGGCGCGTCCCATATAGGTGTTGTAAGGTGCATTGTAATGTACATTGTTATTTATTGTTTCTCGTCTTGCACCCAAAGAACCATTAACCACACGTCCTATCTTTCCACTTTTGATGATGATGTCTACATCGCCAACCATAGCTCCCTCATGGTTGCCTGCAAGAACTATGGCAACGTCAAGGGTAGAATTGTTTTCATTGTGATTATTATTGAATTTACGATCAATATCTACATCAATAGTACACTTAATAGGCATGTTAGGGCTACCCATCACACCATTTCTGTTTTCCACAGTCTGTCGTCCACCAACACAAATTGAAGAGTAGTGTCCCGATTTGATCTTTATCTTGAAGCCTTCACGTCCATGTGGTAGAGCATCATCCATCTTCTTGAGGTTGCCTTCTGTTGATAATGGTGAAAAGCGATTATCATCCATGAAACCACCAAAAATCTGGAAAGATGTAGAGAATGCTCCCTTGATAGTACCATCACCTGAGAACATATTTTTATAGTTTGTCATCTGTATGCCTTCGCCCATCTCCAGATTGTAGAATTGGCAGTACAGAATATCGTAATTTTCATTATTATTATTGCGATTGAAGGTGAGATATTGGAAACGGGTATCTCCATAAATCGGTAAACTATGGTTCCGATCATGACCACCATACATCTCAATTATACCCTTGTAGTTAACGCCATCCCAACTACCCGTTATGGTCGTATTCTTGAAGAAAGGAGAGGTACTCTTCTTATTCTCCCATTCAGAACTTGTATTGAATGTTACAGATGTGAAGCCGTCGTTACCGTTGTTGGTAACATCTTTGTCACTCATTCCCATCAGCACGATGGTGTTGTCGTCCCATGATCCTTGCTTTTCCAACTTGGAATATGCGCCCTTCCATGTCCTTACTGCAGTCTCTGGAGATTGACCGTCATTACTGTCGTTTCCGGCATTGTATGATATAGTCTTTCCTTCAGCTGTTGTTCCAGTAGCACCAGCAGGGCATAGATATACCACGCTCTTGGTATAAACCAACCATTTGTTTAATAGCTCAACTCCGTCTTTGGTTGTTACTATCACATGACAGCTCAGCTTGTCGGTAGAGCCAAGAGATGACTTATCGAAAGTAGGCTCTCTGCTTACTTCTACATCATCATTCTTTACCCACGAATATGTGATATCAAGATTATCGTTGTTGTCCCAAATATTATTATTTATGTCAATGTAGATTGTATTCTCTTTGTGCTTCATCACAGCATCCACTTTTCTTGCTTCAATCTTTGCCACTCCCGATTGCGAACTGTCATCTTCCAATTTTGCATAAACATACTGGTCGAAGTCTTTGAGCGGGATGCTGAAATTGTTATATGGATTGTTCTTGTTCTGTAGAGTCCAATTCTTCTTGTCTGTAGATGTATACCAGAAATATTTCTCGTTTCCTGCATGACCTTCAATAGTTTCTGCTGTGATGATAGTATTATAGCCACGCTTCACTGTCAGTTTTGTTGAACCGAAGTTAAAGCCTGTACCAGAAGTATAGCTCCAGTTGAGCTTGTCTTCAACGAGTGGATTTTTGTTGATAAACTCATTGGCTTTATCTACAAATTCTTTCATAAACGAGGCATCAGTCTTCTGGGTTCCCAGGTTCTTTCCACCATCTACGTACTGGGTGTAATACCAGGTAGAAGCATATTTATTGGCATTTTCGTTTTGATAACCGGCAGTGATGCCACCTTTTTTGATTTTTGGACTTGTATTTTCGATATTAAGCCCATTGTCAAAGAGGTAGATGTTGGTAGGCTGTATGGAGTTACCTCCTCCATTCATGTCATAGCTGAAGCGACCGAAACCTTGGGCTATGTGGAACTTATCGTTATGCACGCTTGTATTCTTCAGCATATTTATCTGTGTATTAGCTGCTATGTTGAAGATTCTGAAAGTTTCGTTATTACTGTCGGTCTGTACATTTCCTGCTATACCGCCAATTTTGCTTTCATTGTTAATCTCGTATGTTTCGTCGTTATCCTTTATTTTTGAGCCACGGATAATGATGTTGCTGAGTTCTGTATTGCCGTATATCTCACCAGCTACTACGCCCACTTTATAACCGGGACCATAAGGTTTGAATTCTGGTTTCTTTTCTACCGTAGCATCCTCGATGATGAGGTTTGTTACGGTAGTAAGGTTAGTGCTGCTTGCACCTTGGAGTGTCGAGAAGAGTCCCCATGCACTCCATGCTTCAGTTCCTTCCCATTGTATATGCATATTTTTGATGACATGACCATTGCCATCAAACTTTCCGAAAAACAAACGGTTGTCGCCATTACCATAGCCTTTGTTATAGTATTTACCGATTGGCATCCAGATACCGCTACTCAGGTCGATATCGGCAGTAAGCTTAAAGTATTTGCCAAGGAAAGCCTGCGGTGTGTTTCCGTTGTTCACATCACGTGCCAGTTTGGCGAGCTGTTCTGCCGTAGCAATCTCGTATGGATTGGTCTTGCTTCCATCACCCCCTGCATAGCTATCGGCATAGATATCTATGGAATAGTATTTGTTTGTTGTCTGAGCCCATAAGGTTTGTCCACACATGAGCCATAGGGTCAGAATGCCAAGAAGTATTCTGAATTTTTTGTTTTGTGTATTGTTATCTTGCTGCTTTTTCATGAGTCTTCATTTATAAGCGATTCTTTTTTTCTTTGTTCTTATGTTTCTTCGTGGTATAGGTCATGAGGGTATTCTGTTATTACTGTATCAGGAGATGCCCCGTATAGGCATCCTGGTCAGCCAGTACATAGAGGTATCTTGGCTGGATGAGTATATTGATGTTGTAAATCGCTGCCGTTTGGGCAGGATTGAGTGTTTCGAAATATTTATTTCCCAGGATGATGGTAGAGGTTACGTCCTTACGGGTAACCGTTTCTCCCTTTTCATCCTTCAGGATTACATCGTAGGTGACGGCAATGGTGGGTACGAAAGAGGCATCGGCGATGGCATAGAAGGTGGTGCCCCAACGGTGATACTTACTGTCGTCAATATCCATAGATTCTTTGTCTCCCGGAGTAAATGGGTTTTCTGAATTTTTATCCATTGCCAGCTTGATGGCGTTTCCTTCCGTTATAATTTCCTTCTTCAGATTGCTCCATTGGATGGCTTTTGCCGTCCACTCATTGTTACTCCATGTATAGCTGCGGCTTACTTTGCCTCCCGTTGCCAGACCTTTGCCGTAAATCTTGACACCCTTGATGCGGAAGTGTCGGATGGCATTCATCTTCTGGTCCAGTTGGAAGTTGAGGTTATAGCCCGTCAACGTCTGGTCGAAGAGGAAAGTAACTACTCGTCCAAAGGTTGCATCCGAACCTCCTGCCGTTGTACTTCCCTTATGCTCTGGTTTGGCGCAGATGATTGGCGCCTTTCTTAAATCTTTCTGAGCAAGGATAGGGGATGGGTTGCCATTGACTGCTCGCATGGAGAAAGGAATCGTCAGGAGATAGGTGCTTTCTGTTGCCGATGGCTTACTGAGGGTTGCTTCAATAGAATGCGGCATATATCCGAAGAAGTCGAAGTTGCTGTTTGGGTAAGCATCCCATCGCTTTTCTTCCTTTGGGCTCCAGGTCTTGGTCGATGTACTGTAATCTACCTGGATATTGTCGAAGATGGCGTGGTTTTTGCCTCCTGTCTCTGTACCAGTGGTTTCAAAGCTATGAGTGGCAAAGTTGTAATAGCCGAAGACGCCCATGTTTTGTGGGTGCATTCGCAGAACCGGATCATAGCTTTCATATCTGTCATCCGCACGTGTCGTCATCTTTTGTGTCCGTGCAGCAAAGGTGATATATCGATAACTGTCTGCGTGCTGGATAGGCAGGTCGTTGCTTTCGCAGGCAGTGAGACTTGCGAGGAAGGCAAAGAGGGGTATCATCAGTTTTTTATTCTTCATAATGAGTCATGTGGGGCGTTACCAGTCTTCGGTACCGCCATTATTTTTAATAGGAGTTTCCACCCATTTCTCCACCTGCATATTGGTGAAGGCAATGTTGGGGCCTGCTACTGTTATTTTAAAGATGTATGTATATTGGTAGCCTGCCTTCCATTGCATATATTCTGCCGGAATGGTGGCTGTAGATTTCTTTCCGTCTATGGTGGCGCTGATGATGTAAGCGCCCTGCGGTGTGTCACTGTCTCCCAATGGTGGAACGTAATACCATTTCTTTCTTACTGTAGTCTGATGATTCAAATCTGCATCTTCCTCATAAGGAATGGTGAATTTGATGGGCTCAGTTCCTGTTTCTTTAGTTTCCCATTTATAGGAAGCTTTGGTTCCTGTTCCTGTAATAGGGTAGCTGACGATGATATTTCCCTTTGTAGGTGAATGTTCATCGTTTATATTTTTGAAAACAATATCGGTGATAGAGATTTTGGTATCTTTCAGATAATTGAATTTGAATCTTACCTTTGTGATAATAGGAGCAAAGGTGAGTTTTATGCATGCCCCGTATTTCCTGTTTTCGAAGTTCTGGTTGTCTGACAGCCAGAGGTCTGAGATATATGGGGTGGTAACTGCGGTGGCATCCTCTTTGTAAGTGAATGGGATAGAGAAGGATGCATATTTTGCTTTGGAACCTTTTATCGATGTAGGTTCCTGGAAAGATGGGGCTGAACTGTTATCGGCAGCTGTCGGGAAGCTATAGGCGAAGAAGCGATAGCTGGTAGCGGAATAGTCCCAGTATTTGATAGTTTGATTAGCGATACCCACGTATTCCCAATCGGCAGTATTGCTGGAGGTTGTGTTTGTGGTTTGTTGTGTCCAGTTGACGGTATATCCATCCATTACGTTTTGGGACTGGTCGAATCCGCTGGTGTAATTTCCCTCTGTGGTTTTATATCCCCATACTTTGAAGGTTTTGGAAATAGTTTCCAGTCCTGTTTCTTTATTAGCACGGGTAGTAGGTGCATCTTGCCATGTTCCGCTATTTCCTCCGAAAGAGATACTTACTCCCTTCGGTTCTTCCGGTTGAGTAGGCACATCCGGTTCTTCCTGCCCCGATCCAGCGCAGGAAAAAAGACATAGAGCCAAGAATGGTATGGTCAGGATGCGATATAATTTCATTTTCTTCTTGCTTTTTATCATAGGAGCCGGGCAGGGAACATTCAACCCCGTCCGGCCTTAATAGTATTGTTTTGCTCCCAGTTTTTTGGGGGCAAAAAAGTTCTGCATTCTTCTGTTATTCTGTAGTTGTAGCTGGTGTTACTACCTTTACAACCTTATAGGTGTATGCAGCTGGAGTTGTGGCAGTTGCTGCAGTTGTCAAGTACTGGATAGCGTAGTAGCCTTCTGCGTCTGGAGTGAATGTAAATGACTTGTTATCAGTTGCAAGTGTTACCTTCTTACTGTTTGTTGGAGCCAATTCCAAAGTTTTAATATTAATTATTTGAAGGTCTGCTTCTGTTCTTTCTTTTGTGAGTTTATAAACAGCAACGCTACCTTCAGATGTCCCGTTAGTAGACAAAGTCTTTATGTCACCATTTGTATTATCAGTAACAGTAACTTTAATCTCTTTATCTTTTACGTACTTAATACCACTATTTTCATCAACAGAACTTTCCTGGTATGTTGTAATTGAAGGAGTTGCAACGGTTGTGATTGTACCCTGTTTTTCATCCTTTACTACAGCATCGAATGTGATAGGATAGAGACCAGTCTTGGTCTCGTCATCTCCTGTATAACCATTTGTCTTATCAGAAATCTTGAAAAGGTATGTATAGCGTGTATTAGCCTCCCACTTACTATATGCTGCAGGGATAGCAGCTGTAGCGCCTGTAACCTCGATAGTCTCACCTGAATCATCATCAGATGTGAGAGTATAGTTACACTTAATCAAGATAGGCGATGCTTCTGTTGTCGAAGGTGTTGGCAATACAGTGAAATAGCCTGTTGTAGACATATCTTTGTCGGTACCATAGAGTATATTAACTTTTGGCTCTGATGATTTTGTAGCCAAAGTGCCTAATTCACCAGCATACCAGTTTTTGCTCTTTTTAAGATTATCATTATTTGTATATTTGAATGTGTATGAAGGTGTATCCCAATTATAAGTTACAGTACCACTGACATTGCTTCCACCTACAAAGTAGTCTTTTGTAGCAGAAGTAAGGATGATGTTACTGCTTGTAGCAGTTGTACCATCAGCGTCATAGAATTTGATCTTTGTAATTGAATATCCAGGGATAGTCTCATAAAGACCTACACGAACCATTGACTGCTGACGCTGGAAAGTAAAGGTTACTGGCTTTTGGTAGCCGTCTTTCTTTTCAATCTTTACTGGAGCTGCTATATATACAGGATTTGTCTCGAGAGCAGTTTCTGTATTGTTGGCTTCGTAATGACCAGCGAGACCAATTACTGTCGCTGATTCAATATCTGTACCTGTAGTAGGATTCATAGGTGTTTTGTAGGAGAAAGCTTTAATTGGTGAACCTGCTACGAAGTGATACACAGAAGCTGAGTAGTCCCAATACTTAATGGTCTGAGCTTTTTCTAATGAGATTTGACCAGTACCAAGTTTAGTTGCATTTTTAACTCCTACATACTCCCATCCATTAGTGTTTGAGGTAGTCTTATCTTTAACATCCCAAACAGAATAATTAACGAATACATTATGAAATATTTGGTCGTTAGTCTTCTTTACACCATAGACCAAGAACTGTCCATCGAGCATCTTCTGTGGAGTTCCCTCGTTCGATGTAGCACGAGTAATCTTGCCAGCATCTCCACCGAAGTTAATAGCTGAATTGGCTGAGGTAGGAGTGCTTCCTGGGGTATCGCCAAGAAAATCATCGCTTGTGCAGCTTGCAAGGGTCAATGCAGATGCTGCAAGGAAAATATACTTTTTCATATACATATAAGTTTGTTAAATTGATAATGTTAAAAACTAAATCTTAATTCTTTTTTTTGTTTATTATATTTTTTGTTAATAATCATCATTTACATCTCAATTTCCCATTCTTTCTCTTCGAAATCCTTGACTACGGCATCAAAACCGGAGCCACCGGGACGAACAGGAACAGGGACTTTCGTCATGTCTAAATCTATCGTGATAACACCACCTCGGTAAAGACGACGAACCTGGTCGGTTACGTCAAAGACCAATGTGGAGTCCTTACCATTATAAAACTGCATCTTTACATCCAAGTAATGTCGGTTGTTAAGGTCGGCATCTCTTACCTTTGTTAAAGATTCAATATATGAACGGGTGTCTAAACGGCTGGGATTCAACTTCGGCATACCGAAGGTCAAGACCTTGCCTCCAATGATATCCACCTTCTCTCCATCCTTCAGTTGCTGGTCAAACTTCATCCTCATATTATAGTTTACCGTGATGGCATCCCCTCCGGTAACACCGGTATTCAGATTCACGCTGCGCGCCATGCCACTCAGGTTGCCGCTACCGTCAATACCCGTTACGATGCGGGTATGCTGACGGTTGTTGTGGAGGATAATCTGCGTAAGATAAATATAGGTAACAGGCTGCATCTGCATTTCCAGGGTCCTTACCCAGCAGTTGCGATTCTCATCAAATACAAATCCGTCAAGGTTACGGTTGATTTCAATACCCTTTTCATATCCCGCAAACAGTTCTTCCGGTTGATAGAAGGAGTTGCTGAATTGGGGAGTATTGTATTTTGAGGGAAACATCGTCTGTCCCGTATTTGCCGTTACATATTCGTAAGTGGAAGATTCATCTATGCGGACGCTTTGAATACCATCCGCAGTCTGGATGTCGTTCCATGCCAGGATATCCCAGAAGCCGAAGTCGTAATTGGCTGTCAGCTGTTTTGACTGGATATGGTTCTTATAGGGTGCTTCGTGCGCACCATATTGCACATCCTGTGTGAAGTATCTTCTTATCTCGAAAACAGATGGTTCGGTATATCCGATTTTTCCGAAGAGTTTGTTGTCATCATCGTCCCATCCGTATTTCCATTCTGCCTCCCAGTCGTATACCACATCATATTTGAATTCATAATCCCAGAGCACTTTCAGCTCCAGGTCTATCTTCGGCAGATCCATTGTTGTTTCCTTACCGCCCTGATGCAGATAGAGATTCGGCTCACGTTCGCAGCCTGCAAGCAGCAGCGCTGTTGAAATAAAAAGCATAACAGTAGCTGTTCTGCAAACTTTGCGGCTTGCAGAACCTATGAGGAGATATGTCAACTGCTGAAACTGATTCATTATTTACTTTCTTTTACTTTTTCGGTAGAGGATATCGTAACTCAAACTCACCTCCAGACGGGTTGGTCCTAACCACGTATAGCGATACTGTCGCTTTTTGAAATCCTTGGCATCTCCATACCATTTGTAATAATATACCTGTTTGTCTTTATCTCCATCCACAGGGCAGAGCCACTGGTATGGGTCGTAGCGGGTATTGAGAAATCCAGCCTGCAGACCGATGTCGAGCCGCCAGTGTTTGGAGCGGTCTAGCGGTATTGCCCAACCCAGTCCCAGTCCGGCTCCCCATCCTTCACCTTCCCATCCCCGTTTTTCGTCGAAACATATATTATATAGGAACGCGTGCGCGTAAGCACTTACGAAGAAACCCCTGAAACCCGTTTCACCGCTTTGCAGGTAATATCGGGTATGCAACTGGTAGTTGCGCAACTGGAAATATTTATGCTCTTTGTAGTTCCGCCACCAGGGTCCCTCGAAACTGGCACCGTATGTGAAATGTCCGGACAGCGGATAATACTCAAGAGCCACGTTGGGGATAGGGCAGAAGCGGTCGTAGCCCGGCATATAGGCGAAGTCGTAGAGCAGATTGGTCTTGATGCTCAGCAACTCGCGGCGTTTTCTGCCTGTTTCAGCCGGTTCCGCTTCCAGTTGCGGTATTTCCACATAGATGTTGGGCTTAGGAAACGGCAAGTCCGTATGGATGTTTTTTGCCTCGGGCAGCTGGTTGGTATTTACAAGCTGTTCGTCTATCGGCATGATTCTGACGGCACGCAACTGTGGGAAATATTTCTTGAGCAGATAATTCCAGATTTTTCCTCCTTCCAGTCGTTTCAGTTCCGCTTTCAGCTGGTCACCTTTTCCGTCATGTTTTCTGATGATGGTCTTTACTTTAGGCAGGTACTTGTCGTGCTCCATCTGCATCAGCGAGAGGAGGAGCGGATAATCTTCCGGCACCACATCATATCTGATGCGCTTGGTGTTGATACCGTATCTGCCTAGCAAGGCATCCATGGAAGCCTTTCGGCTCCGGGCAAGTCGCACGTTGTTGGGAGTAGAACCTTCTGGTGACGCCGTAGCACGCCCAAGGATGATGTCCCTGTCTCCAAGTGCTTCCAGCTCAGGAATCAGAAAATTGTTAATCCAGTCTTTGTCACTCTCGCTGATATCAGTTCGGTTGACGACAAAGACTATAGGGCGCGAGTTATTTATGAACGTACTGTCTGTGGTTTTCACCTGGGCAGATACATTCATCGTTACGTATATCAAAAAAATGATTATAACAGTTTTGTTTCGCACTTTTACCTTTTACTAATTTCAGTTTTTGTTATACTATATATATTCCAGAAAAGCTGTTGGTAGATAAGCAGTAGCCATGGTAAAGCCGCCGTCGACGATGATGGCAACGCGCTGCTGCCCCTGATATCGTGCCACTCTTCCTGTCAGCCCCTTAAACTTACCATCTATCACCCTGACCATCTGTCCTTCCTTGAACTTCTGTACCTCTTCTGGCACATAGAGGATATCATCAGCTTCTGATTCACAGATAATCTTCAAACCCTCAATCTGTTTCTGGGGAACAATCAGAGGAGATTTCGTAATCCTTGCCCCTTCATGCATGTGTCGGTAATAGAAGCGGAGATATGGCAGATTCACATTATCATACACATAACTTTTGATTTCCTCTTCGGTACCGAAAGCAAAAAAGATGTTGGGCAGTCGGGATTCCGTTACAACCTTACGTTGTCCTCTTATTTCTTTCATCACCTGGATGGTAGGGTAGAAAGCAGAAACGCCTTTTGCTACGAGGTAGTCGTAGGCTTTCTTCTCTCTTCCGTAGGTAGTTCGGAGCGCATACCAGTTCTGTTGTTCATTAGAAATTTTTGTGATAGATTTTGTTTCCGCAGGTATACAATGGGTGGACACCCCTGTATCTGAGCTAGCCGCAAGAATCTTGTTTTTAGCTTCGGGGAGGGCGCTGGAGATAAGTCCAACGCAAGAACCTTTATCTGCATGCTGAGTGCAGTTATCCTTCTTCATTGTAATCGCAAATACTTTTATATATCAACCTATTCTAGACAGAACCCGGTTAGCGGATGCAAAGATACATAATTTTCCTGTTATAATCTCTTAAACCTTGAAAAATATTCAATGCTTAATCCTTTTTTAACGTATTTTGGATAAGAATTCCTACTATTCTGTTCCTTTTTGGTACAATATACGCTCGTTTTCTCTGTTTCCGAACCTTCGTTAATGCTGTCTGTTAACTGATGAAATCAGGCTGTTTTTTGAGTTTTTTCACTTTAGATGCAAATTAAACCATAAAAAAATGTGCTCTTTCAGAAAAAAGTGTTACCTTTGCAGCCGCTTAGAAGCATTTATATAAAATAACGTTATAACAAATTTATGAACTTTACACTATTTATCACCGTTTTGCTGACGGCTGTAACCTTGGTGGTGGCTGCTTATGTCATCGCGAAGTTGATCGGTCCTCGTTCATACAATCCGGTAAAGGGTGAACCTTTTGAGTGCGGTATTCCGACTCGTGGCAGCTCATGGTTGCCATCACACATCGGCTACTACCTCTTCGCCATCCTTTTCCTGATGTTTGACATCGAGACAGTATTGCTTTACCCATGGGCAGTCGTAGTTAAGCAGTTTGGATCTATGGCTCTCGTGAGCATCGGGTTCTTCCTGTTGGTATTGGTATTTGGCCTTGCTTATGCTTGGCGGAAAGGAGCATTGGAATGGAAGTAAACAAAAGAGCCTCTATCAAGAGTATTCCTTACGACGAGTTTAAGGACAATGATACCCTCGAAAAGATTGCGCAGGAGCTCAATGAGGGTGGTGCGAATGTGGTAGTCGGTTCCCTTGATGCTGCCATCAACTGGGGACGCAGTAACTCACTCTGGTCTTTGACCTTCGGTACTTCTTGCTGTGGTATCGAGTTCATGGCTGTAGGTTGTGCACGTTACGACTTCTCACGTTTCGGTTTCGAGGTAACCCGTAACTCTCCACGTCAGGCTGACTTGATCATGTGTGCCGGTACTATTACCAATAAGATGGCACCAGTTTTCAAACGTTTGTACGATGAAATGGCTGAGCCTAAGTATGTGGTAGCTGTAGGTGGATGCGCCATCTCTGGTGGTCCGTTCAAGAAGAGCTACAATGTGGTTCGTGGTATCAGCGAGTTGGTTCCTGTTGATGTTTATATCCCTGGTTGTCCTCCACGCCCTGAGGCTATCCTTTATGGTATGATGCAGTTGCAGCGTAAGGTAAAGGTTGAGAAATTCTTCGGTGGTGCTAACCACAAGATGTCTCAGGATGAGAAGGAACTCTCTATGAGCAAGGGTGGTCTTCGCGGCTTGAGCAACGAGAACCTCTCTGACAGCGAGAAGCTCGGACACAAGGAGCCTATCATCGTAACTGAAGTACCTGAGGATTTCGACCCTCAGAAAGGTCTAACTGATTAATATAATAAGGTATAAGAACATGAAACTGAATAATATTGAATTGAGTTTTGATAATTTCGCCTCTGAAATGGCGAAGTTGAAGAACGAGAAGCATTTCGACTACCTTGTTACCATCATCGGTGAAGACTTCGGTGAGGAAGGTCTCGGATGTATCTATATTCTCGAGAATACTCAGACCAACGAGCGCTGCTCGGTAAAGACCATCGCCAAGAAGGTGGATGGCAGTGATGTGATTCCTACAGTTATTAACCTTTGGAAGGTAGCTGACCTCCTGGAGCGTGAGGTATTCGATTTCGTCGGCATCAAGTTCCTGGGTCACCCAGATATGCGTCGTCTTTTCCTCCGCACCGATTTCCAGGGCTATCCATTGCGCAAGGACTTCGATATGAGTCCTGAGGCAAACAAGTTCCCTTGTACTGACGAGCCAGAGGATGACTTCACCATGGAGTATTCCTTGAGCGAGGATGGACATCTCGTTGCTACAGAGAAGCGTCGCTTCGATGAGAACGACTATGTTGTCAACATTGGTCCTAACCACCCATCTACCCACGGTGTGCTCCGATTGCAGACCGTTATCGATGGTGAGACCGTGAAGCGCATCTATCCACACCTCGGTTATATTCACCGTGGTATCGAGAAGATGTGGGAGAACATGACCTATCCTCAGACATTGGCATTGACCGACCGTCTGAACTATCTTTCTGCGATGATGCACCGCCACGCTTTGGTAGGCGTTATCGAAGAGGCTATGGGTATCGAACTCTCAGACCGCATCCGCTACATCCGCACCATTATGGATGAGTTGCAGCGTATCGACTCACACTTGTTGTACCTCGGCTGTACCGCACAGGACTTGGGTGCCTTGACCGCATTCCTTTACTGTATGCGTGACCGTGAACACGTGTTGAACGTGATGGAGGAGACAACCGGTGGCCGTCTGATCCAGAACTACTACCGTATCGGTGGCCTTCAGGCAGATATCGACCCTAACTTCGTTCAGAACGTGAAGACCCTCTGCAAGTATCTCCGTCCGATGATTCAGGAATACCTCGACGTATTCGGTGACAACGTGATTACTCACAACCGTCTCGAAGGTGTAGGTCCAATGAACTATGAGGATTGTATCAACTATGCCGTAACCGGTCCTGCTGGTCGTGCATCAGGTTGGAAGAACGATACCCGCAAGCGTCATCCATACGATATGTACGACAAGGTAGAGTGGAAGGAAATCACCCTTACCGGTTGCGATTCAATGGATCGTTACTATGTACACATCCAGGAGTTGTATCAGAGCTTGGACATCATCGAGCAGTTGATTGACAACATTCCAGAGGGTGAGTACTACATCAAGCAGAAGCCAATCATCAAGGTTCCAGAGGGACAGTGGTACTTCTCTGTAGAGGGTGCCAGCGGCGAGTTTGGTGTATATCTCGACTCAAAGGGTGACAAGAGTCCATACCGTATGAAGATGCGTCCGATGGGTCTCTCACTCACAGGAGCCTTGGATCCAATGCTCCGTGGTCAGAAGATCGCCGACCTCATCACTACAGGTGCAGCAATCGATTTCGTAATCCCTGATATTGATAGATAATTATGTTTGATTTTAGTATAGTAACAACATTCATCGACAATCTGCTTCGCCAGACCTTAGGTCTGGGCGACTTCCTGTCGATTCTGATTGAGTGCGTGCTCGTGGGTATCTGTATTTTGACAGCATACGCCCTCATCGCTATCGTACTTATCTTCATGGAGCGTAAGGTGTGTGCCTACTTCCAGTGCCGTCTCGGCCCTATGCGTGTAGGTCCTTGGGGTATCTTCCAGGTATTCGCCGACGTGCTCAAGATGTTGATCAAGGAGATCTTCGCTGTAGATAGAGCCGACAAGCTGCTCTACTACATGGCACCATTCCTCGTGATCATTGCCTCTGTAGGTACTTTCTCATTCCTTCCATGGAACAAGGGAGCTCATATTCTTGACTTCAACGTAGGTGTATTCCTCATCACAGCCGTAAGTTCTATCGGCGTGCTGGGTGTGTTCCTCGCAGGTTGGGCATCTAACAACAAGTACTCTGTGGTATCTGCCATGCGTGGTGCCGTACAGATGATTTCTTATGAGATGTCTCTCGGTCTCTGTCTGATTTCTGCAGTCGTTCTTACCGGCACCATGCAGGTAAGCGGTATCGTAGAGGCACAGACTGGTGCATGGAACTGGTTGATTATCAAGGGTCATGTGCCAGCTATCCTGGCTTTCCTGGTATTCCTCGTAGCAGGTAATGCTGAGGCAAACCGTGGTCCTTTCGACTTGGCTGAGGCTGAGAGTGAGTTGACCGCAGGTTACCACACTGAGTATTCAGGTATGGGCTTCGGTTTCTACTACCTGGCAGAGTACCTCAACCTCTTCGTGATTTCTGGTATCGCTTCTACCGTATTCCTCGGTGGTTGGGCGCCATTGAACATTGGTATCGAGGGCTTCGACAATCTGATGAACCTCATCCCAGGTTTCATCTGGTTCTTCGGTAAGACCTTTGCTGTGGTATGGCTCCTGATGTGGGTACGTTGGACATTCCCACGTCTGCGTATCGACCAGATTCTGAAGTTGGAGTGGAAGTATCTGATGCCATTGTCACTGGTCATCCTGATCTTGATGACAGTATGCGTAGCATTCGGATTCCACGGATAATCTTTAATACACATTATTATAATAATAAGAAAGTATGTCTAACAATTCATATTTCGGCGGTATTGCAGCGGGTTTGAAGACCCTCGCTATCGGTATGAAGACTACCATGAAGGAGTACTTCACACCAAAGAGCACAGAGCAGTATCCTGAGAACCGCAAGACTACACTCCACATCTCTCCACGTTTCCGTGGTCGCCTGGTCTTCGTTCGTGATGAGAACGAGGCTTACAAGTGTGTGGGTTGTACATTGTGTGAGAAGTCATGCCCTAACGATACCATCAAGATCGTAACCGAGATGGTAGAGGACCCAGAGACAGGCAAGAAGAAGCGCAAGCTGGTAGATTACCAGTACGACTTGGGCGACTGCATGTTCTGCGAGCTCTGTGTGAACGCATGTAACTTCGGTGCAATTAAGTTTGTCAACGATTTCGAGAATGCAGTCTTCGACCGCAACAAGTTGGTGATGCACCTTGACAAGGAGGTTTATAAGGGCGGAAGCCTTCCTAACCTCATCGATGGTGGTGCCCCATTGGAAATCGGTAAGTTTAACACCAAGACTAAGTAAGGAGGACTTTAGACAATGATAACAGCAAATTTATTTATGTTCGTCATCTTGGCAGTAGTCATCCTTGGCTCAGCCATCATGTGCGTGTTCACCAAGCGCATCATGCGTGCGGCAACCTTCCTGTTGTTCGTACTCTTCGGTGTTGCAGGCATGTTCTTCCTGCTCGACTATACTTATCTGGGTGCAGCTCAGATTTCTGTATATGCCGGTGGTATCACCATGCTTTATGTCTTCGCTATCCAGTTGGTATCAAAGCGTACTCTCCAGGGTCTTTTGGAGCATGTCAAGGGTAGCAAGATTGTAGGTCGCGCACTCGTCTGCCTCGTTGGTTTCGTAACCTTGGCAGTCATCGTGTTGAAGAATCACTTTATTGATATGGCTGCAACCGTAGCCGACACCGAGGTGCCAATGGATCAGGTAGGTTCTGCACTGGTAGGTGCTGACAAGTATGGCTATGTATTGCCATTCGAGTTTATCTCTGTATTCCTGTTGGCATGTATCATCGGTGGTATCTTAATCGCAAGAAAGGAGGATAAGAAATGATTCCAGTACAATATTTCTTCGTGCTCTCAGCACTCTTGTTCTTCATCGGAGTCTATGGCTTCTGTACACGCCGTAACCTCGTTGCCATGCTCATCTCCATCGAGCTTGTATTGAATGCAGCCGACCTGAACTTCGCTGTGTTCAACCGCATCCTCTTCCCAGGACAGTTGGAAGGTTTCTTCTTCACATTGTTCTCTATCGGAGTAGCAGCAGCCGAGACAGCCGTAGCACTCGCTATTATTATCAACGTTTACCGCAACTATCACAGTGACCAGGTGAACAGTATTGAAAACATGAAATTCTAAAAGACAATGGAATACAATTATGCATTTTTGATACTTCTTCTGCCATTCCTGAGCTTCCTGGTTCTGGGACTTGTGGGTATGAAGATGAAAAGACCGGTAGCAGCACTCATCGGTACCGTATTGATGGGCTGTGTATTCGCGATGTCTGTCTATACAGCATACGAGTACTTCTTTGCAGTGGGTCGTGATGCCTCAACAGGTATGTACCCAACTGTTACCGTATTTAATTTCACATGGTTGAAGTTTACAGAGTTGCTCACCTTCAACATCGGTTTCCGTCTGAGCCCAATCTCCGTATTGATGCTCATCGTGATTACCACCGTCAGCTTCATGGTTCACATCTACAGCTTCGGCTATATGGCTGAGCGCGATGAGAACTACAAGGTTGAGGAATATGAGAAGGGTATGCAGCGTTTCTACGCTTACCTGAGCCTCTTCACCATGTCAATGTTGGGCCTGGTAGTAGCTACCAACATCTTCCAGATGTATCTGTTCTGGGAGTTGGTGGGTGTCTGCTCATACCTGCTCATCGGTTTCTACTATCCAAAGCATGCTGCAGTTCATGCCAGCAAGAAGGCGTTCATCGTAACTCGTTTCGCTGACCTCTTCTTCCTCATCGGTATCCTGTTCTACAGCTTCTATGTAGGAACCTTCAACTATGACTTGAATGCTCAGCCAGAGCTCAACTCTGCTTTGGCAGGTGCAGCTTGGGTAATGCCAACAGCGTTGTTCCTCATGTTCATCGGTGGTGCCGGTAAGAGTGCGATGTTCCCATTGCACATCTGGTTGCCAGATGCGATGGAGGGTCCAACTCCTGTTTCTGCGTTGATCCACGCCGCTACCATGGTTGTAGCCGGTGTTTATCAGGTAGCCAGCCTCTTCCCAATCTGGGTACAGTATGCTCCTGAGACATTGCACTATGTGGCTTACATTGCAGCCTTCACCGCATTCTATGCAGCAGCCGTAGCTTGCTGCCAGCGTGATATCAAGCGTGGTCTGGCTTTCTCTACTATCTCTCAGATTGCCTACATGCTCGTAGCGCTCGGTGTCTGCTTCGCAGTAGATAACCACCATGGTGGTTTGGGTTATATGGCTGGTATCTTCCACCTGTTTACCCACGCTATGTTCAAGGCATTGCTCTTCCTCTGCTCTGGTGCCATCATCGTCATCATCGGCAGTAACTTCAAGGATTACATGGGCGGTCTGCACAAGTACATGCCTATTACCAACATCTGCTTCCTCATCGGTTGCTTGGCGATTGCAGGTATTCCTCCATTCGCAGGTTTCTGGTCAAAGGATGAGATTATCTCAGCTTGCTTCCAGTTCTCTCCATTCATGGGCTGGTTCATGACAGTGGTTGCCGGTATGACTGCATTCTACATGTTCCGTCTCTACTACGTCATCTTCTGGGGACAGAGCTACTATGAGCTTGATCCTGAGAACCGTCGCAAGCCACAGGAGGTTCCTTTCGTGATGTGGGGTCCATTGGTATTCCTCGCCATCATCTCTTGCCTCTGCGGTTTGATTCCATTCGGTCACTTCGTATCTGCTACAGGTCAGAGCTACGATATCCATATCGACATGAGTGTGGCAACAACCTCTGTTATCGTTGCTATCATCGGTATCGGTCTGGCTACTTACATGTATGCTCCTAAGAAGACTCCATTGGCAGACGCTTTGGCTAAGAAGATGCCTAAGTTGCACAAGGCAGCCTTGAACCGTTTCTATATCGACGATGCTTGGCAGTTCTTCACTCACAAGATTGTCTTCGGTTGCTTCTCAAAGCCAATCGCATGGTTCGACCGTCGCGTTATCGATGGTACCTTCAACTTCATGGCTTGGGGTACACAGGAGGCAGGTGAAACCATCCGCCCATGGCAGAGTGGTGATGTTCGCAGCTATGCTATCTGGTTCCTCACCGGTACCGTAGCATTGACATTGTGCCTGCTCGCACTTCTTTAATGAAAGTCTCACAATTAAGTAAATAGAAAAGAAATGAATTTAAGTATATTCGTCATAGTACCACTCCTGATGTTGCTCGGCCTCTGGTTGGCACGCAACGACAAGCAGGTTCGTGGTGTGATGGTAGCAGGTGCCAGCGTATTGCTCGGTCTCTCCATCTATTTGGTGTTTGCATTTCTCGAAGCTCGTGAGACAATGCCAGCCGACCAAGCTCCGATGCTCTTCACCTACTGTGTGCCTTGGTTTGAACCATTGCACATCAACTATTCACTCGGTGTGGATGGTATCTCAGTGGTGATGCTTCTCCTGACTTCTATCATCGTGTTCACCGGTACATTTGCTTCCTGGCAGATGGAGCCAATGAAGAAGGAATACTTCCTCTGGTTCACACTCCTGAGCATCGGTGTATATGGCTTCTTCATCTCTATCGACATGTTCACTATGTTCATGTTCTATGAGGTTGCGCTGATTCCTATGTACCTCCTCATCGGTGTATGGGGTAGTGGTGCAAAGGAGTATTCAGCCATGAAGTTGACTTTGATGTTGATGGGTGGTTCAGCCCTTTTGGTTATCGGTATCCTGGGAATCTACTTCTACAGTGGTGCTCAGACCTTCGAAATCCTCGATATCGCTCACCATACTAATGGTGCTCATGCGATTCCAGAGAGCGTGCAGAACGTGTTCTTCCCATTGCTCTTCATCGGTTTCGGTATCCTCGGTGCGCTGTTCCCATTCCACACATGGTCTCCTGATGGTCACGCCAGTGCCCCAACAGCCGTATCTATGTTGCACGCCGGTGTATTGATGAAGCTCGGTGGTTACGGTTGCTTCCGTATCGCCATGTTCCTCTTGCCAGCTGCTACTCACGGATTCTGGATTAAGGTGTTCCTCGTGCTGACTACTATCTCTATCGTATATGGTGCTTTGTCAGCATGTGTACAGACCGACTTGAAGTACATCAACGCTTACTCATCAGTATCTCACTGTGGTATGGTGCTCTTCGCTCTCTGTATGATGACCGAGACAGCCGCTACTGGTGCAATCCTCCAGATGTTGTCTCACGGTTTGATGACCGCCCTCTTCTTCGCCGTTATCGGTATGATTTATCATCAGGCTGGTACACGTGACGTACGTTACCTGGGTGGTTTGATGAAGATTATTCCATTCCTCTCTGTAGGTTATGCAGTAGCTGGTTTGGCTAACCTCGGTTTGCCTGGTTTCTCTGGTTTCGTAGCCGAGATGACCATCTTCGTAGGTGCCTTCCAGAATGCAGATATGTTCCATCGTGTATGTACCATCATCGCATGTACTTCTATCGTAATAACAGCGGTTTACATCCTGCGTTGTGTTGGTAAGATCCTTTATCAGAAGGTTCCTAGTCCTAAGTTGGAGAAACTTCACGATGCTACCTGGGACGAGCGTATCGCTGTAGCAGGTCTTATCGCCTGCGTTGCAGGTCTCGGTATGTTCCCACTCTGGGCAGAGAAGATTATCATGGACGCTGTCGGTCCTATCTTTAGTGTAATCATGTAATAAATATCAGAAGAAATGAATTACAGTCAATTTTTAAATATGATTCCAGAAGCTACCCTGATGGTAGTTCTGTTGATCACTTTCATTGCTGACTTCTGCAGTTCCAAGAGCGCAGACCGTAAGTGGTTCAATCCTCTGGTATGTCTCTTGATGGTGGCTCATATCGTCATCAACATCTTCCCAACAGAAGCCACAGAGGCATTTGGCGGCATGTACACAACAGGTCCTGCTGCCGGTGTCTTGAAGACTATCCTGGCGCTGGGTACCCTCATCGTGATGGTACAGGCTAAGGAGTGGTTGAGCCGCAAGGACACAGCCTTCAAGGAGGGTGAGTTCTATATGCTGATTATCTCTACCTTGCTCGGTATGAACATGATGGTTAGTGCCAACCACTTCCTCCTGTTCTTCCTCGGTCTCGAAATGGCATCGGTGCCAATGGCTTGCTTGGTAGCATTCGATAAGTACCGTCACAATTCTGCTGAGGCAGGAGCTAAGTTCATCCTTACCGCTACTTTCTCAAGTGGCGTGATGATCTATGGTATCTCTCTGCTTTATGCTGCTTGTGGTACTTTGTACTTCGATGATGTAGCAAAGGTTATTTCAGCATCACCATTGACCATCGCCGGTATGGTATTCTTCTTCAGTGGTCTCGGTTTCAAGATTTCCTTGGTTCCTTTCCACTTCTGGACAGCCGATTCATACCAGGGTGCACCAACTACTGTTACAGGTTACTTGTCAGTAGTATCTAAGGGTGCTGCAGCGTTTACTCTCTGCGCTATCCTCATGAAGGTGTTCCAGCCAATGGTAGAGTACTGGACCGTGTTGCTTTACATCGTGATTGTACTTTCTATCACTATCGCCAACCTGTTTGCCATCCGTCAGAGCGACCTGAAGCGTTTCATGGCATTCTCTTCTATCTCTCAGGCAGGTTACATCATGTTGGCAGTGGTAGGTAACTCAGCGATGAGCGTGAGCGCCCTGACTTACTATGTATTGATTTACGTAGTAGCCAACCTGAGCGTCTTCACCATCATCTCATCTATTGAGGAGCACAACAATGGTACAGTTCAGATGGACAGCTACAATGGTTTGTACAAGACCAATCCACGTCTGGCATTCCTGATGACCTTGGCATTGTTCTCATTGGGTGGTATTCCTCCATTCGCCGGTATGTTCTCGAAGTTCTTCGTGTTCATGGCAGCAGTTGGTACACACGACATCCACACCACATTGGGAGCCTGGGCATACGGCGTAGTATTCATCGCGTTGGTAAACACAGTTATCAGCTTGTACTACTATCTGCTCATCGTGAAGGCTATGTTCATCAAGCACAGCGATAATCCGCTTCCTACTTTCCAGAGCGCATGCTCAACCAAGTTGGCGCTTGCAATCTGCACCGTAGGTATCGTAGCATTCGGTATTTGCTCATTTGTCTTCGACTGGATTTCAGTTGCAGTGAATGCGTAAATCATCAATAATTTATAAAAATCCCAGCAATCGGTAAAAGATTGCTGGGATTTTTTTTGGTATTGTCTGATTTTTGCAGTAATTTTGCACCCCGAAAGAGGCAAGGTGCCTCAAGTAATCAATAATAAATATTAATTAATCAATATAAAAAGGATGGATAAGTTACCAATGAATGATGTTCCGATGCTCGTAAGCGCCATCAACTTCCTGCTTCGTGACCACGAGTTTGAAACACTCGATGAGATTTGTAATCACTTCAATGTGAACCGTGCGGCATTAGAGACCAAAATGGCTACCCAAGGTTTTGAGTGGTCAGAGCAGCAGAAGAAATTCTGGTAAAACCCACACGCCCAGAAATGTATAGTCAGCACGCCCTGAACCAACGGTCACCGGCCGAAGGGGAAAGGTAAAGGGCAGAAGCTCCTAGCCCAGGGCAACACCCTGGGTAAATATAATTGCATTTAAAAACGCCCTGTAAGGGCAAAAGCTTTAAAAAAAATATAAATTGTAAATTATAAATTAATTATGACTCCTCCTCGACCCTTGTGGAAGTCTGTACAAGACTATGTTTTGATTGCGATAGGTATGATATCCTACGCTATTGGATGGAACGTGTTCCTCTTGCCAACCAATGTAACAGCAAGCGGACTTCCTGGTATCTCCAGTATTATCTATTGGGCCACCGGTTGCCCTGTGCAAATTCCGTATTTTATCGTCAACGCCACTTTATTAATATGTGCGTTCAAGATTTTGGGAGCAAAGTTCTGTGTCAAGACTGTTTATGCCGTTATAGTGGTAACCCTCCTGACCTCTTTCTTCTCCAGCCGTTTAGGTGATGTTCATCTTTTGGAAAACCAACCTTTATGGGCTGCTTTCCTGGGTGCCGTTTTCTGTGGCTGCGGAATCGGACTCGGTTTCTCGGTTGGTGGAAGTACGGGTGGTACGGATATCATCGCCGCCATCGTCAACAAGTATCGCGACATTTCCTTAGGTAGAGTGATTATGATATGCGACATCTTCATCATCAGTTCCAGCTATCTGGTGGTACACGATTGGGAGAAGGTGTTGTATGGTTATGTAGTTCTTTGCGTTCAGGCATTCTGCATCGACCAGGTGGTAAACAGCAGAAGACGAAGCGTACAGTTCTTTATCATTTCACAGAAGTATGAGGAGATAGGCAAGCGCATCAATGTAGATGCTGATAGGGGTGTAACGGTGGTGAATGCCAGCGGTTTTTATTCCGGACAGGATGTGAAGATGCTTTTCGTGTTAGCCAAGCAGCGTCAGGCTCCTGCTATCTTCCGTCTTATCAGCGAGATTGATCCCCATGCCTTTGTCAGTCAGAGTGCCGTTATCGGTGTGTATGGTGAAGGTTTTGACAAGATTAAATATAAAAGCAAAAAAGAGCACGGAGTTTAATATTCCGTGCTTTTTTGTGTTATAACAAACGAGTCTCGGAAAAAATCACCATAGCCAGCAAATCAATTCAACTATTAGGAGGTTATATAGGGTTCATATTGCAAAAATACCAATAATTTTTAGCAATACAAAGAAAAGACAGACAGATTCTTTGGCATATTCAGATAATTTTCTTATTTTTGCAAAGGTAAAATATTAAAAGGAGCAATCATGAATCAGAATATGAAACGTTTGCCTTACGGCATCAATGACTTTGAGGCTGTTATAGAGCAAAATCAATATTATGTGGATAAGACGATGTATTTGCCTTTGTTGGAAAACCAACCTAGTAACATCTTCTTCATTCGTCCACGCCGGTTTGGTAAGAGCATATTCCTGAGTATGCTCCATGCTTATTACGACTGTAGCAAGAAAGAGAAATTCCAAACTCTTTTCGGTGATTTATGGGTAGGTAAGCATCCTACTCCTTTACAGGGGAAGTTTCAGATTCTTCACCTTGATTTCTCGTATGTAGGTGGTAGTATCGACAAGTTGGAGGAAAACTTCAATATGTATCTTCGTGTCAAATTAGACGGCTTCATGCGAGTTTATCAGGAATTTTATCCAGAAGATGTTAAGGAGAAGTTCTTTAAGTCTGATTCTGCTACGGAGAAATTAGCTTTGCTTCAGGATGAGACTGCCACCAAGAACCTTCCTCTCTATCTGATTATCGATGAATATGACAATTTCACCAATACTGTGCTCAATGAGCAGGGTGAGAATGTGTATTGGGCAATCACCCATGCCGATGGCTTCTACCGTGATGTCTTCAAGAAGTTCAAGGGTATGTTTGAACGTATTTTCATCACAGGTGTCAGTCCTGTTACCTTGGACGATGTGACGAGTGGGTTCAATATTGGCTGGCATATCTCCACCAAGCCAGAGTTCAATCAGATGTTGGGCTTCTCTATGGAGGAAGTACGCAAGATGTTTGCTTATTACAAGGAAGTGGGAGGTATTCCTGCAGCAAGCGATATTGAGGCGATGATAGACGAGATGAAACCTTGGTATGATAACTATTGTTTTTCTGAGGATGCTCTGCATACTCAGAGTAAGGTGTTCAATAGTGATATGGTCATCTATTATCTCCGAAATTATATAGATAGGGGGGAAGCTCCAAAGCAGATGATAGATCCAAACACGATGACTGACTACAACAAGATGAAGAAACTTCTTCAGTTGGATAAGTTGGATGGCGATCGCAAAGGTGTTATCCGCACGATAGCTGAGACGGGGCAGATTGTGACAACCCTGGAAGAGACATTTCCTGCCAGTAGGTTGACTAATCCTCAAACATTCACCAGTCTGTTGTTCTATTATGGTATGCTTACCATAAAGGGTACTTTTGGTGATATGATGATATTGGGTATTCCAAACAATAATGTTCGTAAGTTGTATAATGATTGTTTGTTGGAGCAATAATAATTTCTTACTCATTATGCTACGAAGCATAGTTATATCCTGGAGTTGAAGGTGTTGTCGAAGAAAGATTACGAGTCAAAGCCAGAGGATGGCAAACTTTCTAAGGCAGAAGCACAATGGCAAGAGGCTGAGGAACAAATCAAGCGATATGCCGTAGCTCCAAGGGTCGAGGCGCTGCGCCAGGGTACAACGCTCCATAAAATCATCATGCAGTTTGTAGCAGGTAAGTTGGTGAGGATGGAGGAAGTGGTATGTTGAGAGATATTGAATAAATTTAGACGTTGGAACAAAAATAAGCATAGTAATAAAAAACTTTTTGGGGGGTGTAATTTAAACTGTGTCAAGGCTTGTTCTTAACTTTCATTCCCACTCCCTGCTGGGGGCATGCCCCCAGCAGGGAAGCCTTTTCGGCTGCAAAGTTACATAATTTTAAATCTATCTCCAAATTTTATTGCCAATTGTTGAGAAAGTTGTCCCCAATTTGCCAGTGGCATAGTCCATTTCTTACGGATGTTGCGGTAAGCTAAGTACACAAGCTTCTCCAAAGAATTATCCGTAGGAAAGACCCCTTTAGTCTTTGTGACCTTTCTTACCTGTCTGTGATACCCCTCAACCGTATTGGTCGTATAAATGAGTTTACGGATGGCTGGAGTATATTGGAAATACTCTGTCAGACGTTCCCAATTGTCACGCCATGACTTGATGACAATTGGGTACATCTCTCCCCACTTAGACTCTAACAGGTCTAAATTAGCAGCAGCGGAGTCTTTGTTTACTGCACCATATACTGTTCTTAAATCCTTGATAAACTCCTTTTGATGCTTACTGCCAACATACTTGATAGAATTGCGTATCTGATGGACAATACAGAGCTGCACAGAACTCTCAGGAAATACGCTTTGGATGGCATCTGGGAAGCCTTTGAGACCATCAATACAACAAATCAAGAGGTCTCGAACACCACGGTTCTGAAGATCCGTAAGAACTTCTAGCCAGAAGTTAGCTCCTTCACTCTTAGACACATACATACCTAACAGTTCTTTTTGGCCTTCCTTGTTGATACCAAGAATGTTGTAAATGGCTCGTGTGACAGCTCTGCCATTCTCATCCTTTACCTTATAATGGATAGCATCAAGCCAGCAAATGGCATATACAGGATCGAGCATGCGAGACTTCCAGGCGGTGATTTCGGGTAATACACGGTCTGTTATAGAGCTGATAGTATCGGCTGATAGAGTTGTGTTGAACTCACGCTCAAAGTAGCTGCTGATGTCACGTGTGCTGGTGCCCATGGCGTACATCTCAATAATCTGGTCTGCCATGCCATTGGCAAGAATAGTCTCACGCTTCTTTACGGTCTCAGGTTGGAAAGTTCCGTCTCGGTCACGAGGAGTCTCTATAGTGACCTCACCATATTTTGTTTGAACCTTCTTACTCATCTTACCATTACGACGGTTGCCGGAAGAGCGTTCCTCTTCACTTAAATGAGCGTCCATCTCACCTTCGAGAGCTGAGTTGAGAATACGTTCTAACAATGGAGCTAATGCTCCGTCCTTGCCAAATAAGGCTTCACCACTACGCAACTGCTGAGCTGCTTTCTTGTAATCAATTTCTAAGTTGTCCATAATATAAAAACTGTGTTAAACTACTTTTATTGTAGCTTGACACAGTTTAGTTTACACTCTCCATATCCCAACTTAATACACCTTATTATCGGGACAAATATGATCTATTGAGTCCTTCTTTCGTACCATTAGATTCTGTTTCACAATCGATGTACAATTAAGTATAACATCTCAATAGTTCTAGCCATTTTTGAAAGATGTTAAATTTAGAATATTGAATAGCCATGGTTTGAGCTTTCATACCCAGATTATGGCGTAGTGATTCTGAATTTATCATCTTGCAAATGGCTGTGATAAAAGCTTCATTATCATTTTGTCTTACGATAATACCATTTATTTCATCTCTAATAATTTCGTTAGCTCCATATTTAAAGTCGAAAGTAACAGAAGGTAAACCACATGCTTGAGCTTCTAACATTACAATACCTTGACCTTCATAATGTGAAGACATTACGTGTAAACTATAGTTAGGATATATTTCCATCATTTTTTCTCCTCTGCCACACAATTTTACCTGTTTTTCCAATCCTAAACTTGTAATTTGCTCTTGTAGTATATGGTAAAGTGAGCCGGTTCCATAAATATCGAGTTGCCAGTCGGGATATTGTTTGGCTACATCTTTCCAACAGGTAATCAATCTGTCAAATCCTTTCTGTTGTTCTAATCTTCCTACAGCAATAGCTTTTTTGCAACTGTAGTCTTTTACCTTTTGGTGAGGTATGTTGATAAAGTTGGGGATAACGTATACATTCTTTGCCGATTGAAATTCTTTAGCATCGTCATGAGTCAGACAAACTATGGCATCAGCTTTTCTTTCCATTAATCCGAATAGTGAGTGAAAAGGATTGAATGAACGTGCCAAATGTGATTCGTATATTCTTCTAGCCTTGGTATGACAAAGAGGTAATAACAAAGCTCCCAATGTAGTGGTAAAGAATACTACGTCGGGATTAATCTGTTTTATTGTTTTATTTAATCTGTAAGCTGCTAATAATAATGTAATTATTCTGCTTAATAGCTTATATACTTTATTTCTTGTCTTCTTGGCAAAAGGAACATGAAGATGAATCAGCCGGATACCTTCGTCTAATATATACTGTTGTTTCCGTTTATCTTCATACACAGAAATTACAGTAACCTGATGATGGTATTCTTGATAGAATGTATTAGCTTTCATAGAAACGATTTTTTCTACGCCTCCATTCTCAGAATAGTCTTCTATGATGTATACTATATTCATGTTTAATGAGTTGTTAATCCTTTTATTTTGTGTATAAGAAAAATAATGTTCTTTACTATAGATACTCTGAACATCAATCGTTTATATAATGAATACCTACTTCCTTTTCCATTACAAGAAATGGTTAAGGAATGACGGCGGAAATAGATAAGTTTATCATCTATGAATTTTACCTTATATAGAAAGGCTGCCACATTTCCTATCCAGATATCATGCATGGGAGTATCTTTAGGAAAAGGTAATGCTGCATATTTTACTCGTCTTGTAAATGCCATGCAGCACCCTGTATATCCGTTTTTATAGAGGATATTATATACTCTTCCACTTTTTATGTTCATTAATTGATAGAGCGATGGTGATGTAATTTTCAGATTTTCATCTGTTACTTCTGCATCGCTGATGATGCAGTCGTAATGTTGTAGCCATTTCAGACAGATTTTCACTTTATCATCTTTCCAAACATCGTCTTGATCTGCTAGAAATATATAGTCACCTTTGGCTTCCTTTAATGCATTTTCAAAATTGAGAGTTGGTGAGTGACGATGGACACCATCTATGATTTTTATTCTTTTATCGTTAAAACTCTTGATAATAGAAATCGTATTATCTGTGGAGCCATCGTCAGAAACGATGACTTCATCTTGGAGAGACAGCTGAAATAAGATTGAATTCAACTGCTCTCTGATATATTTCTCACCATTAAAGGTGGCTATACAAACTGTTATCATCGTATGATGGCTATTTTACAAACTGTTCCTTTCTCTCCTTCTTCTGTAGCAGTTTCTACCATATATATTCCACTTGCTACTTTTCTACCCTTCAGGTCGCAACCATCCCAGCTATAACTTCCACCGGTACTTTTACCTTGGTTTACGAGCGTACCATTAACAGATACTATCTTAATATCTGCATGAAAGCTTAGTCCTACAATATTAATACTGCCTGTATAATCAGGTTTTACAGGGTTAGGATAAGCGTAGACGTTATCCTTTGTCATTTCTTCGTTTGTTGCTGTAACATCACTCATATATGAGCATAATCCCTGATCTGTTGCAAAATAAACCAAACCATTAGGCATGATGATGATGTCTTTTATTAAATTGGATGGTAATGGAGAATTCTCTGTAGTAAAGTGTTTCACTTCTGTATTACAGTCATCGCTGATAACATATACTCCATTATTAGTGGTACCCATCCATTTTCTGTTACCTGCATCTACGGCTATACATCTTACTTCCACATTAGAGAGTAAATAGTCGGCATAATTTGTACCATCATTACGTGGTATTTTATGCTGGGTAAATTCACTGGATTCATTTTCTACGTTCATTTTTGAAAGATAGATAGGGCCTAATGTTGTTCCTAACCAGATATTACCAACTTTATCTTCTGTGGCACAAAGTACAAATCTTGGATTGAGGGCAGTTTTATCCTCGTTAATGAAGTTTGGACCATACTGAGTGATTTGATCTGTAGTTGGATCAAATGCATAGAGTTTACAACTTTCCCACCAGTTGTTGATAAACCATAGTCTATTGTCATAATTTACATCAAAGAAGTTAATCATATTTCCATTATATACATCAGTTATTTCATTATGAGTGAATGCTGTCCATTCATCACTATTCTGTGTATATTTCCATATTGGATAATCGATATCTATATTTGAAGAACTGTTCAGTACCCACAGGTTACCTTCTTTATCATATTTTATACCTGTTATCAGTAGATAATTGTCGCTATTTACGCAAGACTGTAATGGAGAATTGTTACGATTGTAACTCTTTACAAACTTCTGATTTTGAAATTCATATAGTCCACTTTTTGCACCAACCATAACATGACCTTCTTTTTTAGGATCAAAATCCATGCAGAGAAGGTCTATGTAATTATGACCTATCATTTGACTTGTAGGCTGTTCGAATTCACTCCAGGTATCACCATTCCATACATGTACTTCACCAGGATTGTTATAATCACCTTCTTGTGACCAACTTCCTGGTACTGCATATATAGTACCATTATTTAAATATAATTTGTGGAACCTGTTTGATGTAGGTCCGTCAGGACGTACGCCTTCTGTTTTATATTGGCGTTCCTGGTTTGTATCTACAGTATAATAGGTCAGTTTACCATCTGATGTTGTTGTCCACCAGTATTTAGAGTTTGAGTCGTATACGTTTAGATAATCTTCTGTAACGTTTATATAATCCCCTGTTCTGATCCAATTTCTTTTGTCTAGCAGATTATCTGTCAGTTTTCCACGAAATAATCCTGCACTCGCTGATGCTGCATAGAGATAATCGCCGTTTATATATGAATAGTTAACTTCGAAACCTAAAAGATAACTATTGCTGATACTTCCATCTTTTACATTTATTTTGATAATTCCTATACCTGTAGAAAGATAGGCATATTGTCCATAACAGTATATATGGTTGATATTTTTATTACCTGTCGTAGAATACTGATAGAAGTCAGAGATATTGTCAACATTACAATCTAACCCAAGTAAATCTATATTAGAATTGCTATATGTGATAATTAGCTTTTTGCATGTAGGATTATATCTGATATGACTGATATCTACGTCTGATAAATAGTTTGATTTGTCATATGTTTTTATATTACCATCTTTGATATTATATGAAAATAAACTACCTGATGCCAATGCAAAAGCAGTTTCTTTAGCAGGAGCTATTTCTGTAATATTATAATAACTGCGATACATAGTCCATGTACCTATCTGAGCAGATAACTTCGATAGGTATGAAAATAGGAATACTATGATAAGTATACAAGTTTTCTTCATAAAGTTCTGAATATAATAATATTGTTATAGTCTTTATTGGCTATTATTTTAAAGCCTAATACTATATTAACTGCAAATATAACTATTTATTGTTTTTATAAACAGATACTTATAGATATTTTTGAAGTTGATGCTGGATGGGTAAAACGATGGCTTTCTTTGCTATCCATGCTGTGAGGATAATAAAAGCGAGGGATAGGATGAATTGGAATTCTTGATGTGGATTTCCTTCTCCATATCGTTTAAGAAATATACTCTGTATGATGCGAAAGCAGAGATTATGACAGAGAAATATTTCAAAACTGATGCTGCCTAGCCATAGCAAGAATTTATTATGGAATATCCTAATAAAACAACCTTTACCTTGATCTCTTGCTGTAAAATAGAACACGGTTATGGCTGATGGTATCCAATAAATAATGGCACAGCGAATGTTCGGATTGCAATGGATTGATAGGAAATACATTGCGATAAACAGCAATACCACTCCCATATCCGATAGGTTTACTTGCCAGAAAGAAGTTGGTTTGATTATTTTATCTATTAGCTTTTTACCCTTTTCTGATCTGCATACTTTATATAAAAGGATACCTATTATGAAATCTATCATTCTGAATAATGGGTGGGCATAAATGTAGCCGGCTGAATAATCTGCTTGTGCACAGAGCGAGATACTGATATAAACTGCCATATATATACTTATTGTTACTAATAAGTATAACCAGGAATGTCGCATAATCCAAGCGTATAAATACTTAAATATAAGATAGAAGAAGATAAGATCAGAAATAAACCATGTAGCTGCATTGAGATGAGCCATAAAGTTATGTGCCGGATACCAGGTTTGTATCAACAGCGAATGGGATAGAATCTGATACCATGGTAATATACGCCCTAATCGCCAATCCATTAATATGAGAATGGCGAGAATCAGAATATGAAGAGGATAGAGTTTGATGATACGGGAAAGGAAAAAATTTCTGTTTCCCAATACTTCTTTCTGTAGTTTTTCTCCTTTGCTTAAAGAGAGTACGAAACCACTGATAACAAAGAAAATGGCAACAGGAAACTCGCCCAAGTAATTGATTAAATCTTGGGATATGGGTAGGGTGGAATGCGAAATCACAATCATTAGGATAAGAATGAATCGCAGGGAATTGAGTGTCCTGATCATGATGCCTTTTCTTTGTTATAATGTTATTCTATTCTGTATTGAACAAGAATAAATCTTATTTCTTTTTCAAATACTCTACCAATTTAGCCACGGCTCTGGCTCTGTGACTGATGCCGTTCTTGATTTCCTCACCCAGCTCAGCAAAACTCTGGTCATATCCTTCCGGAACGAAGATTGGGTCGTAGCCGAAGCCTTCGGTACCATGCTTCTCGGTGGCGATATGGCCGTTTACGATACCCTCGAACTGGTGGATTTTCTTGATGCTGGTGCAGCCGCAAGGACATACATCCTGCTTCTCGATGTAGCAGATGACGGTGCGGAAGCGGGCCTGGCGGTTTTCCTTGCCGTCCAGTTCTCTCAACAGCTTAGCCATGTTAGCCTCACTGTCGTGGTCGGTACCCTCAGCATAGCGGGCACTGTGAACGCCAGGGGCGCCATCAAGTGCCTCTACCTCCAGACCGGTATCATCGGCAAAGCAACTTACGTGGTAATGGTCATAAACATACTGCGCCTTCTGCAAGGCATTCTCTTCCAATGTGTTACCTGTTTCAGGAATATCCACATCGCATCCTATCTCCTTCAGCGATACTACCTCGTAGCCGCTGCCCAGGATGTCGCGAATCTCCTGGAGCTTATGCTGGTTATTTGTTGCAAAAACTATCCTTTTCATAAGTTTATAATTTATAGTTAATAGTTTATAGGGCATTCTTGCAAGAGTGCTTCTTGCTATACGGCGAAGCCGCTATAAACTTTTAACTTTTAATTGTTTTAATGTCTTTATCTTTGATTTTCACCTTCATCTCATCAAATCCCTCGCCATACACACCGATTACGGAACTCTGACTTACAAAGGCATTTGGGTCGATGATCTTGACGATACGGAAGATGGTGACGCTCTCGTTCTTCTTTGCCAGAATACAGAGCACCTTCATCTCGTTGCCCGTGTACCAGCCATGGCCATCGAGAATGGTTACGCCATGATCCATCTGCATACCGATGGCATTGGCTATCTCCTGATATTTCTTGCTGAATATCATAAACTGCACACTTTCTCGCTTGGCATTCATCACATAGTCGAGCACCAGGTTTTCTATCACCATCGTACAGAGACCGAATACTACCTTTCTAACAGCGTCTATCGCGGTAAACTCTGGTTTTGCATTGAAGACGAAGAATGAACTGCCCACGATAAGGAGATCCACAAAGATAAGCACACGGCCCAGCGAGATGTTGTGATATTTGTTGACGATGGCAGCAATGATATCCGTTCCACCTGTACTTCCATTATGCAGAAAGACGATGGCGAGTGATAAACCCGTAAACAGACAGCCGATGATGAGCGACATGAAGTCCTGTCCCTCTCCCAATATCTGCACCATCTTGCCATCTTCACCTATCATCCAGTCTTGCGCCAGAGCCAGGAATAGGGAAAGCATGATGATGGCATAGATGGTCTTCACCATGAACTTGAATCCCAGTATCTTCAGCGCGGCAAGCAGCAAGGCGGCATTGATGAGAAAATAAGACAAATAGATAGGTATCCCCGTGCCGTAGTAAATCACGGCTGCGATACCCGTTACGCCACCCGTTACTATCTGGTATGGAAGCAGGAAAATGGTCCATCCAAATGTGTAAAGCAAGAGTCCAAGGGTGATGTAGAAATAATCCTTGCACTCATTCTTAATTGTTTGACTGATTGCTATTTGCATAATATTTTCCTCGTATTTTTAAAGCACAGAAGGTCGCCCATTTTTAGATGAGACGACCTTCTGTATATTATCTATAAATTACTTTTTCAACACTACGTTGACGATCTTCTTTGGTACGATGATCACCTTCAACACGTTGAATCCTTCCAAGTACTTCTGGCTCTTCTCGTCTGCCAATACCTGCTTCTGGATTTCCTCGTTAGGAGTATCCACAGGGAAAGTCATCTGGAAACGAGCTTTACCATTGAAGGAAATAGTGAGCTGCATATCGTTCTCCTTCAGATACTGCTCATCATACTTTGGCCATGCTGCATCGCAAACGCTGCCCTGCTCGCCAAGTGCTGCCCACAACTCTTCTGCGATGTGTGGAGCGAATGGAGCAATGAGGATGACGAGGTCTGTGAGCAGTTCCTTGTTGCGGCATTTCTGCTGACCGAGTTCGTTCACGGCAATCATGAAGGCTGAGATAGATGTGTTGTAAGAGAACTTCTCGATATCCTCACTAACCTTCTTGATGAGCTTGTGAACGCTCTTCAGGCTCTCTGGCTTCGCTGCCTCGTCGGCTGAAGGAAGGAAGTTGTCAGTACGGTTCTCGTAGAACAGACCCCAGAACTTCTTCAGGAAGCGGTGGCAACCGTCGATACCGTTGGTATCCCAAGGCTTGCTGGCCTCTACAGGACCTAAGAACATTTCGTAAAGACGCAGGGTATCAGCACCATACTTCTCGACAATCATATCTGGATTCACCACGTTGAACATGCTCTTAGACATCTTCTCGATGGCCCATCCGCAGATGTACTTGCCATCTTCCAGGATGAACTCAGCGTTCTGATACTCAGGGCGCCAAGCCTTGAATGCCTCAATATCCAAAACATCGTTGCTTACGATGTTTACATCTACGTGGATAGGAGTTACGTCGTAATCCTTCTTCAGATTCAAGCTTACGAATACAGGAGCCTTGTCGTGGTCATCGCTGTTGATGCGGTAAACAAAGTTAGAGCGACCCTGAATCATACCCTGGTTCACCAGCTTCTGGAATGGCTCTTCCTTGCAGCTTACGCCGAGGTCGAAGAGGAACTTGTTCCAGAAACGGGAGTAAATCAAGTGACCGGTAGCATGCTCGCAACCACCTACGTAGAGGTCCACGTTCTGCCAGTACTCATCAGCCTCCTTGCTTACGAGTGCCTCATCGTTGTGAGGATCCATGTAGCGCAGGTAGTAAGCAGAAGAACCTGCGAAACCTGGCATGGTGTTGAGCTCCAGTGGGAATACGGTCTTGTTGTCTACGAGGCTCTTGTCAACCACCTCTTTCTTCTCGGCATCCCAAGCCCACTTCTTGGCTCTGCCCAATGGTGGCTCGCCAGTTTCTGTTGGCTTATAGGTCTCAATCTCAGGCAATTCGAGTGGCAGGCACTCCTCTGGAACCATCTGTGGCATTCCGTCCTTGTAATATACTGGGAATGGCTCACCCCAGTAGCGCTGACGGGAGAAGATGGCATCGCGGAGACGATAGTTTACCTTTACTCGGCCGATGCCCTTCTCGGTAACAAATTTCTTGGTAGCTGCGATAGCCTCCTTCACGGTGAGTCCGTTCAGAGAGAAGCCATCCATGCTGCTCTTGCCTGCTACAGGTGAGTTGGTTACGATACCTTCCTTGGCATCGAAGCTCTCCTCTGAAACATCAGCACCCTCGATAAGAGGAATGATAGGCAGGTTGAAGTGCTTGGCAAAGGCGTAGTCACGGCTATCGTGAGCTGGCACAGCCATGATGGCACCTGTACCATATCCAGCCAATACATATTCTGAAATCCATACTGGGATTGCCTCGCCAGTGAATGGGTTGATGGCATAACTTCCTGAGAATACACCGGTTACGCTGTGGTTAGCCATACGGTCAAGCTCGGTACGCTTCTTCACGTAGTCGAGATATTTCTCTACCTCTTCCTTCTGCTCGGCAGTAGTTACCTGCTGGACATATTCGCTCTCTGGAGCCAGAACCATGAAGGTTACACCAAACATAGTATCGGCACGTGTGGTGAAGATGGTGAACTTCACGTCGCTGTCCTTTACAGAGAATTCAACTTCTGTACCCTCAGAACGGCCAATCCAGTTTTTCTGGGTTTCCTTGATACTGTCGCTCCACTGGATGGTCTCCAAACCATCGAGCAGACGCTGAGAGTAAGCAGATGTTCTCAAGCACCACTGCTGCATCTTCTTCTGGATGACAGGATAACCGCCACGCTCACTTACGCCGTTTACTACCTCGTCGTTGGCAAGCACAGTACCCAAGCCTGGGCACCAGTTTACCATCGTCTCGCCGAGGTAAGCGATGCGGTAGTTCATCAGAATCTGCTGCTTCTTCACGTCGTCGTAGCTGTTCCACTCCTCGGCTGTGAAGTCAATCTGCTCGTTCTGAGCCACGTTCAAGTCAGCAGAACCCTTCTCCTCGAAGCGCTTGATGAGCTTCTCGATAGGCTGAGCCTTCTGGCAGCTGTTGCAGAAGAATGAGTTGAACATCTTCTGGAAAGCCCACTGAGTCCAATGGTAATACTTAGGGTCGCAGGTACGAACCTCGCGGTCCCAGTCGAAAGAGAAGCCGATTTTGTCGAGCTGCTCACGATAACGGTTGATGTTGGCTACGGTAGTAACCTCTGGGTGCTGACCAGTCTGGATAGCATACTGCTCAGCAGGCAATCCGTAAGCATCGTAACCCATAGGGTTCAGTACGTTAAATCCGTTCAAACGCTTGTAGCGTGCATAGATATCGCTAGCGATATAACCAAGTGGGTGACCTACGTGCAAACCTGCTCCTGATGGATAAGGGAACATGTTGAGCACATAGAATTTCTTCTTGTTTTCATCCTCTGTCACCTTGTAGGTCTTGTTCTCGACCCATTTCTGGTGCCATTTCTTCTCGATTTCTCTGAAGTTGTATTCCATTGTTTTATCTAATAATTATGTTTCTTTTCTTAAATATAATAAGGTGTAACCCTATTCAAGGTGCAAAATTACATTTATTTTGGCACATAACAAAATAAAATGCAAGTTTTTTATGAATTTAATGTCTTAGCATGCACACACTTCATGTTCTTTTCCAGCTGGGCGGTAGAGCTGGCTCCTACCAATACGCTGGTTACACCTTTCTGCTGCAATATCCAGGCAAGTGCCATTTCGGCGAGTGTTTCGTCTCTTTCTCCTGCTTCTGCGTTCCATTTCTTGAGCTGTTCCAGCAGTTCTGGAGTTAGAGCAGAGTGTTTCAGAAAATGCTCTTTTGCCATACGGCTGTCTGCCGGTATTCCGTTGAGATATCGGTCGGTGAGAAGTCCCTGTGCCAGGGGTGAGAACGAGATGAAACCGATGCCGTTTTCTGCGCAATAATCTAAGGTTCCATTCTCTTGTGGCGCATGGTCGAGCATGTTGAGTCTGTCCTGGAAAATGAGCAGCGGACAGTCGCGCTCCTTCAGATATTGGTCAGCAAACTTCAGGGCTTCCAGTGGCCAGCGGCTGATGCCGAGATAAAGAGCTTTGCCTTGCTTCACGATGTCTACCATGGCTTGAAGGGTTTCTTCGAGCGGTGTGTTCGGATCGTAGCGGTGGCTGTAGAAGAGGTCAACATACTCGAGATTCATTCTCTTGAGACTCTGATTCAGACTGGCCATCAGATACTTACGTGAACCCCAGTTGCCGTAAGGACCTTCCCACATATCATAACCTGCTTTGGTTGAGATAAAGAGTTCATCGCGATAGGGCTTGAAATCATCTTTCATCAGTCTGCCCATTGTTTCCTCTGCACTTCCGTATGGAGGTCCATAGTTGTTAGCCAGGTCGAAGTGGGTGATACCATGGTCGAAGGCATAGTGAGTGATGGCACGACTTCTTTCGTAAGAATCTACCTCTCCGAAGTTGTGCCAGAATCCCAAACTTATTTTAGGCAGCAAGATACCACTCTTGCCGCATCTCTTGTAGAGCGCTTCTGCATCGCTATAGCGATTGGCGTCAGCATGATAAATACCTTTAATGTCCATTATTCCTTATATTTTTTATTACAGCGAAGAGCCTGAAACTCTTCACTCTTCACCTTTCCTTTGTAAATGCCTATAAACAAGGCATTTGGCGTGGTGAAGAGTTTTTGTTCACTCTTCACCCACTCTTCACCACTCCTCACCGGTATGTGGTTAGGAGCCTGCCGGCTCTTCCTTTTCTACATCGCAAAGGTAATAAAAATATTCAATATAATCGTTGTATTGAATAAAAATTATATTTTTTTCGATATGGAAGAGTAAGTGGGGATGTAGTAAAGGTCGATTGGTTATGGAAAAACATTCTGTTATATGTTTGATATACTTTATCAAAATACACTTTTAAGGACGACTTTTTGTGACTTTCTACACTTTTAAGGACGACTTTTTGTAGTTTTATACATTTTTAAGGACGACTTTTTGTACTCTTTGAAATAAAAAATGTATCTTTGCATTCAGAAATATCAAATAATCAGATAGTTATGAAGAGAAATGCCATCAAATACCTATATCAATGGAAAGCAAGCAACGACCGAAAGCCGTTGATTATGCTTGGAGCCCGCCAGGTTGGCAAAACCTGGCTGATGCAGGAATTTGCCAAAGAGGCCTATACCCGTAGTGCGTATGTAAACTTCGAAGACAATGAAATGCTCCGGGAAGTTTTTGCACATGACTTTGATATTCCCCGTATTATCAATAGCATACAATGGAGTACAGGAGTTTCTATTGATGAAAATACGCTTATTATCCTTGATGAGATACAAGAAGCACCCAGGGGTATCACCGCATTAAAGTATTTTGCAGAAAAAGCACCTCAATATCATGTCGTAGCTGCAGGTTCATTGCTCGGAATTGCGATGCATCAGAATGACTCTTTTCCTGTAGGTAAGGTAGATTTCATGCATTTATATCCCCTCACATTCTTTGAATTTCTAGATGCAATCGGTGAAAGCCGTATGGTAGAACTGCTGATGTCAAAGGATTGGAATATGATAACCATGTTCCGGAATAAATTTGAGGAATGCCTGCGACAGTATTATCTGGTCGGGGGAATGCCGGCTGTAGTACAGTCTTTTGCCAGCGAGGGAAATCTGTCTGAAGTCAGAAGCATTCAAAAAGGAATCCTTGAAGCGTATGAGCGTGATTTTTCCAAACATGCTCCGGCCATAGAAGTTCCACGTATCCGAATGGTATGGAAATCCATCCCATCCCAGCTTGCCAAGGAAAACAAGAAATTCATCTATGGTGCCGTAAAGGAAGGAGCCAGAGCAAAGGATTTTGAGCTCGCTATCGAATGGCTGAAAGATGCAGGGTTGATTTATAAGGTAAACCGTTGTAAGAAAGCCCTGTTGCCATTGGCTGCATACGAGGATTTTTCTGCTTTCAAGTTATTCCTGTCTGATGTGGGACTGATGGGAGCCATGAGCAATATTCCTGCCCAAAGCTTGCTGGAAGGAAATGTGCTGTTTTCAGATTTTAAGGGGGCGCTGACAGAGCAGTATGTCCTGCAGCAGCTTAAGGAGAAATCTTCCCTGTCTATCTATTATTGGTCGGCAGAAAATTCACGTGGTGAAATAGATTTTCTAGTGCAGGATGAAGAAAGAATCATTCCGATAGAAGTAAAGGCTGAGGAGAATTTGCAGGCTAAGAGTTTGAGGGTGTTTGTAGAGCGCAATCAGGGATTGAAAGGTATGCGCCTATCCATGTCACCTTATAGAGAGCAGGATTGGCTTGCCAATTATCCATTATATTCCGTGTCTGCAATATTTGGATAATTATATAGGTATAGTATGCAGATAATCAGCGCTAACGTGCTTTTTTCATACCATTAGCGCAGATTATCTGCGTGTTTTGGTCTTTTTATTTAATACAGAATCATCGGCAAGAAGGGATAAACAGGGGCTATAGTTTCTTCAGTTTGGCCCCATTGATTTGTTAGATGGCTAATATAAAATACATTTTTAAGGACGACTTTTTGTGCTCTTTGAAATAAAAAATGTATCTTTGCATTCAGAAACATCAAATAATCAGATAGTTATGAAGAGGTTACTTCATTAAAATTGATTTGTTATTGTAGCCATAGCCGATAATCTTTACATCTACTTTTGAATGGATTAAAGTTGGTGAACCTTGTATCTTGTATTGGAAGTAGATTGTATCTATTTTCTCTGTTGTGGCTATTTTGAGAGTTTTAACTTGATTGAATATTTCCATTGTTATCTTTTTGAATTTTTTATTGTCGCAAATAACCACTCTTTTTTTTACAATATATCCTTGTTGGTCTGTCTTGTACTCAATAGCAACGTATGCCTCCAAATTATTTTTTTGAAACTCAATAGGATATTTACATTTTCTTTTCAATTCGTTTATAAACAACTCTTTATTTCTATAGTCAGGATTACCTGTGCTTACTTGGCATACATCAAATAGTTGCGGAGATGTTCCCACAAGAGACACATTAGTATTGGAGTTGCATGAACCAAATACTACCAAAACTGTCAATAATATAATACCCACTAATTCCTTCATCTTTATTCTATATGATTTTATCTATGACTCCACTTTAAAAAGTGGGTTAAATTTGAATTAAACATATGCCTTGGAAAGCCTTTATGCAATCCTCGGCGTTAACTAACTCTGACAGCGTAGAACACACCTTGTTTCGGCTTTGCGTTACCCTCGTCCAATCTGCGAAACACCTCGTCTATGCGCTTATTGGTTGCTTCAATGTGCTTATCGGTATCTTGTTGATGTTGCAGGATTTCCAACTGATGATATTCCATCGTTTCCAAACGACTATAAACAGAAGCATTGTTTACCATAAAGTGACGCATGGAAACAAATGCTCGCATGATCTGAATATTAACCTCAATAGCTGTTTGTGAACGAAGAACGCTACTAAGCATTGCCACGCCTTGCTCTGTAAAAGCATAAGTTGAATAGCGGTTGCCGCCTCTTCCATTTGAGATCACAATTTGTGACCTCAAACGTGTTGTTACTTATTATTGCATTCAAAGGTAGTGCTTTTAGCCTTTAAGCCATTATTGCACAACCTCTTTTTTTGAAAAGAGCGTAAAATGAATTGTTTTATTGCTGTGATTGTACTTTTATTAACTAAAGTTTCCCACCCCAAAATAATAGGGTAAAAATAACAGTTTCTCGATAAAAAGTTGTATCTTTGTAATCGCTAAAGAACAAAATTGAAGAAGTTCCTCCAAGGGTGGAATATTCTCTCACACCAATAATCAAGGACTTCTTGCGAGAAATCAGTTACGTCATAGAATGGGGGCAGCTGCATTTTGAGCAGATAGTGAAGGGTAGAAAATAATCATATATATACATTTATATTCTTTAACTAAACTTTATGCAGTCATCAAGCCTTTGATGTATCTATATCAAAATATATAGTACGAAACAATTCGCTCATGGCTTCAAATATAACAACATTAGTAGAAAAAGCAAAACAAGGTGACGCTGACGCTTTCAGCACATTATACCAAATGTATTATCCTAAGATGAAAGGGATATGCATCAATATTCTTAGAGAGGACAAGGCTGTCGTTGACGACCTTGTCCAAGATGCTTTTATACTTGCGTTTGTTTCATTGAAAGACTTGAAGAATACTCATAGGTTTAGTCAATGGCTTACAAGTATCACTACTAACCTTGTATTGAAATATCAGGAGAAAGGTAAGAGATACGATTTCATTTCCTTGTCTGATATAGAGGATGAATTTAGTTCCGTATTGGAAGATGGCAACACTTCCAAGCAATCAATTCCGTATGAGGAAATTATGGCAGCAATAGACAGTTTGCCTGAAGGGTATAAGAAAATATTCAACATGTCTGTTTTGGATGGCTTGTCTCATCAAGAAATCAGCGAATTACTTGATATTGCTCCACATAGTTCTTCCTCACAATTGTCAAGGGCAAAGGCAATGTTGCGAAACATATTGTCTCCAAGAGCTATGTTTATCATCGTATTGGCGTTGATAGTCATCCCTGTATATAGATATTTTACAGCAAAGAAAAAAATAGTTTCAGAAAATGATGTGAATATAGTTCGAACTCGAAAGCCTAATGAAGACATTACGCCTATACAAAAGAAGCCTAATGTTTCTGTTAGTAGAATACAAAACGCTATTTTGTGCTCTAATTATCGAAGTGTTCAACAGGGAAAGAACACTGTAATAACTGTTGGCGATTCGATTAAGGCAAGTCAAAATGTAATAGTCGAAATATCCGATTCTTTGCAGGATAACCAACATATTTGGGCTGATAACAAGCGAGATAGTATCATCACAAAAGATACTGTATATACACCTATTCCAAACGAGGAAAGATGGATTGCGGATGATACAAAGACGCACAAGAAAAGTAAATGGCAATTGCTCGCAGCTGGTTCTTTGGGTACTACTCTTGCGCAAAATGTTTGTAAGATTATAACAAGTAGCGGTGATGATATTACGAGTGAACAACCTTCAAAAAAGATTTTTACTACATGGGAAGAGTATTCTGAATATCTACATCGCTTAACACCAACTGACCCAACGGCGGAAAATGTTGCAATGATGGATATTGCCGATAATAACAAGGGCAAAATTGAAGAGGTAGAACATCATGACAAACCTATAATATTAGGATTGGCTGTGAACAAGAGCATAGGAAAGCATTGGAGTTTAGAAACAGGACTCCAATACTCTTACTTGAAGTCATATTTTACTTTGGGTACTGGCAATTATCGTGTTGACAAAGAACAAAAGTTGCATTACATCGGTATCCCTGTCAAGCTCTCGTACCAATTCATGGCGTACAAGAAACTGTCGGCTTACGGTTCTGCAGGAGCAAGCATTCAGATACCATTGTCTGGAAAGACATATGCAGACTATGTAGTAGGAGGAAAGTCTGGCTATACAACGGATTGGAAGACAATACCTTCTATACAGTGGACTGTAAACACTAACATCGGAATACAATATCAATTTGCACCAAAGTTGACATTGTTTGTTGAGCCAACGCTGAATTGGTACATTCCGAATGGAAGCGAAGTCAAGAATACTTGGACAGAACGTCCATTTACATTGACTGTACTTTTCGGTATTAGGCTCTCTTGGTAAGAAAGTATCATTTTGCATGCAGTCTTTATGAATGATCTGTATCTATATATATACAGAAAAGTCAAAAAATAAGATACATGCAAAAAAGACATACAGACAGAAAGATGTATTTCCGTGACTTGGAGATAACATCTAAGGAGTTTTACATCAGCTACTTGTCAGATTTTACGGAACTGACACCAAAGAGTAGAATCTTGGAGGTAGGCTGTGGTGAAGGAGGAAACTTAGTTCCCTTTGCACAGTTGGGCTGCAAAGTGACAGGTATAGATATTGCCGAATGCAGAATTAAAGAAGCCAAAGCATACTTTTCTGAAATCAGCAATCATGCCACATTTGTATGCAGTGATTTCATGCAATATCCTGTTCCATGTAATGAAGAGGATAAATATGACGTAATACTATTACATGATGTGGTAGAACACGTTCCGACTAAAGAGCCATTTCTTGCACACCTAAGAAAGTTTATGAAAACAAAAGGCGTGCTGTTTGTCGGATTCCCCGCATGGCAAATGCCTTTTGGAGGACATCAACAGATTTGCAGAAGCAAACTTTGCTCACATCTACCATTCATTCACTTGCTGCCAAACCCTTTATACCGGTTGTTGCTAAAAACATGCAATGAAAAGAAAGGAACTATGAATGAGCTTATGAGCATAAAAGAATGTCGAACAAGTATAGAGTTGTTTGAAAGACTCATACACCAATGCGGCTTCTCGGTAACAGACCAAAAACTTTGGTTCATCAATCCTCATTACAAGCAGAAGTTCCACCTTACCCCACGACTCTTGCCACATTGGGTCTGGAAGATGAAGTATATCAGAAATTTCTTCACCACTTCATGCTGGTATATATTGACCATAAGCCATAAATAGAACTTACGTTCTTTAGGCAACCATTAAATCTATGAAACAATAAATAAGATATACTTAACCATTTCGGAAAAGCAGACTCCAAAAAACAGTATTGGAATCTGTTTTCAGTCTTGCTTTAATCTGAAGTCTATTCAGTTCCCTCCATCATTGAGAACAATTGGTAATCATGCATTCTAGTCTTGCTCAAATCTTGAGAGTATCAGTCTCCCAGGCTTAACCACCATCGCAGAGAGCACTTTACATCATTTCCTTCTTAAACCAAAGCTCGAACACGCAGTCGGCAATGAAGATGCCGTCTTTCTCCAGGGTGATAAGTTCCTTGTCTATGAGGGCTTTCTTGATGCGGTCGATGTTGGATTTGCTGCCCAGCGGATAGGTTTCAGCTACAGCCTGGGCGGTGAAACCTGAGTGGACGCCACTGCAGAGGAGGCGCAGAAAATTGAGCTGATAGGTGGTTAAGCCCTCGGTTTGCTGTACGAAAAGACCATGACATTGTTGCAGCAAGGCGCTGATGCCACTTTGTAAGGTTTCTTCGTTTACTTCTTTCTCGGTTTCTGCCATCACGTTCCAAGCTAGTTGCTGCACGTAGGAAGAATAGTTCTTTACGGTTTTACAGATTCTTGTAGCATATTCCTCAGATATTTTCTTTCCGTATTTCTCGAATCGGGAGCAGATGAAAGGCACCCAATATTCAGTAGGAATGCAATCCAAGTGAAGCATCTCGCCAAACATATAGAAAGGCATGCGACGGTTTTGGAAGATGTTTTCCATCAGATGCTTCTTGCTTCCAAAGAAACAGTATGATACATTCTGATGATGCTGCCAGGCGCCACGCAGTTTTTTCTGAACCGTAAGAGTATCTGGGAATTCTCCAATTTGCTGGAATTCGTCGATGCAGACCACCATGTGGATTCCCTTTTCCTGAGCGATTCTTTCCGGAAGATTCAGAATCTCTTCAGGGGAATAGTCCTTTGGTGTAATTCCTAGAGATAATGAATATTCGGATGTAGGATCTGGACTAAAGGAGATTTTTGGTGAAACTCTTACCAGGAACTGCTTGATGTTTTCTACTACTTGTTCCAGCTTATTACTCATAGATTTCATAATGGTTTCTGCAAAGCGATTGTAGAAATCATATTCGCTTCGGCAGTCATAGATGTCCATATACACCACTTTTATCTCTGGATTATCAATTTCGGATATTACCTTTTTGACGAGCGAAGTCTTGCCCATGCGTCGGGGAGAGATGAGAATGACGTTGATGCCATGCTCAAAGTCTGCCTTGATGCGCTTGGTTTCTTCTATTCGGTCGGTGAAGTTGTTTCCGGCAACCGACATACCATATACGAATGCCTTTTCCATTGTTTTTTTTGCTTGATTACGGATGCAAAGATAAGCAAAAAAATGAAAGTTCACAAGGTTGTGGACCACAAACTTGTGAACTTTTAATATTATTTTGTAAATCAGGTATTTAAAAGCTGTTTTTTATGCATAAAACAAGCCGTAATCAGAGGCTTTTCTTATCAAACACACCATTCATCGTGATGCAGAGATGCTGGAACTTGCTGAGGAGTTTGTCTGACCATTTCGTCATGTTGTAAAGGTCCTTGATTTCCTTAAACTTCTTTTCATCCCATTGCGGATAATCTATCTCTGAGAAATAACGGCGGTAGTCGCGGAGATTGTCGCCCGAGAAATGGAGATAATCGTCGATGTTGCCAAACCATTCGGGAGTCATCATCTGGGTGGCAAAGGCTTCGAAGTTCTGGTTGTCCTGAAGCATGCAGTTGTGATTCAATACACACCATACGCAGAACCAATGGTTCTTGCGGGTAACAAATTTCAACATATTGGCTATCTGAGCCTTCAGATTCTGCATGTCTATGTATTTGCCGTCTTTTACTTTGTAGAAAACCTCGTTGGGAAGGGTTTCCGGAATGCCTTCGGGATGTTCCAAATCGTAGATTTCCTGCTCGATGATGTGCCATTTTACGGTGGCTGATACCAGCTTTAGATATTCCTGCGGTGTAAAATTGACGTGGGCAAGCTGGGCGCCCAGCAGTTGGGTGTCTCTTATATATTTCATAAAGTCGAGGCGCAGATTTTCCGGTACCTCGTCTTTTAGCGTTTTTCTTACTTCCAGCAATTGGCTGACGGAGAGCTGCTTTCCGTTGTTATCATATTCCAGGGTTGTAAAGTATCGGTCTATGTCGCTGATGCCCTTTGGTTCTTCCTGATATTCCTGTAGCGACATTTCGAAGAGGCGGGTGGTCTGCTCTTCGCTCATGGCGAGGTTGGTAAAATGGCTCAGCTGGCGGAAGTGGAGCATCAGATAGCATGCCATGCTGTATAACTGGAAGAGATTCCAGAGGCGCTCTACGGGTTTTACGCCGGGGATATGAGTGGGTTTTACCTGGCGTAACAGTTCTTTCTGGAGTTTGGTTACTTCGTTTACGTCAATAGTACTTCCTTTGCCCAGTTCATCGGTTTCGAAAAAATCGTTGAGTTTCGGCAGGATGCGGGTCATATCCAGCGGCGCCACTTTCATCCGTTTTCCTTCTATCTGTTTTCCCTTTTTCATGTCTTCCATGATATGCGCCATCAGGGGTGTAAACTTCTGCATTACGATGATGCTGATGCTTACTTCATGGGTTTCGTTCTGCTCCTTTCGCTGCTTGGCTATGTCGTTGTGTTGCAGCACCATATCTTTCTCTGCCATATAGCAGAGCCGGGTGGCTTTGGTGCAGAGCGAACGGATATCGAAGGTAAGTTCCTGCGGACTGTAATCTTCCCATGCATCTACCAGAATGCTGAGCATTCGGCAGAAGTTGTCGAGCTGTCGGTCGAAGACTTCGTAGCTGAATTCTATTTCATCTTTATCTTCATTCATTGTCAGTCTGTTTTAAGAAAATAAGTTTTGCCACAACACTATAATTTAATATTTTTATAAGCACCTGAGCAACAATAAGTTGCTCTGGATTTTGGCATGTCAGAAATTTCACTTATCTTAGTGTTGCTTTTTAAAACAAATAAAACTCTGAATGACATGGCAAAAATACAAATAAAATCTGAGAAACTCACTCCTTTTGGAGGAATTTTTTCTATTATGGAGCAATTTGATGCTCTTTTAGCTCAAACCATAGATTCCACCTTGGGATTGAGATGCACTATGTTTGGTTATCAATATAGCGAGATTCTACGTTCTCTGATGTGCGTATATCTTTGTGGTGGCTCATGTTCGGAGGAAATTCGATTTCTCTCTGGAGTTTCTATTTTGCAGTTGTCATTTAAAGAGTCTATATTCACAGGCTTTGCTCTACAACTCCTTTACCATAAAAATGGTGGTGGCGGTATGTCCCGAGTCACCAAGGCGCTGAGGAATATGCCTGAAGCCATGACGCTCATACATGGCTACTGCATCTGAGAATTGTGGGAATGACTCAATATACAGATGACTATAACCAGCCCTTCGGGCTCCTTCAATGGCCTGCGAGAACAAAACAGATCCATTGCCTTGACCACGAACTAAAGGAGACAGGTAGAACTTTACCAGTTCTGCATATCCATCCGGCAATCCCTCCGTGGGATAATAGCCGCAGCCTCCCTGAACGCCCCCATCATCAGCTACAACCAAATAGCCGGCATTCTTCCCAGCCATTGCATCAAAGATATGCTCCGTCCTTGGGTCATCATACACGGTGTTGACCAGCGGAGCGCCATATTCCTCAAAAACAGAACGGATGACATGAGCCAACTGTTGCTGGTCCTTCTCTTCAATATGTCTAATCTCAATCATATCAATTTTCTAAATCCTTATTTCCGCAACACTATAATTTAATATTTTTTATAAGCACCTGAGCAACAAAAAGTTGCTCAGGATTTTGCCATGTCAGAAATTTCACTTATCTTAGTGTTGCAAAATAAAAACAAACAAAATTCTGAATGACATGGCAAAACTACAAATAAAATCTGAGAAACTCACTCCTTTTGGGGGATTTTTTTCGATTATGGAGCAATTTGATGCTCTTTTAGCTCAAACCATAGATTCCACCTTGGGATTGAGATGCACTATGTTTGGTTATCAATATAGCGAGATTCTACGCTCTCTGTTCCAGCAAAATGGATTAAGACGTCACGTAGGCATGTATTGAACATTTACTCAGACAACTATGCTTATGCCAACCTGTTCAAGACAGACTTTGGTTAAAGGCCATGCTTTTCTGGTTAAACCGGCGTATTACCTCAAGTCGCTTTATGGGGTAAGGGGATTTTGTGTTTATGACGTTTCTGTTATGCCCAAGGAATATGTACAGTAAAAGAATTTTTGTCGTTTTTAAAAGTAAATTCCCACGAAACCCTATAGGTTGTGGATTTGAGGGAAAATAAGTTTTGCCACAAAGGTAAGATTTATTTTCGGATTATGCAAGGATATGCGCTTGTTTTTCCTCTTTTTTCCCCATACTTTTCCCCGTAGCCCCCTTGTTTCTTCCCTGATTTCAGAAAAGTAGCGGGAAGGTGGCGGGGAAAATTTGGAATCGGTGAAGGGAAGTGTTAACTTTGCAATCGAAAACGAAAGAGCGGCGAAATGCTGAGCCATGAATGAGCTGAAACTCTTCACTCTTCACCTGAAGCCCGGAAATGCCCATAAACAGAGGGGTTTCGGGGGGTGAAGAGATAGAGACCACTCTTCACCCACTCTTCACCACTCTTCACCTTATTATATATAAGGGCAAAAAGGATGATTATTATTAATCTTAAAATTTACACATAATGGAAAATTTAAAAACCTTATCGTCATCAGATAAGATGACAAACGAAATTTCAGCACTCTCTCTTGTTGAGAGTTTTCTCGATGAGTATTATCTCTTCCGTAGAAATGTGCTAAGTGGTAAAACCGAGTATTTCACTCTCTCAAAGAATGAGGACGAAGCCGAGGAGGCCGTAGAAGAGGAACCGGAAACCGGCGGGGAAGAGGAGGAATCTTCTGACTCAACCTGGAAGGTGCTGACTCCGGAGGCTTTCAATTCCATCGTCCGTCATGCCAAACGGTTGGGTGTAGGAGGCAAGAAGTCGCCCCGACAGGATATTGAGGAGTTCGTACGTTCTGAAGAGGTTCCGGAGTTTGATCCTATCAGGGAATATCTCGAGAACCTGCCGGAATGGGATGGAAAGAACCATGTGGCTGAACTCTTTGGCAGGATTCCGGGGCTTACAAGTGAACAGTTGGGATGGTGCGCCACCTGGCTCCGTTCGGCTGTTGCCCACTGGTTGCAGATGGATATGTTTCATGGCAACGAAACCACTCCTGTGCTTATCGGCAAGCAGGGTTGCGGCAAGAGTACCTTTGCCTATCGCCTGCTGCCGGATCATCTGCGACTGTATTTCCTCGACCACATCAACTTTGCCAATAAGTTTGATTCCGAGATGGCGCTCACTCATAATCTCTTTGTCAACATAGATGAGTTTGCGAATATGGGACCATCGCAGCAGGGCAAGCTGAAGCAGATGCTTTCGAAGGTGAAGGTGAACGGGCGCCCTATCTTCGGCAAGTGTCAGGATGACCGTCCGCGCTACGCTTCCTTCCTGGCAACCACCAATGATGAGCATCCGCTCTGCGACCCTACGGGTAGCCGCCGATTCGTCTGTCTGCACATTCCGGCAGGTGAATATATCGACAATGGTTCACCCATCATTTATGACCAGCTCTATGCACAAGTTATGTATGAGCTTTGCCATAAGAAGACGCCTTACTGGTTTACCAATGCCGAGGTGGATCGCATCCAGAAGTGCAATCTTCCTTTCTTCAAGGTAGATGATTTTGAGTCGATGCTGAAGAGCTGCTTCCGTGTTCCCGAGGATAATGAAACGGGCGAATGGCTCATCTGTTCGGATGTTTTCGAGGTTCTGCACGAAAGATTTCCGATGCTGATCAGTAATCTGAGTACCAAGATTCGCATAGGCCAGTCGCTCAAACTCCTGGGTTGCAAGATGAAGCATACCAAGAAGGGTCAGGGCTATCTGCTTGTAAGAATCTGAAAATATAGCTAAGCGGCAGGCGGGTGAAGAGTGGTGAAGAGTGGGTGAAGAGTGAGAAACAACTCTTCACCCCTCGAATCCCCTCTGTTTATCGGCATTTCCGAGGATTAGGTGAAGAGTGAAGAGTTTCTCGCAGTTCCTTTCTTAAAATTCTTTCTCAGGCTTTTCCGATAGCTGTCTGGCTAGAACAGCCCACTGTTCTCATAGCGGCTAGTTGGCTGTCTGTGGCTCGCCAGTTGGCTATTTGCTGATAACAGCCTCTCAATCTTTCGAAGAAAAAATTATTTATCCAACTAAAAAAATAAAGAACATGAACAACATTTCAATCCATTCCATTGATACGGTATGTCTCAAGGAGGCGTGCCCGGTACATCACCTTTGTGCTCGTTTTGAGCGTTATCAGAAGTTGCGTAAGTCGGAGAAGGTATTCAGTATTCTGAACCCGGACCATATAGCCTGCAGCGAGCAGGGCTGCGCCTATCGTCTTCAGAAGAAGATCATACGCATGGCACGCGGATTTCGCCGCATGTTCGGCACGATACCTTCTGCCAATACGCCTCATTTCTGGCACTTTTCGCCCTATATCAGCGAAAGCACCTATTGCAAGGCGAAGCGCGGCGCCATCCTCATCGCACCCGATATGCAGCAGAAATTACTGCGTCTTTTCGAACAGAATGGCGCCGATATCAGCATCGGTTTCGATGAATATGTAGAGCAGGAGGGCTATGAAGAAGTAGATACCGCAAACTGTAAAAAAATATAATTTTTGCCATCTTTTAGCGGTAATGAAACAGATTTTTATTATTTTTGTTTCCTGAATTTTACAACTAAACAATAAGAAATAGATTATGCGTGTTATTATCGAAAAAGATTATGAGAAGCTGTCAAAGTGGGCAGCTGATCATGTTGTTGAAACAATTAACAGATTTCAACCAACTGCTGAACGTCCTTTTGTTCTGGGTTTGCCAACCGGTTCTTCACCTCAGGGCATGTATGCCAATCTGGTAAAGGCGGTAAAAGAAGGCAAGGTTTCGTTCAAGCATGTCATCACCTTCAATATGGATGAATATGTAGGTTTGCCGGAATCTCATCCTGAGAGCTATCACTCTTTCATGGCTGCCAATCTCTTCAATCATATCGACTGCCCTAAGGAGAATATTCATATTCTGAACGGTAATGCCGAGAATCTGGAAGAGGAGTGCCGTCATTATGAGCAGATGATAGAAGAAGCGGGTGGCATCGACCTCTTTATCGGTGGTATCGGTCCTGATGGCCATATCGCTTTCAACGAGCCATTCTCTTCTCTTACCTCCCGCACACGAGTAAAGACGCTCACTACAGATACAAAGATTGCCAACTCCCGTTTCTTCGATAATGATCCTGAGAAGGTACCTAGTCTGGCTCTGACCGTAGGTGTGGGTACCGTGATGGCTGCCCGAGAGGTAATGATTCTCTGCAACGGTCATAACAAGGCCCGCGCCCTGCAGGCTGCCATCGAAGGTCCTGTTACCCAGGCTTGGACCATCAGCGCTCTGCAGCAGCACCAGCATGGCATCATCGTTTGTGATGAGATTGCCTGCGATGAACTGAAGGTGGGTACTTACCGCTACTTCAAGGATATCGAAAAGGATAACATCTAAGTTATCTGATGCCTATAAAAAAGAATAAGGATGATGACTATTCGTCATCATCCTTATTTTCTGCTATAACCTGAGGCCCGCGAACCTTGTCCTTGAGTCCCAGACCTTTCTTGATTTCAATATTTACTCCATCGCTCAAACCGGTGGTTACCTGTTTGCGCTCATAAGTCTTCTTCTCGCCGCTACCTTTTATGATATATACAAAGGTAGAATCGCCGCTAAACTCGATGGCACTCTCCGGAACGGTGAGTACATGGGTAGCCTTTGCCAGTACAATCTCGGCATTGGCGCTGTAGCCTGAACGGATTTTGCCTCCCTTGGTAGAACGGATGGCTGCCTTTACCTCAAACTGGTTGGCACCATTGTTTTCTACAGCCTTAGGAGAGATATACTCCAGGTTAGCCTCGAAGTTGAGGTTCTGCAAGGCTCCGATGGTAATCTTCATCGGCATTCCTGTAACGAGACTTCCCACTTCGGTTTCATCGATATTGCCACGGAAGATGAGGTCGTTCATGTTGGCCACACTGGCGATGGTAGTACCATCGTTGAAAGTATTGGCAAGAATCACCGAGTTACCCACCTTGACCGGAATATCGAGGATAATGCCCGAGATGGTAGAACGGATGAGGGTGGAAGAAGCGCTGGCATTGCTCTTGCTTACACCATCGCGAACTACTTCGAGCGCATCCAGGGCGGCAACCTTCTCCTCCTTTGCCTGTTGTAACGACTGTTTAACCTTATCAAACTCATCGGCGCTGACCAGTTGCTTCTTGTAGAGCAGTTCCTCGCGTCCATAGTTTACCTGTGCCTGCTTCAGGTTAATCTCGGCAAGGCGCACACGAGCCTGCGCCGAACTGAGCTGTCCCATATCCGGAATCACCTTTACCTTGGCGATAACCTCACCCGCCTGAACATAATCACCCGCTTCTTTGCAAATTTCGGTGATGATACCGCTAATCTGAGGCTTTACGCTCACCTCGTTGCGAGGCTCAATCTTGCCCGTGATGACGGTAGTTTTCAAAACATCAGCCATCTTAGGAGTAAACTCAGTATACTCCACAGGCTTAGGCTGCGATTTCTCATAAAGGAACACGAAGGTTCCGATGAAAATCAAGGCGACTATCGCCGCAACAATCAACTTTGAATACTTTTTCATATCTTTTATATCTTATTTTTCTTTTATTCGTCTCTCATTGCATCTACCGGTTTGATGCTCATGGCTCGCCATGCAGGGGCGAGTCCGGCTAGGCCGCCGAGAATGCAGATGAGGATGGCTGAAGAGATGGCCGTCCAGAAATCTACCTGGAAGTGGGCGGTAAGAATGCCATCCGTGGTACTTCCTACTTCCAGCATCTGCAGGATGGCAACACCGAAGAGAATGCCGCTCATGCCGGCTACCAGGGTGAGGAGAATACTCTCGGAGATGATTTGCGAAAGTATCATCTTAGGCGTGGCTCCGATGGCTCGGCGGATACCTATCTCGGTGGTTCGCTCCTTTACCGTTACCATCATGATATTGGAAACTCCGATGGCGCCGGCGAGAAGGGTACCGATGCCCACCAGCCAGATGAGGAAGTTGACGCCCTTGAACAGGTTGTCGAGCATCTGGAAGAGAACTTCGGTATTGAACACCATGATGCCCTTTTCGTCGGTAGGGTCTATGCTGTGTGCTCTTGCTACGGTTTCTCTCATCCGCTGGGCAATGCTGCTCATCACTACGCCCGGTTTGCCGGTGGTGGCGATGATGTCTACTGCCTTACCCCGGTTATAAGCGCTGCGCAAAACCGATTGGGGCAGGGTGATGGTTTCATCGGCACGACCGCCGAAATTGATGCCGTTGCCCGAACGGTAATCTACGCCTATCACCATATAATAGGTAGAGTCAACTCTTACGCTCTTGCCGCACGGATCACCGCCGCCAGGAAAGAGATTCTTGTAAATCTGTTTGCCGATGACGCAAACCTTGCGCTGCTGGCGCACATCCATCTCGTTGATGTATCTGCCGTAAAACATCTGTGGCGCAGAAACCTTGGCGTAGTCAGGATTTACGCCCTGGGTGCTGCCGCTGAATTTCTTGTCGCCAAACACCACCGACTTGTTGCCGCCGAAGAGCAGCGGGGTAATGACATCGAGTTCGGGCATCTGGTGGCGCAGTCTGTCCAGGTCTTTCTCTTCCATCTGCCAGGAGCGCCCCTTGTTGAATCCCTTGTAGGGTTTGGTGGTGTTCTGCGCCCAGATGATAGCGGTGTTGGTGGCAAAGCCTGTGAAGTTGTTTTGCAGCATCTCCTTCAGTCCCTGTCCGCCACCCATCAGGGCGATGAGCATAAACACGCCCCAGAACACGCCGAAGCCCGTAAGCAGACTGCGGCTCTTGTTCCTCGTGATGGTGTCGAGAATCTCTTTATATGTATCTAAATCTAATCGCATAGCCTATTCTATATATATAATAAGGTGTAAGCAAGAATGAATTCAACATTCAACACTTAGCATTCAACATTTTGCATTACTCCGCTCTCAGCGCCTCTATCGGTCGGATTCTTGCAGCCTTGATGGCTGGGATGACTCCGGCGATGGTGCCTGCGATGACGATGGTGATGGTGGCGCCGATACAGGTGCCGATGCCCACCGTAGGGTTCACAAACATGGCGGCTTTAAACAGTCCGGTATCTACGGTGGTGTGGCCGATGGTTGCATCCATGATTTCGTTTGCCGCCACGCCGCAGACCATTCCGATGTAGCCGAAGAATGAGGTGATGATGATGCTCTCGGTAATGATGAGCTTCAGTATCGACCAAGGCTTGGCGCCGATGGCTTTTCTTACGCCAAACTCCCGGGTTCGCTCCTTCACGGTGATGAGCATGATGTTGCTTACGCCCACAATGCCGCTCAGCAGGGTGAACAGACCCACAATCCAGAGAGCCGTCTGCATGATGGCGATTCCCTGGTTCATCTGGATATTGTCCATGTATCGGTTCCAGAGCCAGATGGTTCGCTCGTCATCAGGTGCTGCCTGATGGTTGTTGTTGATGCTGGCGCGGTAGTTCTTTTCAAACTGCTTATTGTCCTCCCTGGTCTTCAGGTTCTTGATGGTAAACTCCAGACTTCCCGCATCATCGCCCTTGGCGTAGATGGTCTTTATGGTGGAGTAGGCGATGAAGGCTTCGGTATTATTGCGCGATTCATCATCCTTGTAGATTCCCACCACCTGGAAGTTGAGGTTGCTGATCTTTACGTTCTTGCCCACCAGCGAACGGTAGTCTTTGCAGAGTTCCTTGGCCTGGCTTCGGCTCAGCACCACATTCTTGCGCTGCTCCTTCATATCGATTTCGTTGATGAATCGTCCGGCAATCAGCTCCGTCTTGTCGATTTTGGGATGCGTAGGAGCCACACCCACCAATGACTGGCTTGCCACATAATTATCACCATAGTTGATGTTCAGGTTATACTGTTCCAGTCTTCCGCCCACATCATCCACGTATTGGCCGTAGGTCTTGTTGCTGATGAGGATGTCCTTGTCGTTGAGCGTGATGCTTCTGCCCTCCTTCAGTCCCTTGTAAGCCTTGGAGGTTTCGCGCGGGAATACTCGCATGGAGTTGGCTAGGAATCGGGTGCTTTGCTGCAACTGGGCATTAATCAGTCCGTTGCCGGCGCCCAGCAGGAATATCAGCATGAAGATTCCCCAGGCAACGGCAAATCCCGTGAGCGAAGTGCGGAGCTTGTTGCGCTTCGACGTGCTCCATATTTCTTTGATTAATTCTCTCATGTTCCAAGTTCAAAGTTATTTCACGTAGTCTTTCGATACGAGATGATGGTCTCTGTTATCTTCGATGCTTCCGATGAGTCCGTCCTTGATATGGATAACCTTATCGGTCTCGTTGGCAACACCGCTTTCGTGGGTTACCACCACGATAGTCATTCCCTCCTTCTGGTGCAGTTCCTTCAGCAGGTCCATCACTTCCACGCTCGTTTTGGAGTCGAGAGCTCCGGTAGGTTCATCGGCAAGGATGATTTCGGGTTTGGTGATGAGGGCACGGGCGATGGCTACACGCTGCTTCTGTCCTCCCGACATCTCGTTAGGATAATGGTTGGCCCATTGTTTCAATCCTAACTTGTCGAGATATTCCATCGCCAGTTCGTGGCGCTTCTTGCGGCTCACGCCCTGGTAGAAGAGTGGAAGCTCTACGTTTTCCACCGCCGTCTTGAACGAGATGAGGTTGAACGACTGGAAGATGAAGCCAATCATCTTGTTGCGGTATTCGGCAGCACGCGTTTCCGAGAGGTCTTTGATGAGCACATCATTGAGTCTGTATTCGCCCGTATCGTAGTTGTCGAGAATCCCCAGTATATTTAATAAGGTGGATTTTCCTGAGCCGGAAGCACCCATGATGCTGACGAACTCGCCACGTTCGATGTCGAGGTCGATGCCCTTCAGTACATGGAGTGGCTGAGCACCCTGATAGGTCTTGTTGACGTTTTTTAGATGAATTAATGACATATTACTTTCGTTTTATGGATATCAATTTAAACCATTAGACGCTTGCAACTTTCTGAAAGTTGCAAGCGTAACTCTTTTTTAAAACGTTATTACATACACCTTATTATATATAAGGCAAAAACAGAAGCTATAAATATATATTTGAGGATGAATAGTGTCATCATATCTTTATCTTTTTGAGATTCTTCTCCAACTCTTCCTTCACTTCATCGATGGAGATGTCGAGAAGCTGCATCTGTCGGGCGAGTTCCGGGAGTCTTTCTTTCATAAACTCCTTTTTGCGGGTTTTCTTAATCTGCTTCTTGGCTCCTGCGGAAACAAAGTAGCCCAGGCCTCGCTTGTTGTAGATGATCTCATCGGTGGCAAGCAGGTCGTATGCTTTCACGGCTGTGTTGGCGTTCACCTCCAGCAGTACGGCGTATTCCCTGACGCTCGGTATTCGCTCGTCTTCCTTGTACTTGCCCGCCAGAATCTCATCGCTCAGTCGCTCGGCTATCTGTACGTATATTGCTTTATCATTACTGAAATTCATAATCTTCAAATTTTAATTCTTAGATGTTGATCCACTTGTTGCAGATAACCTGCATACGGGTGAAGAGCTTATAGGATGCCCAGAGGCTGACGGCTGCCAAAGCAAGGAAAACGACCGACCAGAAGATAGCGATGCAGAGAGAAGTGCCCGGATTATCATAGTTAAGATGAGTGTAGAAATCGAAAGCACCCCATTCTTCGAGCTTGCTGCCGCAATAACCTATAATCATGAAAATGATAATACCTGATACGGCTGTCAGGATGATAGGCTGTTTGCGGAAGAAGGTGCCGCCTAGCAGAGTGAAGGAGTAAATCATGATGAGAAAGCTCCATCCGATCAGGGCTGCATCTGCTTTACATTGCCATGCTAAGATACTGATAGGGTCGTTACCGGAATCAGTTGCGGCTTTGTATATTTGACTTAGAGAACTTCCGATGATGCTTGCATGGTAACCGGGAGTCATGAAGAAACTCAATACAAACTGCACGAAGTCGCCTATAAGCGTAGCAATCACCATGATGAGGATACTGCCTACACTCATCATCAGGAAACGAGCTGCATATTTCTCCAGATTGTTGGCTGGCAACATCATAAAACTCTCACGTTGCAGCTTGGTCTTCGTATTGCTAAAGATGTTGCAGGCAGATACAAAGAAAAACGCTATTAAAATAGTGGCAAGGAATCCTGTCATGCTATCTTCGTAGTAATTACCCAAATCTCCTCCTACAATGTAATGGCTATGAGGGAAGGTATAAAGCATGGAAATGGAAAGCATGATGATGCCGATAGCCAATCCTGCAATACTGCAGAAATAGCTTTTCCTGTTGGTAAGCAAATCCCAACGCAGCACCATTCCGAATCTATGTAAATCAAAAGTCTTGTTCATAATCGTTGTTATTTAAAGATGATTTTATATTTTTCTAATTCTCGATAATCTTGATGAACTTGATGAATAACTCTTATTCGGCAAGTTTTCCGCCAATCACTGCATTGAAGAGCAACTCCAGGTTCATCTGTGTTTCCTGCTCACCCTCCTGTCGCTTGCAGATGGCGGCATTGCCCTGCAGGGTTGGCTCGGCGTAGAGCACGGTGTCGTCCATCTCCTGTGGGTTGCGGTACTCGAAGGTGTATTTCTCGCAGATGTCTGAAACTGATGCATCGAGCAGAAGCTGGCTCTGGTTCATGATGATGATGTGGTCGAGCAGCGACTCTACATCGTGCACCTGATGGGTAGAGATGATGAGGGTGCGGTCTTCCGTCATGTTGTTGGCGATGACCTTACGGAACTGGCTCTTCGATGGGATGTCGAGACCATTGGTTGGCTCGTCCATCAGAAGAAAGCGGGTACCCGTGGCGAGTGCGAAACTCATGAATACCTTCTTCTTCTGTCCCATCGAGAGTTCGTTCAACTTGAGAGAGAGTGGTAAATCAAAATCCTTGAGGCAACGGTCCAGCACTTCCTGCGAGAAGTTAGGATAGAATCCCTGGTTCATCTTCACGTAGGTGGCGAGGGAAACGTTGGGCAGTTCAAACTCTTCGGGCACCATGAAGATGTCCTTCAGCATCTCGGCTCTGCGATCTTGTGCCGAAATGCCATCCACGAGAATGGTACCTTGTTGCTGGCGGAGCAATCCGCTGATGAGGTAGAGCAGGGTGCTCTTGCCTGTACCGTTCTTGCCAAGCAAGCCATAAATGTTGTTCTCCTTGAGTTCCAAAGAGAAATCTCTAAATACAAGGTGCTTGCTACCTGGGTATCTGAAATCAATGTCTTTAATCTGTATCATAATCTTTAATGTTTTAGTGTACTACTTCAATAGAACACTGCAAAGGTATGCTTTTCTGCGATAAGTTCCAAACTTTTGGGCAATTATTTTTATACTTTAACGTATTGTTAACAATTCCACCTTATTATATTATAAGAAGAGTATGATATGGATGAATGTCTTGTAATATAGAACTTTATAAAAAAACAAAGGCATCGGAAAGCAAAAACTTCCCGATGCCTTGATGCTTTTTATTAAGTCGTTTAGATATATTTCATCAGAATGTCCCAAACTGCAATGATGTGGCAGATACTACCAGCTAAAACGAAGAAATGGAACACGGAATGCATGTATTTCTTTTTGTTGATGCTGTAGAATACGGCGCCCGTAATGTAGCAGACGCCTTCGGCAATAATCCACCAGACTGTGGCGGTGGATACGGAGTCTATCAAAGGTTTAAAGGCAACCAGTACCGACAATCCCATGCCTACAAAGCAGATGGTCTCCAGGTTGCTGTGATCCTTGAGTCTGGCAAAACTCATGATGGTTCCGGCAATGGCGCAAGCCCAGATAAAGATAAAAAGACTCCATCCCCAATATCCCTGCTCTCGCATCGCAATGAGCGTGATTGGCGAGTAAGAACCGGCAATATGCCAGTAGATGGCGGCATGGTCCCATTTGCGCAGTCGCTCCTTCCATTTGCTCCAGGCAGAAACGGCATGGTAAACCGTTGAGGCGATGTAAGACATCAGCATACCGAACAGATAGAGGATAACTCCCGCCGTAGCCCATCCGTTATGCATCGTAAAGCACCAATATAAGAAGATGGCTCCCACGACAAAGCCCATCAGGATACCTCCTGCATGCGACCATGAGTTCCAAAGTTCTTCTTTATGACTGAAATGTATCTTTAGTTTCATATCTCTATATATCTTTTCGTTACACATTCTGCTAATTTTAAGAAATTGGGATTACAAACCACTATACCTAAATCGTTATCAGCTATAACATTGCAAAGATACTAAGAATTTCTTAAAGTGGACTATCTTTTAGGAATTCTTTCGATTTCGGGAGTGTTTTCTTTGCTTTATTTGCTGATTGTTTGTCCTTTTCTGCTTTCTTCGAAAAATAAATCAAAAAAGTATTGGAGTGTATTGGATTTTTTTATAATTTTGCGATGTGAAAATGAGAAATCATCTCTCACAAAATAGAAACTATAAACGCAACTAATAACTTAGAAAGGTAATATGAAGTTAAAATCAATTGCACTTATATTGATGACTGTCGCACTTCCGGCGATGGCAGAAAAAGTATCTGTAAATACAAAGGGTATGTCGCTCATTCTAGATGTTGAGAATGGAAAGCCTGCCCAGTATCTCTATTTCGGTACTAAGTTGAATCCTAACGATTTACAGAATCTGAAGGTCGCTACTGATGGCCGTATGGATGCTTATCCGGCTTACGGACTGAATACTCCAGCTGAAGCGGCACTTGCCATGCGTCATAGTGATGGCAATCTTTCAACTGCACTCGTGGCTACGGGCTGTGATGTGAAGAACGAAGGAAATGCTTCTGTTACGACCGTTCATCTGAAAGATCCTGTATATAATATAAAGGTAGATTTGAAGTATCGTGCATACAATGATGTTGATATGATTGAGGCATGGACTGAGATTCTGAATGGTGAAAAGGGTACTGTTACCCTGACTACCTTCGCATCGGCTATGCTTCCTATCCGTCGTGGAGATGTCTGGATGAGTCATCTTTCCGGTACTTGGGCAGCAGAGGGACAGTTGAGTCATGAAAAACTGCAGCCAGGAGAATTTGTAATCCGAAACAATGATGGTACCCGCAATTCGCATACCGATCATGCAGAAGTCATGTTCTCGCTCGATGGTAAAGGACAGGAAAATGCGGGTAATGTTATTGGTGCAGCCTTGGTTTATAGCGGTAACTATAAGCTGAAGACGGTTACCGATGATACCGAATATCATTATTTCTTTGCCGGTATTAATGAACAGAATTCTGAATATCATCTTAAAAAAGGTGAGACTTTCAAAACTCCTGCACTCGCTTTGACCTATTCAACACAGGGCTTGAGCGGTGCAAGTAGAAACTTCCATAAATGGGGACGCAAATATATCTTGGCACATGGAGATAAGGAGCGTGATATCTTGCTCAACTCTTGGGAAGGTGTTTATTTCGACATCAACCAGAAGGGAATGGACCAGATGATGGCTGATATTCATAGTATGGGTGGTGAACTCTTCGTAATGGATGATGGATGGTTCGGAACCAAATATCCTCGTGTTACTGATAACTGTGCACTCGGCGACTGGGTGGTTGATACCAAGAAACTTCCTAATGGCATTGAAGGCTTGCTGAGCGATGCCAGGAAAAACCAGGTAAAGTTTGGTATCTGGATCGAACCGGAAATGACCAATACTACCAGTATGCTCTATGAGAAGCATCCTGATTGGGTTATCAAGGCCCCTAAGCGAGATGCCGTTTTGGGCCGTGGCGGTACCCAGCTGGTGCTCGATCTCTCAAATCCAAAAGTACAAGATTTTGTTTTCGGTGTAGTAGACAATTTACTTACTAAATATCCAGATATAGCCTACATCAAGTGGGATGCCAATATGGCCATTATGAATCATGGCAGCCAATACTTGTCTGCAGCTGAACAGAGCCATCTCTACATTGCTTATCATCAGGGATTTGCGAAGGTTATCGACCGTATTCGTGCTAAGTATAAGGATGTGGTGATTCAATGTTGTGCAAGTGGCGGTGGCCGTGCCAATTGGGGCATGCTCCGTGGTTTTGATGAGTTTTGGGTAAGTGATAATACGGATGCCATGCAGCGTATTTACATGCAGTATGGAACCAGCTATTTCTTCCCGGCCATCGCCATGGCAAGTCATATCTCTGCTGTGCCAAACCATACCGTATTCCGCACTACTTCTTTGAAGTATCGTATTGATGTGGCTATGAGCGGACGTCTTGGAATGGAAATCCAGCCAAAGAATATGACGGATGAGGAGAAGGCTCTCTGCCGAAAGGCTATCTCTGAATACAAGGAGATTCGTCCTGTTGTTCAGTTTGGCGACCTTTATCGTTTGGTTTCTCCGTACGATAATCAGGGCTTGTCTTCTATTATGTATGTTAGTGAAGCAAAAGACAAGGCTGTCTTCTATTGGTGGAAATTGGCAAACTTCTATAATGTTCATTTGCCAAGAGTTAAGATGGCTGGTTTGGATGAGAATAAGATGTATAAGGTAAAAGAACTTGATGTAATTGATAACAAGCCTCTTGATTGTGAGGGAAAATCTTACTCTGGTAAGTATCTTATGGAACATGGCTTGGAAATGCCGTATGTTCATGAGGTAGACTGGGGTAAGAAGAACGACTGGTCGTCTCGTGTTCTCTATTTGGAGGCAGAATAGTTTTCTGGTACTATTTATATATATGCGCATGCTTGTGTGCCCACACGCAGATATGAGCGCGTGTATGTATATAATAAAGTGTTTGGTATCAAAATAAGTGCAAAATAAGATGAAAGTGTTAAAATACTGTTAATTTCTAAACTTTTTCTTGAAAATATTTGGCGGTTTCGGAAAATGTTTGTACTTTTGCACTCGCTTTTGAGAAATACAACTTCTCTTAGCAACTAAAGAAAGAGTTCTTTGAAAGATTTTACATAAACAGACAAGTAGTACAAGAAGCGGTTTTGGATTACACCTTATTATATAGGGAGTATAAAGAAACTGGGTAAAAGAAACGAACCGTCAAGCAATTGACAAGTCAGGTTTACTAAGCTTCAATAAACGAAAAGGATATTCGTCCTAAGTACAGACAACAAACAAACCAAGCCGCAAGGCTAGGTAAAAATGATATTTTACAATGGAGAGTTTGATCCTGGCTCAGGATGAACGCTAGCTACAGGCTTAACACATGCAAGTCGAGGGGAAACGACATCGAAAG
>SKET01000124.1_pt1 | contig 74306 bp, 67 predicted proteins | sample 4841461 | NCBI WGS metagenome assembly SKET01 (sample SAMN11008802, study PRJNA524170) | human gut metagenome | biome: Human fecal sample; material: Feces; isolation source: fecal sample from pouch patient p5 | host: Homo sapiens | place: Israel: Tel-Aviv | collected 2014-02-13
CTTCAAAACGATGAATATCAGTTGGTGTTGAGATAATCAAGATATCTCGGATACCTGCTAACATCAATGTTGATAGTGGATAATAAATCATTGGTTTATCATACACTGGCATAAGTTGTTTTGAAGCTGCACGAGTCAAAGGATACAGACGTGTTCCTGAACCTCCTGCAAGAATAATACCTTTCATAGTTAGGTCTCCCTCTTTATTAAAAATAATCACTTAAGAATTCAATATATTCTTTTTTTACCCTCTAAAAATATTTAAAAGCTCAGGATTTACTTTTCCTTGAAGTTTTTCTACAATTTTGCTCTGGCAAACCGTTAAAGCTGAAGCAATAATAAGAACTAATACATATTTAATATACTATGCTAAAGCAAAATGATTCAACAAGGTTACAGGAATAATGTGCCATAAATAAATCCAAAGTGAATGACTTGATATAAACAATATTACTTTGTCATACAAAAATCCAGCAAGCGTTACTCTCTTTGTCAATTTTATCAAAATACCGGATACGAGGATACCATAACTTAAATAATATAGTTGAAATGGATATTTATATTCTTGAGTCTGAATAAAGTATCCATTCTCTCTATACAAATAAACTGCATATGCAACAAAAATTAGAAAACTTACCATTATAGTAATATTATTCCATTTTTCGCTTGCAAAAATTATTTTAGCCAACACTAACAATAAGAAACATGGAATAAAATAGGCTATCAGATAATCTAATAATTTATTGTTAAACACTCCTGCATGACATAAGAACTCATATCCTACAAATAGTAACAATGAAATTAATAAAACATGGACTTCATTCAAATATAACTTCAAAGCTTTATATATATAATGGAATTAAAATTGCAACAACAAAATAAATTCTAATAATCCAAACATACCCAATACCATAATTTGATAAAGCGAATGTTGCCAACACTCCCTTAAATCCTAGATCAAAATTTCCTAAACACAATTTTAATAAAAGAAAAAATGAGACAAAGATCCAGGTAGGAAGAACCAATCGTTTAAATCGTTTTATCAAATACGGCATTAACTCTTCTGATTTTCTAGATTTCAAACCTAAATAAGCTGAAACTAGAATCATCAAAACAACATCAAAATTTCTTAGCTGAAACACCACTGCTGGTGGGGTAACATGAGCTAAAACAATTCCAAGTAAGCCAATAACTTTTAAGATATCAATATACTGCTTTCTTTTTACTTTTACTCCCTATTATTTTTTACTCTTTTTGATATTAGTTGATCAAACATTCTTAGAGCAACTTCATTTTTCAGTACTAATAAAATAATTGCATATACAACACCTGAACAGCTTATTGAAACCATTAATCTAATAAACATATTAGGTAACACTGAACTTACTCTACATGCCAGAAAAATACCTACACAGCCTGCTATCGCTGAAAAAATATTCTTCCAAGTTTGTTTATCTTTAAAAACAAAACCAGTAATATCTCTACTGAAATAGAAGTTCATTGTCATCATTGTAAACTCAGCTAAAACCGTTGTAAAAGCTGCTCCTTTTTCAGCAAAGATAGGAATTAAAATAAAATTCAAGCCAATATTTAATAGTGCACTGGTACTTGACGATAGCAATGTTTTTTTCTCTCGTTTTGCAGGCATCAAAGCACACTGGTTAAAAATCGTACTCATTGCACTCCCCAACATCGCAAAACATGTTATTTGTAACGCTACAGTTGCGCGTAAATATTTCTCACCAGCAATAATAAGAATGACATCTTTACTAACCATGAATAATCCAATAATACCTGGAAGAATAATAACCAACAGCATATTAATCAATCGTTTTAATAGTTGACGGTATTCATCCATACGCTCTTGCCCCATCAACATAGCTAATCTTGGAATAGTTACTGCAGTCACAGCCGATAGCATAACACTTACTATACCGTATATCTTTGTAGCAGTACTATAAATACCAACAGTGTACTCATTCTTTAAAAAACCAATCATTGTCACATCAGAAGCTAAATAAATTTTAATTGCAACTGTAGAAGCAAAGATTGTCAAAATAGGTGTTAAATAATTTTTCCAATTAAAATTAAATACTAACTTAATATCACAAAACTTCTTGGAGTGAAAAAAATTAAGTAAGTATGATCCTGTTGACGCAACAACCGAAATGATGATGTAGTTAAGATAATCATCACGGTGTCTTACAAAAATAAATAGAAGCAAGGCTGAAATAATTTTAAAAATAATGTTTCTAGCTGTTATATAACCGTATTCTTCAAAAATGGTATAAATCCAATCCACACCTAAAGTAGTAAAAAAGATTTGAATACTAAAAATTAAAATAGCTGTATTATATTTTTGTAAACTTGTACTTAAAATAAGAATCAAAAAAAGTGCTAAGTAAGAAATAGCAGTAGAAACAATATTAATTGTAAAAATACGACTGGCAAATAAACTGAATTCTTTCCGATTATCTCTTAATTTTGCCCCTTCCCTAACTGCGAATACACTAATTCCCAGTCCTGCTAATAAGATAAAGTAACTTATAATCGAGTTTGCAAAATTATATTTACCTACACCATCAACTGATAATGTTCTTGATATGTACGGAAATGTTACAAGAGGGAATACTAAATTCAAAAGACTCTGTAAACTGTTTAAAATAGCATTAAGTCCCATTGACTTATTTTTTTTCATTATTAACTATCTCTTCCTTTTTGTATTAAAAATTTTAGTTTTTATCAATAAAACCTCTCTACTTTATCGTTTTCTTTATGATAAATAAATCCTTACACAGATAAATTAATCAGTTAATGTCTTATAAACTTTCTGAACTTGCATAGCGTTCTGTATTGAAGAAAATCTTTTTTTTACATCTTCTTGACCTGCTAAAGCTAAATAAGAAACCTGATTTTTATTATTCACAATATAATGCAATTTTTCGACTAAATCATCATTGGCACCAGCTAAAAACTTAATTCCAGTCTCAGGAGTTATAATCTCTTTCGTACCTCCACTATCCGCTCCTAATGCTAGACATCCTGATAGCATAGCTTCAACAGTCACCCTTCCAAAAGCTTCGCATTTTGAAACCATACAAATTAAATCATTATCAGCATAAACATCCGTCATATTTGTACATTGTCCCAAAAAGATAACGCTTTCTTCTATGCCATATTCTTTTGCAATTTTTATAATCTTTTGATATTCTATGTCCGTATAAGTGCCAGCTAACGAAATCTTAATTTTTTCACCATATTTTTTATATAAAACACCAGCAGCTTTCACTAAATCCTTCTGTCCCTTTCCATCACATACTCTCCCCACACATAAAGCTCGAACTGTTTCTTTATCAAATAATATTTTTCTTTTAGAATAATATTTTTCAATATCTATCCCATTGTAAATAATTTGTAAATTATCAATAACATCCTTATATTTATCATATATAGCCTTAGAAATTGCAATGTTTGCATCAGATTTATTAAAGAGTTTTAACAATTGTTCTTTTTTCCAATAATGACAATTAAAATCCTCCTCCATGAATTCTCTAAAATGCCAAACATGCTTTATATTTGCTATTTGAGCGACATAGTAACCAATATAACTTACTGAGGTATTATCATGGACAATATCAATCCTATTTTCTTTAACATACTTTGCCAGCTTATGTGCAGTTATTTTAACCGCAATATCCTTAAAAACCATCTTAAATTTTTCTTTTGACGATATACTATCACTAATCATTCTCGTATATGCACAACTTTGTAATTGAATATAAGGAATATTTTCTTTCTCTAATAAATAAACAGCATCTGCTGTAACAGGTAATGCGACGTGCCCCTCAACTCCAAGTTTTCTCAATTCAGTGATTAATGTAACAAGACTTCTAAAAGCACCTGCTGATAACAGACCAGCATTTTCAATAAAAAGAACTTTCATTTATAATTTCTCCTTTTTAAGATTACCCCTTCGATAGGCAAACAAAGAAATAAAAATTAAACCTAAAATTATTCTAGCTTGTGAAAACTGCATTCGTACAAACGAATATAAGATAGAATAGAACATTATGCAATATAAACTAACATGTTTAGCATCTTTATATTTTAAAGTTTTATTATATAGACTAGATGCTATATAGCCATAAATAAACATTCCCAAAATTATACCAGGCAAACGAAAGTCAGTGTATAAAAACCAAAATACTGACACATACGCATTGGCAGTAATTTTCTTTCCTACCCATACCCATTGAGTATCTGTTAAATTAATTAAATTATAAACACTCAATATGTTATTAGGATAAATTATTTTTAAAATATTACCTAAAATATAAAAGAGTGGAAAGCATACTCCCATTAATGAAGCGGATCCATATCCGAATATTTCTAAATCATCAACTTTTTCTTTCCAAATTTCAAACATCTGAGGCGGTATAGAAAAATTTTGAGTAATATTAAAAAATACTGAAGATCCTCGGGCCATTGTCATAAAAATAAATGCAAATATGAGAATAATAGAAGCTCCCATAATTCTCAGCTTATAATTTTGGGATTTTGAAATTATATGTTCTAAAAGTTTACCATTTTTATTTAAAGCAATTTCACCAGATATAATAATAAAAATAAAAAAAATTATGAAAGCCGATCTATTAGCAGTAGATAACATTCTCAATAATAGCATAATGAATGTAAAAATAATTGAAGTCTTATTTCTTTTTCCAAACCAAAAATCTGCAGCAATGATCGCTGGTGCTGAAAAAGTCAGCGGTTCGACTAAAAATATAAATAAGAAATTCTCAATAGAAGAACGTTGTATAACTAAAGTTCCCAATTGTAACATTCTTTGAAGAGTGCCAAGTTGGAACAGTCCTACACGAGAAGTAACAAATAAAACATCTTTTGCATATATTATAATACAAATAAATAATAGAAAATTTAATAGACTATATCTAGGAATATACTCTACTTCATTACAGCTATAATTTCGTTTTCCTGTTACAGAAAAATTGATTATACTTCTAAAAAACTTAGACTTAAAATAGTAACCGAATACAAAAAACAATACTCCAACAATGATATAAAAATATGTCTCAAAAGAGCATCTGTATAATTTTTGTGCTGTTGCAGATAGCAGGATAATGATGGACCACTCCGCACAAAAAATAGTTAGAGGATTAAAAATTGATTTTTCTATTTTGACAGATACTACCGACAAGATACTAAATAGTATTGCAGTAATAAATAATAAGATACTCATCTTTTCCTCCACTATAATTTTCCAAGCAAAATAGATAGTCGATAAGTTATCTCTTGGCTTAGTTTTCCAAATTTTAATTGAGATAAACAAGCTAGTTTAAATCTTTTATAAAAACTTGTTTTATAAGTCGACACCTGTTCTAAAAAAATAACATTTTCCTTAGGAATAACATTTATGTAATCAGCTAAAATTTGTTGGCTAAATCTTTCTAAATCACTAAAGTTATTCTTTTTTAACATCCTATTCAAATTTCTTTTTACTCTATCCTTAAAAGAAGTGGATACACCTAAAACATTCAATTCATGTTGTCTATATTTCATATGACTATTAAAATCAAAAATGTACTCTCCTCCAATTGCACCACAGACAGCAGCAACGTAATAATCATGCATAGGTAAATATTTAGGAATAGGCTTATTATTGAAATAATTTATAAGAGCACTATTCATCACCATAGTTGCACCTTGTACTTCTCCTGCAAGTAGTACTCTTTTAAAATTAATAGGAATATTACTGCTATACAAAGTTCTTCCAAGTGGCTTTAATCTTGAATCGACCAACTCAGAATTGCTACAGTAAAGAGCAGGAATATCAATTTTTTTTAGCTTTTGTATTGCTATGCTTAATTTATCCTTATCCCATACATCATCTTGATCACAAAATGCATAATAATCATATTTTTTATCACAATTATTCAAAAGATGCATAAACGATTTTGCCGATTTCAAATTATAATCACAATAGTAATCAACATTGTAGAGAGATGAGTACTTTCGAATAATATCCATAGTTTTATCAGTTGAACCATCATCTCTAATCAATAATTCAACCTCACAGTTCTCTTGATTTAATACACTAACTATCTGTTGCTCTAAATACTGCTCACCATTATATGTTGACATCAGAACTAATACACGCAATTTTTTTCCTTTCAAAATAAAGAATTAATTTCAGAAATTATTTTTTTAGATATTTTTCCTGCTTCATACTTTTGAGCCTCCACTAAACAATTAAGCGAAAGTTCAAAACGTTTTCTATCTACTTCCAACATAGCTTTAAAGAAAGACTCAGCATTCTTTTCTTCAGCAATTACTCCAGTTACATTGTTAAGTACTTGCTTTTCTAAACCAGGAACATTAAAGCAAACAACTGGTAACCCCGCAGCATAAGCCTCAATAACAGAGACTGAAACTCCTTCTCCACCGGATGCAGTCAAAAACACATCAGCTTTTTCAAGTAAGCTATAAATTTCATTATGTGAAACAGAGCCTAACATCTTCACGTTATTTTGCAGGTTCAGCTCAATAATTTGTTTATTTATCGCATCCCATTCGTCTCCTGAACCTGCAACCACAAGTGTCACATTCTCATTTACCTTGTTCTTATACATATAAACTGCATCAATAAGCGTTTTGACATTTTTAAATGCAGATAAACGTCCTGTATATATGTATGTTTTTGTTGGTAAATTCTTTTTAAAATCTAATTCTTTTTGAATAACTTTTCTATCAAAACAAGATAAATCTACTGGACTACCTATAGAAACATATTTGGCATCTGTTTTGTCTTTCATCTCTTGAGAATATAAATTAACAGACTCAGTATCAGAAACAACAAAAACCAAATCTGCATATTTTTGAGCTAACTTTAGAGCTGGTCTCTGAATTAAAGACATCAAAGAATAATCTGAACGATGATTTAATCCATGTTGATGATATACCAATTTTGTTCCAGCTTTTTTTAAACTTCTAGCAGCAATTAAACAACTCCCTGTGTGTGCATAAACAACATCATAATTTGAATCAAAAAATTCTTTTTGATTAAATATACACAATCCTCTCCAATAGTTCGGAATTAATTTTCTTTTATTTTTTACATTTCCAAAAATATGGATTGGATATTTTTTTCCATCTATGTCAATTGAAGAATTAACCTTACCATCAACAGCCATCCCCCAAATATCAACATCATACTCCTTGACTAGGTGTTTTAAAATAGAAAGTTCATACTCTAACATACCTCCCATGGGCCAATCATAAAAATTTGTCAAATCAACAAATGCCATTTTTTTCATATAATTCCTCACTAATATCTCATATATAATATAAACTGAAAAATAATTTTCTGCTACTACCTATTTCTAACAAACCTATTACGTTTATCAATTACAATACTACCGGCAGGGATATTCTTACTGACTAAGGTACCGGCTCCTATAACAGATCCCTTTCCAATTGTAACTCCATCAAGTATGGTAACATTACTACCAATCCAACAGTCATCCTCAACAACAATTCCTTTTTGTTTTACACCTTGACTCTTTATACTACTATTTGTATCCGAAAAAACATGATTTTCTGCAAAAAGGCTACATTTAGGTCCAAACATGACATTCTTACCTATCGTCACTTTTCCTGAACATCCAACGTAGCCATAAGGCCCAATTGAAGAATTATCTCCAATTTGTAAACCAACACCAAGATCGCCACCGTAATATGACGAAGGACGAATCATGACTCCTCGACTAATAGTCACATGATCACCAAAATGCAATCCTTGGGAACTCAGGCCATGAATTTCTGAATAATCTTCGAATTTCACGTTTTTTCCACAATAAATATGTCTTCCGTGTGTAATCTGTACAGATTTTCCAACTAAAAACAAACCAGACGTTTTTTTTAAATAAAAACGCTTAAAAAATCCTCTAAATAATTTTTTCCCAACTTGACTAAGAATAATTATTTTATCCTGTATTCCAATTCTACTATCCATATTAAATACCCTTAAGTAATTTTTCATATTCATTGCTATAATTTTGCACATATGAATCAATGGAGAATTTTTCTAAAAGTCTCTTTCTTGAATTATTACTCATTTCCATCCTTAATGCATCATTACTAAGTAGTTTTTCAATTTTAGCAGCTAAATCTGATGGATTACATACTTCTGCTAATAAACCATTATAATCTTCCTTAACCATCTCACAAACACCACCGTGTTTATAACCAACAATAGGTTTACCAGTAGACATTGCTTCTAGCACAACAGTTGGAAGCGGATCCGGATTCGTACTTGGTAAAACAAAAACATCATACAATTTATAGATAGCTTCACTATCAGTTCTATAACCTTTATTAATGATTCTATCTTTATGTGGAGATTCAGAAATAGCCTTAGCCAATTCCTTCTCACGCCACTCTTCTCCCTCAAATGCTGAACCAACAAAAACAGTATATACATTTGGATTTTGATCCATAATAATATTTGCTGCTTTCAGAAAATCAGCTTGTCCTTTCCAACTATTGACACGTCCCATCATACCAATGACTTTAGAATTTCGAGGAATCTTCCATTCATCATATAAGTAGTCACAAGAAATATCAGGTGTAAATCGTTCACTATCAACACCATTGTAAATAACCTTAACATCACCATTTCTAAAATAACCAGAAGCATCTAAATGTTTTTTTACAGCATTTGAATCAGTGATTGTGATCTTAGAGTATTTTGCAATTAATTTACTTGTAAATCGGTACATTATTTTTGGATTGATAATAATCTCATGTATACTCCACAATTGAGGAATCTTCAAACGTCTACTCACAAAACATCCCTCAAGTGTTGCAGCAGTATTTGTATGAATCAATTTAATATTATGTTCTTTAGCAAATTTTACTATTTTATTTGTATATTTTAAGAAATTAATTCCATATTGAATCACACCTTTTGAATTAAAATATTTTCTCCTCATGATTGGATACGGCATCACTGTAACCGAAACCCCAGCGTCTTTTAAAGCATCGACTAGTACTCCTGAAGTTGGTAAAATAACAAAAGGAGTATACTTACTTTTGTCCAGTCTTTTTATCAAATCTAACATAACCTTATCAGCGCCGTACATTTCTGCACCAGCATGTAAAAATAATATATTTGTCATATTCTAATTTTAACCCTTAACTTAAAAAATTCTTCTGCATAAATTCAGCAGTCTTCTTGATCCCTTCTTCAAGAGAAATCGGACTTAAAGTTCCAAAATACTTTTCATACCTTTGTATATCTAAATAATTTACTGGAACATCTACACTTCTTCCTTCTACGTATTTTATTTTTAAATGTATATTCAACGTAGAAGAAATGATATCAAGTAACTGTTTTATACTAGTTCCATAACCACACCCAAGATTAAAAGTCTTTTGCTCAACATTCTGGGTAGCGATTTTTATAATTGCGTCTACTGCATCATCGATATAAATAAAATCTCTAACTACAGAACCATCTCCAAAAACAGTGATTTCTTCATCATTTAATGCTTTATATGTAAAAGTTGTAACTGCACCTAAAATACCATTTGGCCTTTGGTATGGGCCATAAGGATTGGATAATCTAACAATTCTGTAATCAAGATTATACATATAATGATATAAATAAAGGAGCTTTTCTATAGTTATTTTTTGTAAACCATACGAAGAGATTGGATAAGTCGGTGTTTCTTCCTTTAAGGGGCAGCACACTTCTTTCCCGTAAACTGTACCGCCAGATGAAATAAAAATTACTTTTTTTACATTTTGTCTCACACATGCTTCTAATAATTTTGAAGTCACAATAATATTTGCAGAAAGTTCTTGAGGAATCTGTTGATTTGAAGTAGTTGGGACAGTTGTGCTCACAAGATGGTAAACAACTTCTTGTCCTTCTAACAATTCATCAAAATTTGTATTTTCACTGAAATCTGATTCTACATATGAAAACTTTTGAAGATTTAACTTTCTTAAATCTTCAAAAAAATTAATATCTCTGTCAACTAAAGTGATATCATTATTCTCATCTTGTGAAAGTTCTATCGCTAAGTTTGTCCCAATAAAACCAGCGCCTCCAAATAAGATTATTTTTGTCACAGTTCTCTCCTAATTACAAAAAAATTAATTTCTTTTGAACAATCCTTCATACTCATCAACAACAAAATTCCAGCTAAAGCGCTCTTGAACTTGTTTTGTTGACAATCTATCTAATTCATCAATTTGTTCTTGAGATAAAGTTTCTGATTTTTCAATAACATCATGAAGATTATCTTTATCCCAATAAATTGCACCATTTTCACCAACTTCTTTATTAAATCCAACATTAAGCAAAAGATTTAATTTTGTAGAAAACAGAGCTTCCAATAATGACGGATTTGTTCCTCCAACTTCATGGCCATGGAAATAAGCAAATGCATTTTCACGAATGTATTTCAACAATTCTTGGTTATAAACTGTTCCTACAAATTTGATTCGAGAATCTTTATCAAAGCCCGTTTCTTTTCGAAGTTTTTCGTAAAAAGCATTTTGTTCAACGTTAGTGATTAAGACAAAATCTTTTTTAGTGTTAGATTTCATGAATTCACGAATCATTGCTTCGTAGTTATTTTCTGGAACAAAGCGACCAACTACCAAGTAATAATTATTTTCAGAAACCCCCTTCTCTGAAAACCATTCACGAACAATTCTATTTTTTGGTGTTAGTGATGATTTGTGAAGATCGGTACCATAAGCGATATATGTTGTTTTAGGTGAGTATTTTTGATAATCTTCTTGAATATATTTTTCAATATTCTTACTATCACAAACTAACAAATCAGAATTTTTTACCATTAGAGATTCCGAGATTTTCCAGTAGCGACGAACTGGAGCACTCCATTTTTCACGCATCCACTCATGTCCATCTGGATTAACAAATAACTGGCCACCAAGTGCATGAATCTGTTTTCTATACTTACCAATAAAAGGACCGATGCGACATGCAAGAACATAAAAAATAGGTTCTACATCTTTATTGCTTTTAGAAATCTCAATAGCTTTTTTTAGTGCTTCAATGTCATATGCGATTGCTCTTGCTGGACCAATATTTGGAACATCAATGTTAAAACAAGTTGCACCATTATGCTCAAAAACATCTGCTGTAATATTTGACTTAGCTGAGTTTTCACGCATACATGCTACATAATATTTAATATTCTTATTTTTTTGGTTTTCAGTTAACTTTTCAACAAAGGTTTCAAATCCACCATATTTAGCTGGGATTCCTTTTGAACCAATGATATAAACGCTTTTCATTTTTTCTCCTAAACTAAACAAAAAGAGAGTTGCAGATTTTATCTGCTCCCCTCTCTCTTCAATACTACTTTTACTGTTTTTGCAATGATTTTGATATCATTGCTGATACTCCAGTTTTGAATGTATTTCATATCAAGAGCGACAACTTCTTCAAAGTCGGTGATATCACTACGACCACTGACTTGCCAAAGTCCTGTGATACCAGGTTTTGTTGTCATTCGTTTGAAATGATGTAATTCATAATGGCGATACTCATCAAGCGTTGGTGGACGTGTCCCGACAAGAGACATATCTCCTTTTAGGACATTGATAAACTGAGGTAGCTCATCAAGGGACCAATCGCGAAGCTTGTGTCCAAATGGAAAGATTCGAGGGTCATCTTCCATTTTAAACATCAAATTAGTATCCAAATCGTTTTGCGCTAACAGTTCTTTTTTACGTTCTTCCGCATCTGTATACATGCTTCTGAACTTGTAAATATTAAAGATTTTACCATTTTTACCGACACGTTTTTGCTTGAAAATCAACGGTCCTGGTGATTGTTTCTTGACTATCGGTGCAATAATAATAGCTACAATCCCAGTAATCACTAAGCCAACTAAAGCCATCGCAATATCCATAAGACGTTTTAAAGCAACCTGACGGAATTTTACAATATTGAATGCTGTCGTTATGAAGGTCGTATCACCTACTTTTTTTAGAACACTATTTCCAACATAGAAGTCCGAACAATTCCCAACAGCTACTGTCGTTGGAATTCCTAACAATTTTAAGCAATGAGCAAATTCTATAAAATCATCTTGGTAATTTCTGGAAACAAATATCTCGTCAACTTGGTGATTTGCTACAAAATCTCTAATTTCTTTAGTACTTTTTAAGATAGGCTGTGAAATGTCAGGATTATCACGGCGACTGATGTAAGCAGCGATATGGTAATTGGAATGGTTAAGCTCTTTAATGACTTCCTGACCATTCGTAAAATCCGTGACAAACAATACCTGCTTAATGTCTCTTGCATGACTTTTGAAAAGATTCTTAACTAAAATACGTCCAATGAAGACAAAAAGGCTTACTAAAATAAAAATTTGCCCCAAGAAGAAATAAGACATCTGTGAAATGTCATGGATAAAACGAATTTTTCCAAGTATCAGTACAAAAGTAAATAAAACTAAAACTTTCATACCATAAATCACAGATGCCTTTAATTCTTTTAAATAACCACGATTTGTAATTGAAGAGTACTCATCGCTCAAAACACCAACAATCACAATTAAAATCCCAAAAACAACTGCAAAGAATTTACTATCAAAAAGATGATAAGGATAAAATTGTGCTAAGATGAGGTAACTTACCACTAATGCTATAATATCCGACAAAAGGTAATAAACTTTCTTTTTCGAATCTTCGCTATACATATAACTCCCTGTTCCCTATTCTAAGGTAAAGGTATCAGCTATTTTTTTCGTTTACCTCTACCAATTTTTGTTTTTTCTTCACTTTTTCCGTAATTGCCATAAACACCGTACCCACCGTAACTACCATATGAACCATACTTATCTAAGTTAATATCATATTTATTCAAAATAATACCAAGGAAAACTGAACCACTTTGTTCCAATTGTTCCTTTAGTTTCGTAACTGTACGACGTCTATCTTCTCCTGCTTTTGTCACAAGCAAGCTAGCATCTGAATGGTGTGCTAGGATAGCAGCATCAATAACCAAACCAAGCGGTGGTGTATCAATGATAACATAGTCGTAAAGTCCACGAACAGTTTCAATCATCGCTTTGAAGTTATCATTTTGAATCAACGATGTTGGATTTGGTGGAACTTGCCCAGCAGGAATAATCATCAAATTATCAATACTTGTGTCACAAATAACATCTGACAACTCTGCATTTCCAGATAAGAAACTTGTCAACCCCTGATAACGTTCATTAGATTTAAACGTTCCTGACATGACTGAATTACGTGTATCCGCATCAATCAAAAGTGTACGGAAACCTGCACGCGCAAAAGAAATTGCAAGGTTAACAGACGTTGTTGATTTTCCTTCGCCAGGTTGAGCCGAAGTTAACGTAATTACTTTTAAATCACGTCCACTAAATTGAATATTGGTACGGATAGAATTGTAATATTCCTCCATAGATTTAACCATTTGAGCTTTAGCTCTCACTAATTCTAACTGTGGCATTACAATTTCTCCTTATAATTTATCAATATCTGGTACAACTCCTAAAAGTGTCATACCAAGCACTTCTTCGACGTCTTCTGGACGACGAACACGATCATCAAGCACTTCTGCTACCAAGATTCCTACGATAGCTAAGAATACCCCAGCAAGAGCACCAATAGCAGCATTTTTCTTAACATTTGGTGATGATGGGTGGCTTGGTTTTGTCGCAGATTCAAGTGTTGTTACATCATCAACTTTTGTAACAGCTTTGATCTTTTCAGCAGCTACTTGGCGAACAGTATTTGCGATATCACAAGCTCTTTGCGCATCTGTATCTGTAACAGCAATTGAAATGACACGAGTATCTGTTGGGATAGTTACCGCAATTTCTTTAGAAAGTTCACCAGTAGACATTGAGAGTTTTTCTTGGTCAATAACTGATGACAAGACTTCACTTGATGTGATAACTTCCTTGTAGTCGTTAACCAAGTAAGACCCTGCTTGAAGGTCTTGGTTAGTAAGACTTGTATCGCTGCTACGGCTAACAACGTAGATACGTGTCGTAGAGGTATACTTAGGTTTAATGAAGAAAACACTACCTAGTAAAGCAATTGTCCCAACAAGAAGACCAACAAATATGATAAAGAATTTTTTACTCCATAACTTTCTTAGCAAGTACAAAACGTCAATTTCGATACTTGCATTGTCATTTGTATTCATACATACTCCTATAAATCTTTATTTTCTAATAAGGTTTTAGCATTTTCTTCAAAGAGTCGAGAAGCACGGCTTGTGCCAAACTCTTGGGCAATGATGTCACGCGCCACATCCATATATGGCGGACGAGCATCTAGATTATGCATATCGCTAGCAACGATATGAACTACGTTCTTTTCTAAGAAATAACGTGCGCGCTTTTTGAACTTACGGTATTTATCACCAAAGAGTTTTGCTTTTAAAACATGTGCGCTATTAATCTGTGTGTAGCACCCCATGTTAATCAGCTCACGCACGCGCTCTTCTTGATTTTCGAGTGCATCGTAACGTTCGATGTGAGCAATGATTGGTGTGACCCCAAGCATGAGGACTTTTGTTAGTCCGTCATGAATCTCCTTCCACGGAGTCTTCATGCTAAACTCAATCAAAGCAAACTGTGTATTGTTCATGCGAGGCACTTGGTGATTTTCTAACTTCTCAAGAAGCGCATTATTATAGTAGAGTTCGCCACCATATAAAATCTCAAGTCCTTCAAACTTAGCTTCTGCCGCTTCCTTGACTTGCTTGAAGTTTTCCCAGATCTTTTCCTCTGGTGTCTTAAACAAATCGCGTCGTCTGTGTGACGTTGAGACGATGGTGCGTACGCCCTGACGGTAACTTTCCCCAATCAAAGCTAAACTTTCTTCTATAGTAGATGGTCCATCATCCACGTCAAAAACGATATGTGAGTGAATATCTATCATCTAACTTACTTACCTTCCATAACATCTTTAATGGCTTGCGAAGCTTTAGCAACACTAGCATCATCCAACTGAATCATATAAAGACTTGCAGTTGGCATGGCATAAGAAGTCAACTCACCAGTAGAACCTGTACCTGTTACTTCTTGTGATGTAACAGTGAATTTCTCACCTGAATCCAATTGACCGTTGACCAATTTAATCACAGTGTCAAGTTTCATATCTGTCTGAATTGAATCTTGTACATTTGAAATAATCGTTGAATAATTAGAAACTGATTTTAACGAAGTCATTTTATTAAGGATTGCTTGAATGACTTTCATTTGGTTATTACCGCGGTCATAATCACCATGTTCGAGGCTATAACGTTCACGAACAAAACCGAGAGCTTTATCAGAATCAAGAGTCACATTTCCAACTGGAAAATCATAGTTACCATGAAGACTTGTAAATGCCTGACTATTATAAACCGTTACACCACCTAGTGCATCAATCAACTTCAAGAATGAATCGAAGTTAAGACGAGCATAGTAGTCAATGGTGATGCCATAGAGGTTTTCAAGAGTCTTCTCTGAGGTTTCAACACCATAGATACCAGCGTGGGTTAATTTATCATATTGATCAGCGCCACCATCTGGAATCTTAACATAAGCATCTCGAGGCGTCTCCGTCATCAAAATCTTATGAGTATTCATATTGACTGTTAAGATTAAGTTGACATCTGAACGTGAAACCGTTGAAATTGAACCATAGGTATCAATACCACTGATGTAAATATTAAAGACATTTGAATCATGTGCTTTGGCTTCATCTTTGACGCTTGTCTTAATCTTATAAGAATAAATGGTCTTAAGATTTGATTGGTAGTTCTCATAAGACATTTCAAGCAAGCTTGAATAAGCACTGTTAAAGACCATAGCTTGACTTGATCCGTTAACTAAGTTCTCATAAGCAGCTTGATAAGAATCAACTTTTTCTGTCGCTAAATCTACTCCCTTTTCTGACTTAATATGAGACAACAGTTCATTGATATTGCTACCGTCAGCATCTGTCGGTGCTTGAACACTTGTGAGGTCAGATACATCATTAACTGAGCTATTGCTTGGAACAACCACACTCATCTCAATCTCTGAGTAAGAGGCTGTTTCATTCATATTATGTGCTACATCGACCAATGACTTAAAGGCAAAGAGGGAAACTGCAGCAATGATAGAAAAGACAACCAAAAGCACTGTTGTTAGAACCCTGCTCTTTTTAAGAATGCTCAATATTAAACACAAAGCAAAAATAGCTACTAATATAATACTATAAACAACGTTAAGATACCTAAATGCCAAGATATGATGAGCATACATCATATATGTGGCAAGACCAGCAAGTACAGCATACAGGACTAAAAGCGCCGCATTCACAATCTTCAAATCAGCAAACCGAGAGCGCCGCCGTGAGCTCTTATGGTGCTTATGATGACTACTGTGATGGTGACCATGGTAACTACCATGATGATGTGAGTGAGTCGGCATTTTAATAAATCTCCGCTTCATAATTAATTGTTAACGTTCTTATTTTACCACTTTATAAGGCTTATTGCAATTTCTAAAAAACTGTAACTTTACATGATAATTCTTATACTTTTTATAAATATTAGTTTTGACAACGTTTTACTTCTTTTAAAAATACTGTTTTTATGTATTTGTTACGTTTTTTGTTATGTTTTCGAAAAGAAAGTTACCGTAGTGTAATCATTCGCTTTTTAGCGTAAGTTTTTGTACATTTTTCAAATTTTATCCATTTTTAGATGTAACTTCCAAACAAAATGATCTTTTAAGTGTTAAAAATTGGAAACGTTATCATTAGAAAAACTTCTTTCATTTATTTTTAGACTTTTAATCCAAAAGTTTGTCTTTTTATCGCTTTCACATCAATAGTATTTCCACTACTTGCGGGATTTGCGATTTTGAGCTAAACTAAGGCTATGAGAATACAACAATTACACTACATCGTTAAAATCGTGGAAACGGGCAGTATGAACGAGGCTGCAAAACAACTCTTCATCACTCAGCCAAGTTTGTCAAATGCCGTTCGTGACTTAGAACGCGAGATGGGGATTGAGATTTTTATTCGTAATCCTAAGGGAATCACTCTGACAAAAGACGGGGTTGAGTTTCTTTCTTATGCGCGCCAAATACTTGAACAAACAGCACTTTTAGAGGAACGTTACAAGAGCAAAAACACCAACCGTGAGCTCTTTAGCGTCTCTGCACAGCACTATGCTTTTGTGGTGAATGCTTTTGTTTCACTTCTGAAAAAGACAGACATGACACGCTATGAGCTTTTCCTTCGTGAAACCCGAACATACGAAATCATTGATGACGTCAAAAATTTTCGTTCTGAAATCGGGGTGCTTTTTCTAAACAGCTACAACCGTGATGTCTTGACAAAGATGTTTGATGACAATCATTTGACTTATACTAGTCTTTTCAAAACTCGTCCGCACATTTTTGTCAGCAAAAATAATCCGCTAGCTGAAAAGACACTGGTGACTATGGAAGATTTGGAAGAATTTCCTTATCTTAGCTACGATCAAGGAATTCACAACTCTTTTTACTTCTCTGAAGAAATCTTGTCACAAATCCCACACAAAAAATCAATCGTTGTCAGTGACCGTGCGACGCTTTTCAATCTCTTGATTGGTCTTGACGGCTACACTATTGCAACAGGTATCTTAAATAGCAACCTTAATGGCGATGACATCGTATCAATTCCGCTTGACGTTGAAGATATGATTGATATTGTCTACATTCGCCACGAAAAGGCTAACCTTTCAAAAATGGGTGAACGTTTTATCGATTATCTACTTGAAGAAGTACAATTTGATAACTAAAAACTCTTGGACAGAGTCCAAGAGTTTTTTATGTTCTATCCATTTCTCTCCAACTCACTTTTGATAATGTCATTAACTTGGTCTAAATAGAATTTTTCTTTGTTATATTTGACGCCTGCATAGGTAGCAAGGGCAATGATTTTATCTAGAAAGGCTTGCGATGAGAAATTCGTTGTGCGATGAAGTTCTTCTTCATCAAATGGTTTAATCAGATGAGCAAGAGGATTCCGAACGGATTTTTCAAAATTACGAAGTTCGCTGATTAACTGTTTAATTTCCTGAGGAAGTTGTCCGTATTGTAAGAGTTCTGCCAAAGCTTTTGAAGTCACTTTGCCATCACGACGAATCTCAAGGTATCTATGAAAAATAGCATAGTCGCTCTGCTTCATTTTTGTAAACAGCCAAGTATCATACTGGTCGTTTTTAGCATCGTGGATATAGTTTTCCAAATTTGGAATTTCGCGTTTGGCAAGACGTTGAAAGAGCCGATATAGAATTGGACTAACAGAGCGGACAAAATCAATGATATTGCCATTTTTCACCTTAGCTTCTAAATCCATAATATAATTTGCTAATTGTTCTTCTTCATACGCATTGCTAATGATTGAAACGCCATAATTGGCTAAAATCGCTTGATTTTCTGCTGCATGTGAAAAAGCAAAGTCAACGTTAAGTTCCCTACGCTCTTTTAACATTTCTAAAAGATAACGGCTTTGCGCTGGAAAATCACTGTGCTGCTCTGCTATTTTCCAAGCGTGATTATAAGCATAGACATCCAAAAGGATGTCTATGGTTTCATATATTTCTTGCATTAATCTGCAATAAGAGTCTCAAGACCAACTTTCATCATGTCTGTGAAAGTGGTTTGGCGTTCTTGAGCGGTTGTGTCTTCGTCAGCAACAAGGCTATCAGAAATCGTCATGATACCGAGTGCTTGAACGCCGTGTTTTGCTGCGAGATAGTAAAGTGCAGCGGCTTCCATCTCAACAGCTTTCACACCAAGTTGCCCGAGTTTGACATTGTTTTCAGCAAAATCTGAATAAAAAGCATCAACAGATAACACGCTACCAACGTGTGTTGTCATTCCAAGGTCTTGCGCAATATGGTAGGCTTTGTCAAGCAAGGTAAAATCAGCAATTTGTGGAAAATCATATTGTGGCCATTCATTTTTAATCATGCTTGATGTTGTTGCTGCTGCTTGTGCCAAAACAAGTTCGCGAACGTGAACATCTTTATTAAGTGAGCCAGCTGTTCCGACACGGATTAATTTTTTAACACCGTAAGATTGGATTAATTCAGTCGCGTAGATAGAGATTGATGGCATACCCATACCTGTTCCCATAACGCTAACACGTTCACCTTTGTAAGTACCTGTGAAACCAAGCATGCCACGGACATTGTTAAAGCAAACAGCATCTTCTAGGAAGTTTTCAGCGATGAATTTTGCACGGAGTGGGTCGCCCGGAAGTAAGATTTTATCTGCGATTTCGCCTTGTTTGGCTTCGATATGGATTGACATAAATTTTCCTTTCAATATATTCAATAAGTTTTTTGATGACAATAGCTAGCGCTACTGCGATTAATAAGACTGGCAGGGCTTGAAGCTTTTGTCCTGTAAATGAGACAACTAAGCCTACCGCTGTCAGCGGTGCATTCATTGTGATTGCTAAGAATACACTTGAGCCGATGAGCATAGCTGAGGCTAGTGAAATAGTTGGAAAGATTTGGCTATAAAGCACAGCACCAAGAAATCCCAGAACTGCTCCCATTGAAAATGAGGGAGTCAAGGTTCCACCGTATGCGCCATTTTTTAGCGTCAGCAAGACCACAAATGCCTTAACGACAACAATCACAGCAGCATACTGAACAGTCATACCATCAAAGACAGCTTGTGCCAAAGCTGCGCCATTTCCCAAAATCTCAGGAAAAATAAGCGATAAACTAGCTAATAGTAGAAAAGTCAGTGGCAAGCACCATAAAACGTTGTGGTCAGTCGTTTTTTGGGCTTGTGCTTTTTGGGTAAGTCTGCGAAATAGCTGCGCTATTGGTGAGATGAGAACCACAAGAAACATTGCCAAAAGAGCAGTCTTTACATCCAGCGTTACTTGAGCAGTCTCATAAAGTGGCGCATCTGAGATGACCACTCCTGCTACGATGCTTGCTAAAATCGTCGTTACTAAGATGGAAATCAGATTAAGAACTGAAATTCCCAACCCAAGCGTTTCAAAGGCGAAAAAGATACTGGCAACTGGTACTTGATAAACTGCCGCTAGACCAGCCGAAGCCCCACAAGCAATTGCGAGCTCTCTATCTTGTAAGGTTAGTTTCAAGTAGTCAGATACACGTCCAGCTCCCAAGGCACCAAGTTCGCGAGGCGCTCCTTCTTTTCCGATTGGTGAGCCTGCACCAACAGAGGCCACTTGCAAGAAAATATTGGTCAAGTGAATCCAAAGTTTTGGTATTCTCGATGCTGGATTTTCAGCTTTCATCTGAGATTTGACAGAAATAATCTGACGATTTTTTCGTTGTAAAAAACACCAGAGAATCGCTGAGATAATCCCTGCAAGGACAATCAAAATGAACTGCTTGGACGAAACTGCTTGAGTGGTCGATGTCTCGCCGTGACCAAAAACCAGGTACTCAATTAAGTCTAAAAATTCATGAAGTAAGATGCCACCTAAACCAGCTATCAAAGCTGTTAAAATCAGCACTCCTCCAAAACGTAAACAGTAGCTAAAATGTCTAAATCGATTATTTTGTAAATGCATCTAAAAAATACTTTTTAAATACGTTTTAAGGTAAATTTCCTAAATTATAGTTCTGCCAAAACTGATTTGACAAGTGTTTTGAAGTCTTCTTTAATTTGTTGTGTAACAGCAACAACTTCTTCGTGGTTAAGTGAACTTTGGAAACCTGCAGCGTGGTTTGTAATAGCTGAGATTCCAAGAACTTTCAAGCCTGAGTGCGCGGCAACGATAACTTCTGGAACAGTTGACATACCTACAGCATCCGCACCAAGAGTTTGGAAGGCACGAATTTCAGCAGGTGTTTCGTAACATGGACCTGACACACCAAGGTAAACACCTTCGTCAAGTTTAATACCGATTTTTTCAGCAACTTTGTGAGCGATTGCTCGGTATTCAGCAGTGTAAGCATCTGACATATCTGGGAAACGAGGTCCGAAGTCATCAAGGTTAGTACCAATCAATGGATTTTGACCAGTCATGTTGATGTGGTCAGAAATTGCCATCAATGTACCAGGACCAAAGCCGATACCACCAGCAGCATTTGTTACGATAAGACCTTTACAACCAAGAGCTTTCATCACGCGCACTGGGAAAGTCACCAATTCCATTGGATTTCCTTCGTAAAAATGGAAACGTCCTTGAAGAGCAAGAACTTTGTGACCACCAAGGTCACCATAAACCAATTGGCCTGCGTGACCTGCTACTGTTGATTTACCCCAGTTTGGGATTTTTTCGTAAGGAATAACAACAGCATTTTCGATTTCTTCAGCCAATTCACCAAGACCTGAACCAAGAATAAGTCCAAATTCTGGGGCGTCACACGCTTGTGACACTAAAAACTGACGTGCTTCTTCAATTTTTTCAATAATTGTAGACATAATTACCTCTTATACTAATTTATCTAAGAATGATTCACCAATCATTGCTTTTTCAACACCAAAGTTTTCAGCAATTGTTGCTGAGATATCTGCAAAATGACCAACTGGCAAGACACCGTTTCCTTTAAATGCTGGGCTGTATGCCAATAATGGAACGTATTCACGAGTGTGGTCTGTACCAGTGTAAGTTGGGTCATTACCGTGGTCAGCAGTGATTAGAAGAAGGTCATCTTCTTTCATGCTTTCCAAGATTTCAGGCACACGTTTGTCGAAATCTTCAAGGCAATCACGGTAACCTTGAGCATTACGACGGTGACCGTACATGGCATCAAAGTCAACTAAGTTTGTAAATGACAAGCCTTTTGTGAATTCAGGCAATTGCATTGTTTTAAGAAGAGTGTCAACACCGTGCATGTTTGATTTGTTGTGTCCCATGTCATTTGTAATACCTGAACCGTTGAAGATATCATTGATTTTACCAACACCGTATGTTGGAATACCAGCGTCAGCCAATTTATTCAAAACTGTTGGACCAAATGGTGACAAGGCATAGTCACGACGGTTTGCTGTACGTATGAAGTTACCAGGCTCACCAACGTATGGACGTGCAATGATACGACCAAGAAGAGCTGGACGTTCTAGTGTGATTGAACGAGCGTATTCACAGATTTTGTAAAGCTCTTCTACTGGGATGACATCTTCGTGAGCAGCGATTTGAAGTACTGGGTCAGCTGATGTGTAGATGATTAACTCGCCAGTTTCCATTTGACGTGGACCAAAGTCATCGATAACTGCTGTACCTGAGTAAGGTTTGTTAGCTTCACGAATGACTTTACGTCCTGAAAATTCTTCGATTTTAGTTAAAATTTCTTCTGGAAATCCACCAAGGAATGTATCAAATGGTTCTGTAATGTTAAGACCCATGATTTCCCAGTGACCAGTCATTGTGTCTTTACCAAGAGAAACTTCTTCAAGTTTAGTTGCATAACCTGTTGGTTGAGCTTCAGCTGGAACTGTTTTTAGAGGAGTTTCACGAGGAATATTTCCAAGACCAACTTTAGCCATGTTTGGAACATTAAGTCCTACAGTTTTTGAAATGTGACCAAGTGTATCTGATGCACCGTCTGGCACACCAGCATTGACAAAGTTATTGGCATCTGGTGCTGCACCAATTCCGACTGAATCAAGTACGACAAGGTGAATACGATTAAAAGTTGACATAGTTTTCCTACTCTAGGGTGGTTACGGTTGGCACCCAAAACCTCCTAATCAAATCGATTAGAAATCATAATGACGATAACATGCAAACAGGAGATATCGGCTGAACCAGTCAAACCATCTCCTGTAAACTTTCTTTATTTAGCTTCTAAAATTTTAACGCCGTCTTTGCCAGCAACGATAACTTTGTTAACCATACCGTTGAAAAGACCGTGCTCAACGACACCAACCATAGCTTTCAATTCTTTACCAAATTCAACTGGATTTTCAATCACGCCAAGGTCAAGGTCAATGATGTAGTTTTTCATATCAGTCACAAAGCGTTCGCCATCCGCCATACGGTATGATGGTTTGTAACCTTTTTTCTCAAATTCACGGAAAATGCGGTCAGCACCATATTGTACGACTTCTACAGGCAATTTGAAAGCACCGAGTGTGTCGACCATTTTAGATTCGTCAACAACCCAGATGTATTCTTTACTTGGTGTAGCAACGATTTTTTCCATAAGAAGAGCACCGCCGCCACCTTTGATGCCGTTGAAGTTTTTATCCACTTCATCAGCACCGTCGACAGTTACATCGATATCATCGATATCATCAACGGCTTTCAAAGGAATACCAAGACCTTCTGCTTGAGCTGTTGTTTGGCTTGAAGTTGTCACACCGACAACTTTAAGACCTTCTTCTTTCATACGACGACCGATTTCTTCAACGAAGAAATATGCTGTTGAACCAGTTCCAAGTCCAACGACCATGCCGTCTTTCACATACTGAGCAGCTGTAACACCAGCCATTTTTTTAAGTTTTTCCATAACAACCTCACCTAAATTTATATGTAAAACAAAAATTACCTATTTCCAACTAACTATTATATCATGATTTAGGGTGTTTTCGCTACAATGGATTACTCAAAAGTAGCTTTTCTGCTCCTTTACTTTCAGCCCTCTTCTATTGCTGGAAAAAATTTTTTGCGTTACAATTAAATAAGATATTTTTTTGAAAATAACAGATTGGAATGACATAAATGATTACAAAAGAATTCGACACTATTGCTGCGATTTCAACACCTCTAGGGGAAGGGGCTATCGGAATTGTCCGACTTTCTGGGACTGACGCGCTAGCTATTGCTCAAAAAGTTTATCGTGGTAAAGATTTGTCAAAAGTTGCCTCACATACGATTAATTATGGGCACATTGTTGATCCTGATAATGATGAAATTCTTGATGAGGTTATGGTCTCTGTCATGTTGGCACCAAAAACGTTCACACGTGAAAATGTCATTGAGATTAATACGCACGGTGGGGTTGCCGTTACTAACGAAATCTTGCAACTCCTTCTTCGTCAAGGTGCTCGTCTGGCTGAACCTGGTGAATTTACCAAACGTGCTTTTTTGAATGGTCGTGTGGACTTGACTCAAGCGGAAGCCGTTATGGATATCATCCGTGCTAAAACTGACAAAGCTATGAATATTGCTGTCAAACAGCTAGATGGTTCACTTTCAAAACTTATCAATGATACCCGTCAAGAAATTCTAAATACCCTTGCTCAAGTTGAGGTAAACATCGATTACCCTGAGTACGACGACGTGGAAGAAATGACAACAGCTCTTATTCGTGAAAAAACACAAGAATTCCAAAACCTTTTAGAAAATCTCTTGGCTACTGCAAAACGTGGTAAAATCCTTCGCGAAGGTTTGTCAACTGCTATCATCGGTCGTCCAAACGTTGGGAAATCAAGTCTTTTGAACAATCTGCTCCGTGAAGACAAAGCCATTGTTACTGACATCGAAGGAACAACCCGTGACGTGATTGAAGAATACGTCAACATCAAAGGTGTGCCTTTGAAATTGGTTGATACCGCTGGTATTCGTGAAACAGATGACGTGGTTGAAAAAATCGGTGTGGAACGTTCTAAAAAAGCTCTTGAGGAAGCTGATTTGGTCCTTCTTGTCCTTAACAGCTCTGAAGTGCTAACTGACCAAGACCGTGCTCTTCTTGAACTCAGTAAGGATAGCAACCGCATTATCTTGCTTAACAAAACTGATTTACCTGAAAAAATTGAAGCTGATGAATTGCCTGATGATGTGATTCGCATTTCAGTTCTTAACAATCAAAACATTGATTTAATTGAAGAACGTATCAACCAACTCTTCTTTGACAACGCTGGTATCGTTGAAAAAGATGCAACATACCTTTCAAATGCTCGCCATATTTCATTGATTGAAAAAGCGGTGCAAAGTTTGCAAGCCATCAATGAAGGGCTTGAACTAGGAATGCCTGTTGATCTTCTTCAAATTGATTTAACACGTTGCTGGGAAATTCTCGGTGAAGTCACAGGTGATGCAGCACCTGATGAATTAATCACAAAACTCTTCACACAATTCTGTCTTGGGAAATAAGAAAAACTCGCCAGACGATGGCGAGTTTTTTAATACCTATTTTTCTAAAATAGCTTTGACACGCTTTTGAAGGTCTGGGATGACTTCTTCTTCAAACCATGGATTCTTGCACTGCCAAATGTTATTTCGTGGCGATGGGTGTACCAATGGGAAAAATTCTGGCAAATAGTCTTTATAGTGTTTGACGGTATCCGTAAGCTTAGCTGAGGATTTTTGATGAAGATAATAACGCTGCGCATAAGAACCAACTAAAATATGTAACTCTATATTGGGTGCTAAAGCTAGGGTGCGCTTATGCCATTTATCCGCAAAACCTTTTCGAGGCGCTAAATCACCTGATTTTCCCTTACCTGGGAAATAATAATCCATGGGTACCACCGCAAAAAGTCCAGAGTTATAAAATGTCTCACGGTCAACGCCTAACCATTTTCGTAAATTATCCCCACTCGGGTCATTCCAATAAAGTCCCGATTCTTGCGCTCGAATACCTGGAGCTTGGCCAACAATATTGATACGAGCATTTTTTGGAACAGTAAAAAGTGGCTTAATACCTTGCTCGGTGTATGAAGCATTTTGCTCATCAGCCATAATATCAGCCACTAATTGTTCAAGGCTATCCATACAATCACTTCTTTCTAAAAATAAAGAAGAGTCTTTTGCTAACGCAAAAATCCTCTTCTTTTTTCTGTATTATTTGATCAATTCGTAAAGTGCTTCAGCGTAGATAGCAGCTGCACGGTAAAGATCTTCAACATCTGCGAATTCGTTTGCTTGGTGCATTGTGTTTACGTAATCTGGGAACATAGCACCGAAGGCAACACCACGTTTAAGAAGACGACCGAATGTACCACCACCAATAACTTGTTCGTAACCTTTCAAACCAGTTTGCTTTTCGTAAACTGAAAGAAGTGTTGATACCAATGGATCATCAGCTGGAACGTAGTGAGGTGTGTGTTCGTGATCTGAAAGAGTCACTTTAGTTACACCGTTAAGTTTTTCAAGCTCAGCTTTGATTGTTTGAGAATCAGTACCTTGTGGGTAACGGAAGTTAAGTGTGATTGTGTTGTCATCTGAGTTGTGGTCAAATTTGAAGACACCAGCGTTCATGCTAAGTGCACCCATTTTCGCATCAGTGTAAGCAACACCAAGGTTTTCACCAGCGAAATCTTTGTGAAGAACGTTAGCTGTTACATCAAGGTAAACTTTAGCTGCGCCATCAAAAGCAAATTGATCCAAGAATTTAGCAAGGTAAGTTGCTGCGTTAAGACCAAGTTCTGGAGTTGAACCGTGAGCTGATTTACCGATTACTGTAGCGCGGAAAGCGTCACCTTCTTGAACAAGCTCAGCTTTAAGATTTTCAGCAGCCGTAAAAGCAGCAAGTTTTTCTTGGAGTTCAGCTAAAGTGCTGTCTGCTGTAAATACTGCTGTTGCTGATTCTGGAACCATGTTGTCACGAAGACCAGCTTCAAAAGTATTCAAAGTGAAAGCACCGTTATTTTCACCTGCGAAGTGAAGGTATTCAGTAATGTTACCTTTTTCACCGTTGATGATTGGGAATTCAGCATCTGGAGAGAATCCAAAATCAGGATCTTTCAAACCGTTATGTGCGAAATAGTATTCCATATCGCCCCAACCTGATTCTTCGTCAGTACCAACGATGAAACGAACACGTTTAGATACCGGAAGACCAAGATCTTTGATGATTTTTAGGGCATAGTAACATGCCATTGTAGGACCTTTATCATCTGATGATCCACGCGCATAAAGACGTCCGTCTTTGATAACTGGTTCGTAAGGATCTGTATCCCAACCGCTACCTGCTGGCACAACGTCCAAGTGAGCAAAGATACCAAGTACTTCGTCACCTTCACCAAATTCAAAGTCCCCAGCATAGTTATCGATATTACGAGTTTTGTAGCCATCTCGTTCAGCCATTGCAAGAAAGTGTTCCAAAGCTTTTGCTGGACCAGGTCCAAATGGGTGTTCTTTGTCAGCTTTGCTGTCATCACGTTCAGAGTTGATACGCAAAAGTGCAAAGAGGTCTTCCATCATGGCATCTTTACGTTTTTCAACTTCTGCTTTAAAGTCTACTGTCATTTCTTATAACTCCTCCATAAATGTAGCTCTTCCTTACCAGAAAAACTACTATATTGTTTATCATTTGAGTCAACTAACCCATAGTAACTCATATTTTAAGATTTGTAAACCTAGTTTTGCGAAAATTCTTAACTAGATTTGGTGCATAAACGTTAAAAATCTCTTAGCGGCGCTCAATGATTTCGTCGACTGGTAAACGATAACTTGGTTCAGATTTATCATCACTGTAGCCAACAGTAATCAAGAGCTCTGGACGAAAACGTTTATCAATATCTAGAATATCATTTGTCAAAGACTTGTCAAATCCAAGAAGAATATTTGATGAAATATCTTGATCAGTCAGAGCTAGCACAAGGTTCATTGCAACAAGTCCTGCGTTTAAAGCAAGATATTCACCTTTACTCTTGTCGTCGTATTCTGCATATCTAGCAGGCAGTGTTTCCATATAGTAACCAAGTTTTGAATTATCCAATGATTTAACCCCAATACGAGCGATCTTACGAGAGCGTTGCACTAAATCAGTATCTGTAAAGAGTGCCACAACATATTGAGCTTCTTCAACTTGTTTTTTGTTCAAACTTGGAAGATCTTTAGCAAGTTCCGCTTTTTTATCTTCGACGATGACAAATTTCCATGGTTGAATATTGTTAGCACTAGGTGCTAAGGTAGCAATTTCAATTGCAGTGCGTAAATCTTTATATTCTACAGGTTTACTATTGAATGTTTTAACGGCATGGCGCTTTTTGTTCAATTCTAGAAACTTCATTAAGCGACCCTCCTTTTTAATTTTTTTATGCTCTTTTATTTTATCATTTTTAAAAAGACTTTACAGCTATTTACTACGGAAGCGCATACACAAATACAAAAAAAGAAAAAACTAGGATTTTTCCTAGCCTTTCTTACTTAAAGTTATTTTTTTAATACCGAGATAAATCACAACTGAAAGCCAAGATAAAATATTAACCACTATCAAAGCTTTAAACCATGTACGAATGCGGTAAGTAATCTTCAAGGTATTTTTTCCAGCTTTTTGTTGAACAGTAGGCGTGCCAATTCCTGACAAAGTGTAGTCCTTATGACTAAGCCTTTTACCATTAAGCATGAGCTCAGTGTCAGCGTATTTTGCAACTGGAATGATTGCCCAACCACTCGTATCAGCTGTCCAAGTAAATACCAGCTCATTGTCGCCTTGCGTCTTTTTGTAAGCATCCGTATGTCCAAGGACAAACTCTTCATATAGGACGTACTTGTTATCTTTATTTGATTTATCAGCTGGCAGATAATCTGGGGTTGATTTTGAAACGATATCTAGTAGCTTGAATTTATCTGAATCATAAAAACTTGCTCTGACATCTGCAGGGTTACCCCAGATAAAAGTATGTTTTTTACGTTGAATAGGGTGCTTCGTATTGTAATAATCATCAATCTTTTCTTCTTGCAATTGCGACAACTGCACAAAACTCAAGATATTCACCAAGATTAGCCCAATAGCTACAAATTTTGACCATTTTTTATCGAAGTATTTGTCTAAAATCATAGCTGCCGCTAACAACAATAATACCGTTGCGGGCACAAAGAATCTAAATGGAAATTGAATTAGATTTACCAAAGGAAGATTCAATTTATTGACCGTGTACCATGGGAAAATACTACTTGATAAAACCAAGAAAATAAAGAATGCCCCTGTCACTACTCGCAAGAGTGTGTCGTAATGACGCCAGTGTCTAAATGAGAAGTACAATTGATACAAGACCACAAAAACCAATGCTTTTGGCGTTAGTAGCCATTCAATGCTACGCTGGTTAACTGTCATAATATAGAGTTTTGAATTGACGAAAGGTTCAACCAGGTTATTACTTTGACCGACAACAACCAAAGCTGCCCAGACGTTTGCTGTTAATAAAAGGCTTAGCAAGACTGCTTGGACACCCTTGAAAAAGACTTCTTTTTTCTTGTCAGATTTGAAAAAGCCGTACAAGTAAAATGGCAAATAAGCCAAGATTAACAAGAAACAGCTAAGCATGTGGACTTGCATCATAACAGCAACCGATACTGCTAGACGAAGCACTTCAACTCTTTTTGTTCTGACAAAATCAACTGCTGGAATCAAGCACCACGGCATAAAAGCGGCACCCCAGCTTGAAAAACCTTGTCTAAACGTCCAGTATTGAACCGAGAAGGTCATCATGTAAAAGACTGCTACACCAAGGGCTATTTTCGTTTTGACAGAAGCTCTGCGATTCAAACGATACATCGAAAAACCAGCAATCACACTCAACAAGAAACGTGACAAAAGTTGATAGGTATACCAGTTCTTGCTAATGAGTACCAAAATTCCTTGAAAATAAGCAAAATACGGGCCATATAAAGCATTAACAATTCGACCTGAACTGTAAAAGCCATACAGTGACATAAAATAACTAAAGTTACCCGTCTTAATTTGCATAGCCGTCTCATAAAAACGATTGTAGTGAAATAGGAAATCACTACCCGCAATCACTCCACGAGACGTTAATTGGGGAAGCAAGAGTAACACGGCGACCAAAACAATCACAATGCTTGGAAGCCAAGTGCTCTTTTGACTTAACTGAGAGGGGCCTTGCTTCATTTTTTTAAACATGCGTATCTCCTTAAAAATCCCTATCCATGTTAGCACAGTTTAAAATAGATTACAATCAGAAAAAGAAAGTTTCATGAATGTTTTCAGATGGTATTAACTTCAACTACAAAAGTTCTCTTTCCATTCTTTGGACATCATCACATTTTACAAATGCAACTTTTTGTTCAGCTGTTAATGATATCATTCTTTCTTTTCCTAAAATTTTAGTTAAACTATTAACAATCTCTCTTTTAGCTTTTTCATCATAATAGTTAAATATAAACTTATACTTTCCGACTCTTTTTTGGGCTAAATCAAAACAGTTAATAAAAATTTCCTTATCCAAAGGGTCGACCAAGTGTCCAAAAACAATAATATTCATATCATCAACAGTTTCACCTGAATTTTTAGGTTTTTCAAAAAATTTTCTATAGTCACTTCCTGTCTCTTTTATTATTCTTTGATAAAAATTTTGATAGGAAATTAAATCAGGGTTAATATTTTCAGTTTTCTCCTCTTTATCCTCAATACCAAAAACCATAGTATTAATTGACTTTCGCTTACGAGCAAAATCAATTCTTCCATGAATAAAATGAGTATTTTCTTCAGGAATACCAAATAATCTATTTGCAGTATCTGTATAATTGAATGTTAACACTATTGCATTTTCAAGCCCTCCAACAACATTTAAACTACTGTCTTGTTTAACTATTCTTTGTTCAGAATCAAAATCTAATTTATCAAGATAAGTTAAGTAAAACTCTAGATAATCAGTCAACTCTTCAAGTGCTTGAATACATTCTTCATTGCATACATCAACGATTTGTTGCCAACCACTATCCGTATATATAAATCTATAGCCACTTAGACGTGCTATCACAACTTTAAATGCAGTATAGTTTGACTTAGTGATGAATTTCTTTTTCAACTTAGTTAAATCATGAGTAGACTTCCATTCAATAATTTGACTATTCTCTTCTAAATGCTTTTTAACATAAGCAATAGCTTCTGCTATATCAGAAATAATAAGCTCAATACTTGACCATTTTTCACCAAGTTTATCTTTAATTTCATTTATAAAATCAAAAAAAGATTGCTTCTAATTTTTAACAACCATTCGTAATTTTTAGTACCAGCCATTTGAATTAAGTCGTCAATAACGTCAGCATCTAAAAAATACTTTGATTCAATATCACCTTTTTCTTCTCTGATACTTTTCAGATTCGACAATAAATCTCTTCTAAAATTTCCACCCTCAGATTCACTATAAGCTTTAAAATTCCTATTTTTTTCAAAAAAAGGTACTAGTCGGATTTTCTTGTCATTAAAATAATTTGAAAGACAGTCTAATAGAATACCTAATTTAACTTTATCAGATTTTACTGTATCAGAACTTGAGTTATAAAACTCAAGTTCATTCTGAAAGTCTTCCTCTGAATCACTTTCACTATCTCCCAAAATATCATCAAAATCTTTTAAGAAAAAATCATAATTTTTAACATCAATTTGTTGATTATAAGCTTTTTGACAATATAGTAAAAAAGATATTGAATTCAAAAATCTTAAAAAGTCTCCATAACTGTTTTTTCGTTCCATCGCTAAATCAAAGCCATTCCCTAGTATTAAAATATTTTCTACCACGATTATCTCCTTACTATTTCTTCTCCTCAGCCAATTTTTCCTTAACAGCTATGGCAACGTTTCGTGGGACACCACAGTTGATGATGTCATCCACGTCTGCTTTTTGAATGCTTGGCAAGCTCTTGAAGTGTTTCATGAGTAATTGCTTGCGCTTTGGGCCAAGCCCAGCAATGCCATCGAGTTTTGATGAGAATGAATTTTTAGAACGGAGTTGACGGTGGAAAGTAATGGCAAATCGGTGAACTTCGTCTTGGATACGCTGTAAGAGGAAAAACTCTTCAGAATTTCGTGGCAATTCGACCACTTCTAATGGGTCACCAAAGAGTAGTTCGTGCGTTTGGTGCTTGTCATTTTTTTGCAGACCAGCGATTGGAATATCGAGTCCAAGTTTATTTTCAATGACATCGCGCGCCACATTGACCTGACCTTGTCCACCATCGATGATGATCAAATCTGGCGGAGTCAATCCGTCTTTCATCACGCGACTGTATCTACGATAAATGACTTCACGCATGCTAGCATAGTCATCTGGGCCGACAACGGTTTTAATTTTAAATTTACGGTAATCTTTCTTACTTGGTTTTCCATTTACAAAGACAACCATCCCCGCAACTGGGCTTGTTCCTTGAATATTTGAGTTATCAAAGGCTTCAATGCGCACTGGTTTTGGAATATTGAGCAATTCACCAATATTTTCAATAGCGCCATGTGTTTTGCGGATATCTTTTTCTAGCAGGTCAAATTTTTGTTGCAGGCTGACACGCGCATTTTTTGTCGCGAGATTTACCAGCTGCTTCTTCTCACCACGTTGTGGTTTGATGACTTTGGTATCAACAACTGCTTTAACTAATTCTCCGTCAATGTCCTGAGGAATAAAGACTTCTTTTGGAATAAAATGCTTGCTGTCGCGGTAAAATTGTCCGACGTAAGTCAAGAAATCCTCTTCTGGGTCATTATAGTAAGGAAACATGTTGACATCACGCTGAATGAGTTTTCCTTGGCGAACAAAGAAAACCTGCACACACATCCAGCCTTTATCGACATAATACCCAAAAATATCACGGTCCATCATGTCTTGATTCATGACACGTTGTTTAGTACGAAGAGTTGAGATGGCTTGCAGCAAATCACGGTATTCTGCTGCGCGTTCAAACTCCAGCATGTCAGAAGCTTTTTGCATCTTCTCTTTTAAGCCATCAACAATTTTGTTATCTTGACCATTCAAGAAATTCTTCACATCTTGCGCCATGGCAACAAAATAATCATGGTCCACATGACAGATGGTATGAGCTTTACACTGACCTAAATGGTAATAAAAGCAAACCTTGTTAGCAGGATTGGTACATTTTTTAAATGGGAAAATGCGGTCTAGCAGACGTTTGATTTCTGTTGCTGCCCCTGAATCAGGGTAGGGACCAAAATACATGGCACCATCTTTTTTGATTTGTCGGGTAATCATCAAGCGTGGGTACTGTTCATTCACCGTGATTTTGATAAATGGGTAAGATTTGTCATCTTTTAGCTTGATGTTATACTTTGGCAAGTTTTCTTGAATCAGGTTGATTTCAAGAAGCAGAGCTTCGGTATTTGACCCAGTAACTATGTATTCAAAATCTTCAATCTCAGAAACCAAGAGGTCGGTCTTGGTATTATGGCTACCATGAAAATAGCTGCGCACACGATTCTTGAGATTCTTGGCTTTTCCGACATAGATAATCTTGCCGTTTTTATCTTTATGGATATAACAACCAGGGCTATCTGGCAGCAACTCCAATTTATGTTTAATCAGTTCATTCATGGTTTTATTATAGCAAAAAGGCTGTTGCATTGCTTGTTAGGACGTTTAGGAAAAGAAAAACCACTCCCGAGGCTCAGGAAGTGGTTTTCGTGTATGGGATTTAATAAAAGGAGAGCTGGTTAATCATTTGGGACAAAAATCAGGTGTTCGTTGACAAAAGCGTCAAAGCCGAGTTCGCTTAATTCGCGACCGTAACCTGAATTTTTAACGCCTCCAAATGGGATTTCTGGGTGTGATGTCCAACCAGAATTGATAAATGACATCCCTGTCTCAATCTTGGCAGCTACTTCTTTGGCATGATCAAGATTTTTTGAAAAGACGGTACCACCAAGACCATAGCTAGAATCATTGGCAAGCGCGATAGCTTCTTCTTCAGTATCAACTTTATAGATAGAAGCAACTGGACCAAAGATTTCTTGATTGTAGATTGGATTTTCTTTGGTGACATTTATCAAAACAGTTGGCATGACAAAGTTTCCTGGGTGGTCAATTGGTTCATCACCATAAACCACAGTTGCACCATTTTCCTTAGCTAATTTGATTTGACCAAGCACTTCTTCTTTTGCGGCTGCTGATGACAACGGTGCTAAAGTTGTCGCTTGATCCATTGGGTCACCCCATTTGGCTGATTTGAAATGTTTGACCACCATATCAACGAATTTGTCATAGTTTTCTTGACCAACAACGACAAAACGTTTTGATGAGGTACAAACTTGACCAGTATTGTAGAGACGAGCAAAGAAAATGGTCTTATCAAGCAAATCAAAATCGGCATCTTCTAGGATAATAAAGGCATCGTTACCACCAAGTTCCATAGATGATTTTTTCAAATTTGCTCCCGCTTCTGCTGCAATAGAAGCACCACCACGTTCAGAACCAGTCAAGCAAACCCCAACAACACGTGGGTCTGCAATAGCCTTGGAAACTTGGTCATAAGAAAGGAAGAGATTTTTGAATGCGCCAATTGGTGCACCTGCTTCCAAAACCAAATCATCAAATGCTTGTGCTGATGCTGGACAGATTGAAGCATGTTTCAAAATCATAGGATTTCCAATCATAAAGTTTGGCGCAAAGACGCGCATGACTTGATAGAATGGGAAATTCCATGGTTCAACGGCTACCAAAACACCTGTCGCTTGCTTGATGTAATAAGCATCACCATTAATGTTTTCAAGTGGACGTGGTTTCAAAAATTCTTCTGCCTTATCAGCATAGTAATCAGCAATTTCTGCACAGAGGTCCACTTCACCTTTAGCTTCCACGAACAATTTTCCCATGTCTTTTGTCATGACTTCAGCGTATTTGTCAACGTCACGACGTAGCAGCTCAGCAATCTTACGCAATTGAGCTTTTCGCTCTGCTAAGCCACCTTCAGCACGCCACTTTTTATAAAGCGCATGCCCATTTGCCAAAGCTTCCTCTAACGCTTCATCCGTTGCATTGTCAAAAGTCGCAAGAATCTCGTTTGTATAAGGATAAGTTGTTTTATATGCCATCGTACCTTTTCCTCCTTTATCGTTGCTAAATTCCATGCCTTACAACTGTTAACCATTAGATTAATAGTCTTTATTTATAAAATTTAACTAAGGTTTTCAAGGTCATTATAGCACTTAAGGAAACGATTTCAAGTAAACGCTATCATTTTTTAAAAAAGAAAAACAATGCTTGAATAGTCACAAACATTGTTCCTACATTTTCATTACCAAATCCCTAGAAGATGTTGCATCCAGAGAGTGACACAGGTGATAGCTATCCAACACGTAGCTCCCAATCCAATAGCTTGTCCACCAGTCTTAATAAGTTTAATAGGATTCGTGTTAAGACCAATAGCTCCCATTGCCATGACAATAAAGAATTTTGAAAGTGTCTTAAGATTATCAAAAATAACCGTATCAATTCCTAAACCGCTGACAATTGTCGTGACAATCGAAGCCAATAAGAAATAAAGAATAAACATTGGAAAAGCTTTTTTCAATTGGAAAGTCGTTTGGTTAGCTCTGCCATTTTTTGAATCTTGATAGGCTTTATAGATTGACAGTCCTAAAGTAATCGGAATAATGGCCAATGTGCGCGTTAATTTCACAATTGTTGCACCGTCTAAGGTATTTGACCCGTGAACAGCATCCCAAGCTGTCGCGGTCGCCGTAACGGATGACGTATCATTGACAGCTGTTCCCGCAAAAAGCGCAAAACCTTGGTTAGATAGGTGAAGTAATTCTCCCAACGTTGGAAAAATTAGTGCCGCTAAGATATTGAAAAGAAAGATAACCGAAATACTCTTTGCGACTTCTTCATCTTTTGCTTTAATAACTGGTGCTGTTGCGGCAATAGCTGAGCCACCACAAATAGATGACCCAACACCAACCAAGATTGCTATATTACTATCCAATTTTAGCCATTTTTGCAATAAAAACGCTACAACCAACGAGACTGCAATGGTTGAAATAATAATTGGCAATGACTGTGTCCCAACTTTAAAAACTTGTGTTAAGTTTAAACCAAAACCTAATAAAACAACCGCCGCTTGTAAAATATATTTTGATGTAAAAGCAATACCATCAGTGGTTTGGGTGCGATTATTATGAAAATTCCCCATAACCATCCCAAGTAGAATTGCAAATACTGGCGCTCCTACAAGTGGAAATAAATTCCCTAAAAACCAGGCTGGTAAAGCTAGAATCACACAAAACATAATTCCCGGCAATTTTTTCTCAATTGTCATCATAATAAAAACTCCTTTTCACAAAATATTATAACCTGGACAAGTTATAATGTAAAATTATGATTTATTATGATATAATAAAAAAAAATAATAGGAGATTATTATGCTTGATTACCGTGTTTTTACCTTTATGAAAGTCTGCGAAACGCTTAATTTTACCCAAGCTGCTAAAGAATTGCATATCACTCAACCTGCAGTCACTAAGCATGTCAAAACTTTAGAGACAGAGTATCAAACTAAGCTTTTTACCTTTTCTGGCAAGCAATGTCAGCTGACACAAAGTGGCAAAGAATTGCTTGATTTGCTGACGACTATGGACACAGATATTAAGCATTTCAAGACACAGCTCAAGCAAGATTTACAGCCGCTAAATTTTGGGGCTACTTTAACCATTGGCGAGTATGTTTTGACCGATTCTTTAGTGGATATTTTGGCAAATCACCCGAATTTCCAAGTCAAAATGCTGGTGGATAATACCGAGACACTGTTAAAAGCTATTGATAATGGACAGATTGATTTTGCCTTGATCGAAGGTTTCTTTTCAAAAGAAAAATACGATTTTCTGCCTTATCGCACAGAATCTTTCATCGCGGTCGCTTCTCCCGACTCACCCCTAGCAAGCGGAAGCTATTCTTTAGAAGACCTACTAGCCTATCCTATCATCGTACGCGAGCAAGGGTCAGGTACCCGTGAAATACTTGAAATCATGCTCAAAGAAGCCAATCTAACCATTTCTGATTTCCATAAAATCACTGAAATTGGTAATCTAAATACCATTTGCGAGCTGGTCCAAAAAAATCTGGGAATTAGTTTTGTTTATCAAAGCGTGGTTCAAAAAGAAATTTCTGCAGGTAAACTCCAAAAAATTAATTTGGATATTTCTGCCATAAGTCATGATTTTACCTTTATTTGGCGCAAAAATAGTCATTTTAAAAATCATTATCAAGATATTTTTAAGCTCTTTTTCTGATTTTTTGGCTTGATAAAAACGCTTTTTTAACGTAAACTATATAGTTATATAGCCTATGTTAATTTTAGAAAGGGTAATTATGCACTCTACACTAGATATTACAGAACTTTATCAATACGGTGAACGTGTGACCTTTAAAAAGGGAGATAATCTCGCACAGTCCGTCACTGGCGAAACAAGCAGTGATATTTATATTCTATCTTCAGGCATCTGTGCTCTTTCATCTATTTCTTGTGATGGCAAAGAAACAACTTATCTATACTTTAAAAAGCGACAATTTGTCGGCTTTGTTCCATTGATGAACAATCTGCATTTGAACTATTATGGGAAAAAATCTTTTTCAATTGTTGCCAAAACGCCTTGCGTGGCTTACCGCATTTCTAATCGTCAATTTCAAGACTTGCTAGGATTTCCATCAGTTGTTAGCTTGATGTTAAATACATTGACCGAAAATCATATTTATCTCATGGAACATTTTCACAGCAGTAAAAATGAACCTGCTTTGGTCCAATTCTGCCGCTTCTTACTTGACCAAGCTGAGCCATGTGAATCAGGTCATTTAGCTTTAAATACCTTCTTTACCTATCAAGAAATCGCCTGCTACCTAGGCATGCACTCAGTGACTATTGCACGAATGGTAAAATCACTTCGCGCTGAAGAAATGATTGAAAAAACTGGCCATCAGATTCAAATTATTAACCCCGAACAAATGGCTAAACTTATCACAGAAGAACGTAAAATCGATTATTAAAGATAAAAGCTAGAAGTTAAAACTTCTAGCTTTTATCTTTATCGTAATAATTTTAGCAATTCTTGATAGTTATGGACGGTGTAGGTTGGGTTAGCTACGGTGTGATTGATTTTTTTATCTGGGTTATACCAGACAGTATCGATGCCAGCATTATTGCCACCTTGAATATCCGCCAGCAAATTATCACCAATCATCAAAGCTTTTTCCTGATTAAATCGTGAAATGGCTCCAGAAATGGCGTCATAAAAGCCTTTATCTGGCTTTTGATAACCAACTTCGTCAGAGATAAAGACGTGTTCAAAATAATCTTTAATCCCTGAATTAGCCATGCGACCAGTTTGAATCTTGGTAATGCCATTTGTTGCACCAAAAATGCGGTAACCTTCTTGATTTAGCTGGTCTAACAACTGATCTGCCCCAGGAAGAGTCTGACCTTGTTGGCTAAGAAAATCTTGATAGCGCATAGCAAAGGCATGTCCATCAACCTCATGTCCAAAATGCGCAAATAAACGAGAAAAACGGGTGTCAACCAATTCTTTTTTGGTAATCTTTTTCAAACTTAAATCATTCCAAAGTTTACGATTCATGGGAATATAAACTTCTTTGTAAGTTTCAATATCATCCACGTGCGCCTCTGTCAAAAGTTCTGTCAGAGCAACATCTTCTGCCGCGTTAAAATCAAGCAAAGTATGGTCCAAATCAAACAATAAATCACGATAAATCACAGGTCTTCTCTCACTTTTTTTATCCAATTGACCCAATTTTTTAACCACAACAGCTAGAAAACTCCCCATAACCCCTAATCCGACAACTGAATACATCATGGTAAAAATCTTTCCAGCTGCTGTAACGGGATAAATATCCCCGTAGCCAATCGTTGTTAAAGTTGTAAATGAAAAATAAAGGGCATCCAAATAAGTAAAATGTTCTACATTTGCATAAAAAAGTGTCCCACTGAGCAATAAAACAGCAGTGACACCTGCAATTCCTCTGGTTTCATCATCCTTAAAGATTGACCACAGGACACGCAATGTCCGACGCATTTGTAAGAAAAAAGTAATCATGACGTCTCCTTTACTAACGACCCTTTTTTAAATCGGTAAGATTTGACCTCATTATATCACACATCGCATCTCAAGACAAATTACTACTGATAAGCAGCAATCTCTTCTTCTCGTAAAACGCCGTCTTCCATGACCAACAATCGGTCACAATAAGAGACTAAACGTCTGTCGTGCGTAACCATTAAGACTGCTTTATTCTTTTCTTTGGCCTCGTCGGCTAGAATTTTGACAACTTCCATGGCTTTTTCAGTGTCCAAACTCGCTGTTGGCTCATCAGCCAAGATAATCGTTGGGTCATTATACAAGGCTCTGGCTATCGCCACTCGTTGCCTTTGCCCACCAGAAATTTCCTCAGGATATTTGTCTGCGATACTGGCAATACCCAGCTGGTCAAAAAGGCTGTCAATCGATTCGCGCTGTTTTTTCTTATCAACCTTGTCAACCAAGCGTAGCTGATCTTTGATTTTTAAAAAGGGTACTAGGTTGGAAGCTTGCAAGATAAAGCCAATCTGGTCAAAACGCATCTTAGCACGCGCTTTTTCTTTTTTCTGGCTAAAAGCTTGGCCGTTCAATCTCACTTCACCTTGTGACGGTGATTGCAGGCCACCAATAATGGTCAAAAAAGTACTTTTTCCAGAACCTGACGGGCCAATAACGGCAACAAATTCACCTTTGTTAATCGTCAAATTTGTCTCTTTCAGAGCTTCAATTTGATCTGGACCATCTTTGAAATATTTTTTGATATTGATTAATTCAATTGCTGTCATAATTATCTCCTAACCGATTGCCTTTAAAGGGTCAACTTTGACAATGCTTACCACTGAGAAAAGTGCACCAAAAACGGCAATAAGAACCATCAGCACACTGATTCCTGCAAAAAAGAGTGAATTTACCTGAAACGGAACTGATGTTGGTAGAAAAACGGCACTGAGCAGGGTTACCGCTAAGCCGAGACTAACCGCTAATATGGCTAAAATGAAGGTCTGTGCGAAAACCATCCGTGATAGATAGCCGTTAGAAATACCTTGCGCTTTTAAAACACCAAAGATTGCTTTTTTCTGCAGTGTCAAAATATAGATGAATATTCCAATGACAATCGCTGCTATCACAATCAAAAAGCCAATCATAAAGGAAAAAGTCAGATTCTGAGCTTTATAACCTGGAAGATTTTCAATAAACGTTGATGTGGTCATGCTCTCAAGCTCTTTAGGAACCTGATTTACCTTGCCACGAATCACTAGAGCACTGATTGTATTTACTTGAGCATTATCCGCAAGGACGCTTGCCAGTGTTTCTTTTGTCATGTAAAGGACTGGCTGAACATTAAAGCTCGCATTATCTGTAAAACCAGTAATAGTTAGCTTTTTAGTACTATCTCCAAGAGTAATTTTATCACCAATTTTTAATTGATATGATTTTTTTAAGCTACTATCAGCGACGACTTCTCCTGTTTTTGAGAAAAGCCTTCCTTCACTCAACTTCGGACGTAGAAATTCATCCTGCTTAATCGCGAATAAATTGACATTAATTTTATTTTTTCCCTTGTCTTTAATTGTCGTAGAAGCTTGTGTCAATTCTGCCATTTTATCAGCGTTAACATCATTTTTTAAGTCGACTGAAAAGCGTGACATGCGCAGATTTTTATTAGCTTGCTCATTTAAAATGACATAATCAGATTTCCAAGAATCAACCGCCGAGCGATTGGTCTGGGCTAAACCATTAGCCAAACCCGTTAGGAAAAAGACCAAGTAAGCAATCAAGAAAATCACTCCAACCACTAATCCATAACGCAGCTTCGAGTGTTTCATTTCATTCCATGCTAAAAACATAACTGCCCTCCTCTATTTCGAATACTGTAAGCTTACTATTATTTTCAAATAAAGTACATTAATTTGATTGTAAATTTTACCGCTTTCATGAAAAACCAGACGTAGTAAGGGATAGGAAAAAAGCACCTCAAAATGAGATGCTTTCTAAATCTTTATTTTCCTTCCAATCGTTCTTTGAGTTTTTCAACAAAGAGGTAGGCTGCGGGGCAGAAAAGGGTGTTTTTGATGGTTAGGTTATTAATTTGATAGATTTTTTTGCGGTCTGTGTGCGGAAATTCACGGCATGCTTTTGGTCGAACGTCGTAAATGGTGCAAAGGTTGTCATCGCCTAAAAATGGACAAGGCATTGATTGAAAGACTTTGTCGCCGTCTTCATCGACACGAAGGTACATGTCTTCAAATACGCCAAGTTTCATGCGAAAGACTTTTGAAATGCGTGTGATATCTGCTTCTGTAAACAGAGGACCTAAGCTTTTGCAGCAGTTAGCACATTTTGTGCAATCAATCTCGTTAAAAACTTCTGTGTGAATTTCTTGAGTAATTTTATCAAGATTTTTAGGAGCTTTTTTCTTGAGTGTTGCTAAAAATTTGCGGTGTTCTTTTTGTTTTTGTTGAGCTAGTTCATGATAACGTTCAATGTCAATATCTGTCATTTTCATACTTTCTAATATTGTTTTCAGTCAGAAAATATTATAGCACAAATAAAAAGCGGACTCAAAAACCTCTTTGATTGTCAGCGCAGCTTTAGCAAAGCCTCGCGCTCTTGTTCTTTTATCTCTTGAATAAATCTGTCAAATTCTGCTTTTGCTGCTCTGCTATTTTTCAAATCACAATCAAATAAAAGATTCTCTAAAAAGACGGGGTCAGTTCCTTTTTCTTGATAAATATTTCCTTGAAAAAAATAACGGCGAGTCTTTCGGTCAATCGCTACAACCGACGAGCGCCAGCGTGCATTGTGCTGATTGTCGGGTTTCCAACTGATTTTGAGCTGCTGCCCATGATAATACCAGCCCATCAATTGCAGAGTAATTTGCTTGTTTTTTTTCGGGTCTTGGTAAAAACATGGAGTAGCAACGGCTTGATTATCTAAAAGTGAAAAAGGATGGAAATCCTGAATACCCTGATAATCATCATAAGATATGGCATTGTCAGAATCATCTGAGTGAAAAAGCGCCGAGTGCGCATCACGAAAGGGATCATAAACATCGTCTAGGTTGGCTTTCTTGCCAAAGCACAACCAATCAATGCTTGCCTTATCGTAATAGGTCACGTAAGCCTTCAGCAACTTTTTATCACTTGGTACCTGCAAAATCTGAATCGTCTCACGCGCCTTAATTGGGACAGACATCATGGCATTGTAAAGCATCGATGTTGCAAACACCTTAATACGTTTTAAATCCTTGCTATAACCTTTTTCAGAGCGATTAAGGACATAAAAATCATCATCTTCTAACTTGAAGACAATGACAAATTGTAAATTTTTTCGTTTCTGGTCTATTCTAAAAATCGGTGTGGTGTATTGAGTGTCGTTTTTGAAGAGTTTTAAAAACTTGCCAGTCTGCACCAATCTCGTGTGTTTCATTTGCATCATGATTTCTAGTTTAACATGGTCAAAAGAAATTGTCACGATAAGTAATATCAAAAAACGCCCAAGCTGTTTCTTGGACGTTATTACTAGATGGATTGGTTTTTGCTTTTAGGAGTAAAAGGTTAATTAGATTTTATAGGTTGCTATAATCTTCTTCGCTTACTGCTTCTAACCAAGTGTTTGAGGTATTTTCACCTGGGACTTCTAGCGAAATATGGCTAAACCATGAGTCTTTCTTAGCACCGTGCCAGTGTTTTGTATTGGCTGGAATCACAATGACTTTACCCGGTTCAAGACTGACAGCTTTCTTACCTTCTTCTTGATACCAACCTTGACCTGCGGTACAAATCAGAATTTGACCACCGCCTTTGTCAGCCTTGTGAATATGCCAGTGATTTCTACAACCCGGTTCAAAGGTCACATTTGCTAGAAAAAGTGGTGAATCCGCATCAACTAAGGGATTGAGGAAAGAATTGCCATCAAAATATGGTGCGTATGCGTCATTTGCTTGACCTTTTCCAAAGATATTTTCTCTATCAAAAAGTTCTTTATCTGTCATCGATTTCTCCCTCACTTAATCTTCGTTCTAAACTTCTTTTGCAAGGTTGAAGACTGCCCAAGCTTTTGGCCAACCTGCGTAGAAAGCTACATGTGTGATAACAGCAGCAATCTCAACTTTACTGACACCATTGTTCTTAGCATTTTGTAAATGATAAACAAGAGGACTGTCAGTGATACCAGATGACATAAGTGCTACAACCGTGATGATACAACGTGTTTTAAGGTCAATATCGCTACTATTCCAGTTCTCACCAAAAAGCACGTCATCATTAAAATGCGCAAAATCTGGTGCAAATTCACCCAATCGGTCACGTCCTGCGGTTTGTTTAATTGTCATGTCGAATCCTCTTTTCTAAACGCTTAATCAGCTGTTCCTTCTTCAAAAAGACTCTCTTCTTTTTTCAAAATGATATTTTTATAATTCTCAATTTTATAATCTAGTCGTTCTTTGGCAGCTTGGAGTTCAGCAATGCGGGAAATCAATTTTTCACGTTCTTCTTCTAAAATTTTCATCCGTGCTTTTTCCGTGCCTTCACCTTCTTCAACCAAACTCATGTATTCAATCAAAGATTCTACGCTCATGCCAGCACTTCTAAAACAACGAATAAATTCAAGAGCAGCAATATCTTGTTCAGAAAAATCCCTGACACCAGATTTATTTCGGCACACTCGTGGCAACAAGCCAATACGCTCATAATAGCGGATAGTATCTGCTGAAACACCCGTTTGCTCACTGACTTTTTTGATATTCATAACTCATCTCCTCTCATCTTTCTAACACAGTATATACCTTAGAGTGAACTCCAAGTCAAGCAAATCGCACAAAAAAACTTGGGAAAGCCCAAGTTTTTTATTCTTATTTCTTCTTATCTAAACGTGACAAAAGACTATTGAAATCAGGTAACGACAAATTTATCTTATCTCTACTAAAGTTACCCAAGCGACTGTGTCCAACAAAAGCTTGCAAAAATAATTTAGCTGATTTAGCTAGTAAGAGCTTTTTCTCTGTTCCGATAGAATAAAAGGAAGCAATGCTTGTAGCTAATTTGGCACCAAATTCTCGGTCGATTGTGACGTCATTGATGCTATGAATGCCGCTTGACATCAAGGTATCAAAGAGAATGTCAAAAAGTATTTTCAATTCTTGACTAGACAATTCCTTCATCCATTGCTTGAAAGTCTTCTCAAGATTTTGGCTTAAATCAGTTTGGCGCTCAGCTAAGATTAGCTCACCTGTTTCTTCATTAAATTGCCACGACGTAACGGCATGCTGCATGATGCCTGAAGCATTACTCTTAACTACAATCGGGTCAATGTCGTTGTAGAGCATAATGCCAACGATAGACTCTTCTGGTCGAATCACCGTCACGCGCCCGCGAATCGCCTTATAGCTATCACTTTCAAGGCCTTTTTCTTGCAAACCGGGTGCATCAAGCATATAGACTTTTTCGATTTGTTCACGAAGCAGGTCATTAACATGAGCTACGGCATAAAGGGCCAAATTTCCACCTTTAGAATGCCCGCTAACGGTCACCTTACCAGCGTATTTTTCAAGGTAAGCTTCAAGATAAGCCACAGCCGCACGATGAGCAGGAATTTCTTGAACATAGGTCAGTTTAAAATCCTCTTTCCAGCCAATCATGGTATCATCTGTCCCGCGAAAAACCAGCTGATGATGATTAATTTCAGGTAAAGTAAAGACCATAGCTGAAAACTGTCTTTCGTATTCCGCATCAACATCATTGACATAATCAGACAAATTCAAATTTACAAAACGTTTTGAAGCCACAACTTTCTGCAAAAGCTTAACGCGCTCTTCAGTCACTAAAAAACTATGATTAAAGAGTTTTTCACCTGTTACGTAAGGCATTAAGACCTCGTGAAGATTCACTTCTTTTGAAAAATCAATCGATGCATCTAACTCCTCAAAACAGAAATAACCAAGCTCATTCAAGCATAGAATATCTGCTTCATTAAAGGCAAAATCTTCAAAAGAACGATTTTTGTTGTGATCTAAATAGTCATTAATTGTCGCCATTATTCTCCCCTAACTCTCTTGAATTTTACAAAGATTTTCAGAAAGTGTCAAGGAAAAGACAGACACCCCAAATAAGCTTACTTTCGCATAAGTCTCTTACGCCATTCTTCAAGTCCTACGATGACGAATGGGCAGAGCATAAGGTAAAGCCAGTGCCAAACACCAAGACTTGCTGTGTTGAACAAATCATGAAAAACAGGCAAATATACCAGAGTCACAAAAATAATCAATTCAACAACTAAACCGATATTAATCAAAGGATTACCAAATAATTGCAACTTGCGAATGGATTGGTCAGAGGTTCTGCTGTTCATGACCATACCGATTTGACAGAAGATAATAGCACCCAAGGTCATGGTTGTCGCTTCTTGGTACAATTGACCTGAACCTGCAAGCACCGCTAAGTTTCCATTATGAAGTAGATAAGTGATAAAGAATGCACCCATAGCAAGAGATGATTCAATCAAACCATACCATAGAAAAGCTTTTATCAGCAATTTCTTATCCAGCAAACGGTCAGTCAATTTGCGAGGTGGTTGGTTCATCACACCTGGTTCTGGTGGTTCAACTCCCAAGCCAAGTGCTGGAATCATGTCAGTCCCCAAATCGACAGCTAGAATTTGCATAACAGTCAAAGGAAGTGGGACAAAGCCACGTGATAATAGGAAGAATGCTGACGGGACGGCTTCTGGAGTATTTGAGTTAAAGATATAAGTCAAGAATTTCTTGATATTGTGGAAAACCGCACGCCCTTCTTCAACCGCTTTAACGATAGATGCAAAATGGTCATCCGTCAAAATCATATCTGCCGATTCTTTTGCGACATCTGTACCTGTAATCCCCATAGCGACACCAATATCTGCTTTTTTAAGGGCAGGAGCATCGTTAACTCCATCTCCTGTCACAGCGACAACTTCACCCAATTCTTGAAGAGCTGATACAACTCGATATTTTTGCTCCGGTGCCACACGCGCAAAGACAATTTCGCCTTTGAGCGCTTCTTTTAAGGCTTCATCAGACATCTTTTCCAACTCTAAGCCAGTCACAACACGCGCATCGTCACCACGAACAATACCGATTTTCTTAGCGATACTGAGCGCTGTCAAACCGTAGTCACCTGTCACCATGATAATACGAATACTTGCACGGTGACACTTTTCAACCGCCTCACGCACACCTTCCCGAGGAGGATCACTCATAGCAATCAAGCCAAGAAAGATCATATTGTGTTCTAGAGTTTCTTTCGTCCATTGTTCTTCTTGAGTCAATCGTTCACTTTCCAAGGTCCGATAAGCAAGTGCCAAAACCCGCAAACCATCCTTAGCAAAATCATCATTGGCAGCTAAGATTCTCGCTTGAACGTCTGCCGTCATTTCATGAATACCTTTTTGGTCTTTGTAAAAATGGCAGAGCTCTACCATTTCTTTTGGAGAACCTTTGGTGATGGACACCAAAGAACTGCCATCGACTAAGCTGTCAACTTGGTTAACAGTCGTCATGCGCTTGCGCACTGAATCAAAAGGCAATTCTTTCAAGCGTGGTCCCCAAGACTTGTTTTTTTCAAGGGTTAGACCTGCTTTTTCAGCCAAGACATTCAAGCAAGCTTCAGTCGGGTCACCAAGGACAGTGTACGAAGCATTTTCGTCATTAGGTGGCAAAACTTGTGCATTACTGCAGAGGTGAGCAAAGCGGACAAGGTGTTCAAGCGGTTGACTTTCGATAAGCGCAGCTTTCTTACCACCACTTTTGCGAATATCTCCTTCAGCAGCATAGCCTAGTCCTGTCACATCATACTGATCAGATACTTGCCAGAGGTGATTAACCGTCATGGCATTTTGGGTCAATGTCCCTGTCTTATCCGAACAAATAACCGAAGTTGCTCCCAAAGTTTCAACTGATGATAATTTTTTAACCAAGGCGTTTGATTTTGCCATGCGTTGCACAGCCATTGCCAAAGAAAGAGTAACTGTCGGAAGCAATCCTTCTGGGATAAAGGCGACGATCATACCAAGTGCGAAAATAAAGGCTTTTGCAAATGGTTGGTGAACAAAAAGTGCCGCTGCGATAAAGAAAATAACCCCAACAGTAATTGCAATAACTGAAATTTGTTTGGTCAAATGGTCTAATTCTTTTTGAAGCGGGCTTTTATCATCAGCCATATTTTCTGTCAAGTGAGCAATTTGTCCAAATTGGGTTGCCATACCAGTCGCTGAGACAATCATCTTGGCTGAACCCAATGAAACAGTTGTACCTGCAAAGACCATATTGTCGTATTCAAGAGCTGTTTTTTGAGCATCTGTGTCAGCATCACTATTTTTATAGACAGGATTTGATTCACCTGTTAGGGCAGATTGATTGACCTGAAAATCTGTAGCAAAAATAACACGACCATCTGCAGAGATACGGTCACCTTCTTCAATCAAAACAAGGTCACCAGGCACCAACTCTTCAGCAAGTACCTTTTCTTCTTGCCCTTCACGAATGACACGTGCATAAGAAGGAAGCATCTTTTTTAGAGCTTCGGTTGCTTGGCTAGCACGGTATTCTTGAACAAAACTAAAAACACCGTTAATAATATTAACAAACCAAATGGCAAGACCGAGTTCAACGCTATGAGATAAAATCGCCACAGCACCTCCTACCCAGAGAAGGATTGCCATAAGACTTGTAAAATTCCTAATAAAAGTTACAATGACTGGTTCTTTTTCGACTTCTTTTAGTCGATTTGGACCATATTGTTTTTGACGTTCTTTGACTTGTTTATGACTTAGGCCTGAGCTTTGCGTAGCAGCGGCTTTGTAAACGTCGTTAGCTGCGTAAGTTTCAAGGTCAAGTTGAACATTTTTTTCATTTGTTCGATTACTCATAACTTGTTCCTCAATTTCTAAAAACGGTTTCACGTCCTTAAAGCCATTATACTACTTTTCAAAATCATTGAGGTAAATCAAGCAAGCCTTTCACACCATTTTCAACAGAATTTCCAAGTTTGTACAAAAACACCTTAGACTGACATATCTAAGATGTCTTTTTATTTTAGAAGTATAGTCTAAATTATTAACGTACCATTCAAGATATCAAATAAATTATCTTCTAAATATAATTCAATAATATGAAAATAAACTTTACCATTATGTATAAATTGGTACTCTTTTACTGGATACTTTGTAGTTGTTAGATTAAAAAAATCACAGTATTTGCTTAAATATGCCGGCTTTCTTAAATCAGAAAAAATTTTACCAATAGGTATTAAACAATTCTGAACACAAAAATCATCTAATTGCTTTACTTTATCAGCATCATAAATAACAATATTATTTGAGATGTCAATACCTCCAGCTTTTAATGTTGTAGCTCGCATAACCAAAGAATCTCCCCAATTATACTGAGTAGAATAGTTACTATCGCAAATAATACGTTCTTGAATTATTTCTACTTCAACTGTTTTATTCATTATCACTTCTAAAATTGAAGTAGTTGATCCAGTATTTTGAAACAAAATATCACTAAGAGCCTTTTTCAAATTTCTTTTCATTTGCCCACCTTGTTACAACAAAGAACCATTAATTATCAACCTTCTTAAAGGCTCCTGCTTGATAATACAATAGTAACGAAAGGGCGATCATTACTGCTGCAAAAACAGCAATGCCAGAAAATCCTGCAAATTGTTCAAATAAAACACCACCAACGATACTCGCAATGGTTTCTCCTAAATACATCACGGCATTTGATAATGATGAAATCGTACTTCGAGCATTTTCTACAGTACTTTGCAATGTTGTCATAAATAATGGGAAAATAAATCCATTGTTCACATAAATAATGGTCAATAACACCTCTGCTACCCAAAAATGGTGAACAAGTAATAAAACCAAGTAAAGAATAACAATTGTCGTCAATTCTGTTTTAAATGTTTTTTGTAAACCAAAACGCTTAACAATATGACTACCAAAAAGCGAACCTGCAAGATTACCTGCTCCAATAGCAATAATCGCTGTGCTAATATTAGCTAAAGACAAACCAAAACTATGATTATACCAAGTCGCAATAAACGTGATTGCTGTAAATGACCCTGTCTGAAAGACAAAACAAGCTAAAAGATAAGATACAGATTTTTTATTAGTCAAAATATTTTTATAAGCACTTGTAAAGGAGATTTTATGACCCTTTCCAATTTCCAATTTTGGCATATAAAAATTAATAAGAAGCAATAAAACCAAGGAAGCCGCTGAAATGGTAAAGAATGGGGAACGCCATGAAATTCCAGCAAGGTAACCACCAATCGGAACACCTGCCATCTGAGAAACAGATAAACCAGCCGTTGCATATCCCATTACCTGAACAATATTCTTTTTCTCAACCACCACTGGAATTGATGCCCAAACTTGAGAAGTCACAAAAGAAGCACTGATTCCAGCTAAAAAACGAAACAAAAACATCAAAGCAAATGAATTTGCAAAACCACATAAAAAGGTTGAAATCGTAAAAGCTAGACAACTATATACCATCACTTTCTTGCGGTCCCTTCCATCTGAAATTGGCCCTGAAACCAAAGCGAATAAGGCATAGCCTATAGTATAAGCACTAACCATCCAACCAGAAATTGACGTATCAATATGGTAAAGACTAGATAAAGTCGTTAGCAATGGGGAAATCAGAAACGTATCTGTTCCAATAATAAACATGGTTAAAAAGAATTTGGACCAACGATTAAAGGATCTAAAATGAAAGCAACGATAAACCCTGGAATGAATCCTAAAAAGACATGTTTCCAAGAAAAAGCTCCTGCAACGAATAAGTTCCACATACTCAATCCGAAAACCATCATTTCACACATCAAGCACGTAAATACCATTGCTTCTTTAAAATTACGAGGTGTTTTATTCTCCATTCATTTTATTTTTTATCAACCCTCAACCTAGGTCGGCGTACAATAACATGTCCTCCGCTAGGATAGTGTCTGAATGGATTTTTTACTCCAACACTTCTCCAATCAACTCCAGTTTACAGTCAACAGGATTCAGTCTACCATAAAAAATTTTCTTCGTAAGTGATTGTTGCCAAAAAATAAAAGTAAACGTTTTACATGGAAAATCACTCTGAAAAGCTAACAAAAAACAACCCTTGAAAAACAGCTCTGCTATTTTCCAAAGATTGTCTAAATCTGTTATTCACTAATGGCGTTACCTGTGTAGAGTTGGTAGTAACGGGCTTTTTGAGCGATTAATTCATCGTGGTTACCACGTTCAATGATGCGTCCTTGTTCAAGAACCATAATGCAATCAGCGTTGCGAACCGTTGATAAGCGGTGGGCAATGACAAAGGTTGTACGACCCTTCATAAGAGCATCCATACCTTCTTGAACGTGAACTTCGGTACGTGTATCAATTGATGAAGTTGCTTCATCAAGGATCAAGGCTGGTGGATTAGCCACTGCCGCACGCGCAATAGCAAGTAATTGACGTTGTCCTTGAGAAAGATTGCTTCCGTCACCTGTCAAAATGGTATTATAACCTTCTGGCAAGCGTTTAATAAAATCATGTGCATTAGCTAATTTGGCAGCTTCGATACATTCTTCATCACTAGCATTCAAACGTCCGTAGCGGATGTTATCCATAACAGTTCCTGTAAAGAGGTGTGTGTCTTGCAATACAATTCCTAAACTACGACGAAGGTCAGCTTTTTTGATTTTACGAATGTTAATACCATCGTAATGAATCTTACCTTCTTGGATATCGTAAAAACGGTTAATCAAGTTTGTAATGGTTGTTTTACCCGCACCAGTTGAACCTACAAAAGCGATTTTTTGACCAGGTTCCGCAAATAAATTAATATCATGTAAAACCATCTTATCATCGTTATAACCAAAAGTTACATCTGTGAAAGTTACACGACCTTCTTGTTTATGATAAGTCACTGTACCATCTTCGTGTGGATGTTTCCAAGCCCAAGTACCAGTTGATTCTTTCACTTCTTGCAGATTTCCAGCAGCGCCTTCTTTGGCATTAACCAATTCAACGTAACCTTCATCCAATTCAGATTCTGCATCTAGCAGTTGGAAGACACGGTCAGCACCTGCCATCGCCATAACAACAGAGTTGATTTGTTGGCTAATTTGAGTAATCGGATTAGTAAAACCACGGTTTAATGCTAGGAAAGAAACCAAAGTCCCCAAAGTCAAACCAGCATAACCATTAAGAGCAAGAACTGCTCCAAGCATGGCGCAAAGAACATATGAAAAGTGACCGATATTAGCAGAAACTGGCATCAAGATATTCGCAAAGATATTGGCATTTGTAGCTGATTCACGAAGTTCTTGGTTAAGTTTTCGGAAATCTTCCTTAGCACGTTCTTCATGGTTAAAAACTTTAACAACTTTTTGACCATCCATCATTTCTTCGATGAAACCATTAACACGACCGAGGTCATTTTGTTGGTCATGGAAATATTTTGAAGATTGCGCAGCGATTTTACGAGCCACATAAAGCAAAACAATAACCATGAAGACTGACATGGCTGACAATGGCACATTTAGAACTAACATGCTGACAAAAGTTGTCAAAATCGAAAAGCTTGAGTTGACCACTTGCGGGATACTTTGTCCAATCAATTGACGAAGGGTATCAACATCGTTGGTATAGATTGACATGATGTCCCCGTGAGCATGCGTATCAAAGTACTTGATTGGCAAGCTTTCCATGTGCGTAAAGAGATCAATACGAATACGACGCATTGTTCCTTGCCCCACATAAACCATCAAACGGTTATAAGTGTAAGTACTTGCTACCCCAATAATCCCAATAATGATTAGTTGGAAAATAGCATGCGCTAAACCAGAAAAGTCAGGATTTTTTGCAGCTAAAAGAGGTGTAACATAACTATCAATCAAGGTTTGCATGAACAAACTAAAACGAACCATACAAAGCGCAGCAATCAAAATCAAGACGAAAACAGCCATGAAACGCCATTTATAATTCTTAATCACATAAGCCAAAACACGTTTTAGTGTGACTTGTTTGTTCACTTCTTTTTTAGGTTGAGCCATTAGTTATTACCTCCTTCCTCATCAAAATCACTGCTACCTTGTTGTTGAACCTCATTGATTTCACGGTAGATAGCGTTTGTTTGTAGTAACTCATCGTGGCTAGCAAAGCCTGAGATTTTACCATCATCAAGAACCAAAATTTTATCAGCGTGTTGCACACTTGAAATACGTTGAGCAATGATGATTTTTGTTGTTCCTGGAATTGTTTCTTCAAATGAACGACGGATATTGGCATCTGTGGCAGTATCAACAGCACTTGTTGAATCATCCAAAATCAAAACTTTTGGTTTTTTAAGCAATGCACGGGCGATACAAAGACGTTGTTTTTGACCACCAGAGACATTGCTTCCCCCTTGTTCAATCCATGTATTGTATTTGTCAGGGAAACGTTCGATAAATTCGTCTGCACAAGCTTGGCGACAAGCTTCCATACATTCTTCGTCAGTCGCATTTTCATTCCCCCAACGAAGGTTATCAAGAATAGTTCCTGAGAAAAGGACATTTTTTTGAAGCACTACAGCTACTTGGTCACGAAGAACTTCCAAATCGTATTCGCGAACATCGTGTCCACCAACTTTGACTGACCCTGCATCCACATCATAAAGACGAGAAATCAAGTTAGCAAATGATGTCTTACCTGAACCTGTGCCACCAATAACACCGATGATTTCGCCGGATTTCACACTAAGGTCAATATCAGAAAGAACTTCTTCACCATTACCATGTTTATATGAAAAATGCACATGATCAAAGTCAATGCTTCCATCAAGAACTTCCATCAATGGATTTTCAGGGTTCACGATATCAGCTTTTTCATTAAGCACTTCTGCAATACGTTCGGCACTGGCTGTACTCATTGAAACCATAACCATAATCATTGACAACATCATAAGAGACATCATCATGGCAAAGATGTAAGACATTAGGGATGTCAATTCACCCGTTGTCAGTGTACCACCAACGATGAATTGTGCTCCAAACCATGATAAGCAGATAATACAACCAAAGATGATAAACATCATAACTGGCACGTTGAAAATGATGATTTTCTCAGCTTTAACAAATAAACGGTAAATATTTTCAGCAGCCTTCGTGAATTTTTTATTTTCATATTTTTCACGTACAAATGCTTTAACCACACGAATGGCAGAAATATTTTCCTGAACACTAGCATTCAAATCATCGTATTTACGGAAAACGTAATTGAAAGTTGTCATAGCCTTACGCATGATAAATAGAAGCGATGCTCCCAAAATCAAGACAGCCGCAAGGAAAATCAAACTCAAACGTTGGTCTACCACAAAACACATAATCATACTAACAACGATTGTCAGTGGTGCACGCACAACGATACGAATAATCATTTGATAAGCATTTTGCACATTTGTAACGTCTGTTGTCATACGAGTGACAAGACCAGCTGTACTGTATTTATCAATATTTGAAAAGGCAAAGGTTTGAATATTATCATACATTCCTTCACGCAAATTAGCGGCAAATCCTGCTGAGGCTTGCGCAGCGAATTTACCAGCCAAGAAACCAGTTGTTAAACCACATGTGGCAAGAACCAACATCAAGATACCATACTTCATGGCAACAGCCAAGTTCCCAGCTTGTACCCCTTGGTCAATTAACTTAGCAATAACAAAAGGGACTGACATATCGAAGAAAACCTCTAAAGCTGCACACAAAGGAGCAAGTAAAGATGGCGTCTTATACTCCTTGACTTGAGCTAAAAGGGTTTTAATCATTCTCGTCACCTCTTTCTACAACATTATAATAAGCTCTCTCGAGCAAAGAGTGAAATGTTTCTTGATCTTTATCAGAAAAGCCTCTGATAATATCGTCTTCGGATTCCTGCAAATGATCACATACAAGTACAATTAAATCAAGCCCTTTATCAGAAATGCGCACTTTCTTGACACGCTTGTCCTTGTCATCCTGAACCTTAGTAACCAACTCTTTTTGTTCCAAACGCGAAATAATTCCCGCCATAGTTGGTTGTGACACTTCGAATTCTTTTTCCAATTCCTTATAAGTACAGCATTCCTTGGTGTCTTTTAAATACAGCAAAACCCAAGATTGCATAATCGTAATGTTATAAGGTTTTAAGAAATTGTTCATATTTTGTTCCAAACGATGCGCGATTCGCTTAACAAGCCAACCGTATGGAGCATTTTTAGGATTCATAGTAACCTCCAACAATAAAAAAGTAATTTCAAAAAATGCCACTCAAAACCAGCAGGCACTCTCTAAGATTTGCTAAACATTTCATTTTATTTCCAAGACTATTATAAAACTTTAAAGACAAAAATCAATAGCCTGCTATTGATTTTTTAAAACAAAAAATCCCGACATTTCTGCCGAGATTACTAGTATTTTAACCCTCAACCTTTTCGCTGAGTTCTTCCCATTCAAGCATGAGATTTTCCTGTTGTTCAGTTAGTTCATCGAGTTCTTTTTGCAAATCAATCAACTCACTTGCTTCGTTTGTAGCAAGCATGGCTTGGTTGAGTTCTTCTTCTCGCGCTTCAATTTCTTCTAATTGATTTTCAATTTCAGTGATTCGGCGTGTGAGTTTACGAAGTTCTTTTTGATTTGCTTTTTGCGCTTGATAATCATTAGCTGGCGCTTTTTCAACGACAACTATTATTTTTTCTTGTGCTTCTTCAGCTTTCAAGCGAGCTAATTCTTCCAGCTCTGCTTTTTTCTCAAGGTAATAATCGTAATCACCAAGGTAAAGTGTTGAACCCTCTTCGGAGATTTCAAGCACTTTTGTCGCTACACGGTTAATGAAATAACGGTCGTGGCTGACAAATAAAAGCGTGCCATCAAAATCAATCAAGGCATCTTCCAGAACTTCCTTACTGTCAATATCCAAGTGGTTGGTTGGTTCGTCAAGGATAAGGAAATTGTTGTTTTGCATTGACAATTTTGCTAACAAAAGACGAGCTCGTTCGCCACCTGAAAGCATGCTGACAGATTTTTTAACGTCATCACCTGAGAATAAGAAAGCACCAAGACGATTTCTAATTTCAACTTCTGGTGTTGTTGAGAAATCATTCCAAAGCTCATCAAGTACAGTATTGGTATGAGTCAAGTTTGATTGTGTTTGGTCATAGTAACCCACTTCTACGTTGGCACCGTAAGTTGATGTTCCTTTGATAAATGGAATCTGACCAACGATTGATTTAATCAAAGTTGATTTTCCAATACCATTTGGTCCAACTATGGCAATGGCATCAAATTTCTTGACATCAATATTGATTGGTTCAGACAAAATTTGGTCATCATAACCAATTGCCGCATCAGCAACTGTCAAGACGACATTTCCTGACACCTTGTCAGCGTGGAAAGTCATGTTGGCAGATTTTTGTCCAGCCGATGGCTTGTCCAAGCGCTCCATTTTTTCTAATTGTTTGCGGCGGGCTTGGGCACGTTTTGTCGTTGAAGCACGAACAAGGTTACGTTGCACAAAGTCTTCCAACTTAGCAATTTCCTTAGCTTGTTTTTCGTAATTTTTAGCTTCAAGAGCTAATTTCTCAGCCTTCAAGTCCATGAATTTTGAGTAATTACCGACATAACGGTCAAGCGAATGTTTTGTCAAATCAAGCGTAATCGTTGCCACTTTATCTAGGAAGTAACGGTCGTGACTGACAATAATCAAAGCGCCTTGGTAGTTGACCAAGTAATTTTCAAGCCAAGCAATGGTTTCAATGTCCAAGTGGTTAGTTGGTTCGTCAAGTACAAGAAGTTCAGGCTTTTCAAGCAACATTTTAGCAAGTGCCAAGCGAGTATTTTGCCCACCAGACAACTCAGAAATTTTCATTTGCCACATCGATTCATCAAATTTGAACCCGTTTAAAATGGCTTTGATTTCTGCCTCGTAAGTAAATCCACCTTTAACACGAAATTCTTCTGATAAGTGGTCATAATCTGACATCAATTTATCAAAGGCATCGCCTGTTAGCTCAGCCATTTGCATTTCCATCTTACGAAGACGAGATTCCATGCCACGCACATCATCAAAAACGTGCAACATTTCATCAAAAATGGTATTTTCTGACTCAAAACGGCTATCTTGCGCCAAATATGACAAACTTAAGTCACGTTTTGTATTGATTTCACCTGATGTTGGTGCTTCTTCACCGACTAAAATTTTTAACAACGTTGATTTACCAGCACCATTTCGCCCAACAAGCGCGATGCGGTCTTTTTCATCAACTTGAATATTAATATTGTCAAATAAGACATCGCCCGAAAATGAGCGTTCAATTTTGTTTCCTTGTAAAATAATCATATGTCTATTTTAACAAATCCTCACTCGTTAAACTAGGATAATATCAAAAAATCTGCTCAAATGAGCAGATTTCATTACTATTGATTATAAATCGATTGCACTTTTTGGATATCAACCATTTGAATGCCGTAGTATGATCCTGAAGACTGCATGACAGATTCTTCATTGTCATCGTGGTTAAGCCCAATCGCATGCCCCAATTCGTGCTCTGCTGTGTAGACGATACGATTGTGTGTGTAGCCATAATCATTGTCAAGCAAATAATAGGTATTTAACTTAACATCCACATGTGTAATCTGATTAGTCAGAGCATTGGTTTCTGTCTCAGCAAGCCCAGCCGCCTTGGAACTAGCATCAGAATACTCCGTCGCCACAATATTAGCAGAACTTTCATCACTCACAAGCGTAAAGGTAAAAGCACCCGTCGCATTCCAAGCATTGATAGCTTCTTCATAAGCATTGACCAAAGTTTTATTGGTCGTTTTAATATAAACCGTCGCTGAATTACTTGACCAGCGCGCACCAGAATAATGCGTGAAATCATCGGTCGATAAATCTTTTAAATTCTTAGCAATATCATCTTTATTATCCTGAAAATAAGCTGTCGCACTATTAGCAGCATCTAAAATGGAATTTGCTAACTGTGAGCTACTGTTATTGGCATAATAAAGCAGACCAAAACACACAATCGCAATCAAAATGATTGTCTTGATAATAGCCCAGAAAAAATTCCAGATAATATTAATAATGAGGCTTGGAATGAAAAAGATAATCTTAAATAGTGTTCTCATACCTATCCTCTCTTTCTAGAATTCTAAGCATTAACAAATTACCTCGGGCTATAGTATAACAAGCTAAGCTTAAAAAAACAAGAAAAAATAATCATTTTAATCCCAGTCAACCACTACGATTCATCATAATAAAAAAAGAAGTTGAGAACTTCTGTCTCAACTTCAATAATCTTCTTATCTCACTTCCATAACGACTGGTAAGATAGCTGGGCGACGTTTGGTTTGGTCAAAGAGGAATTTGGCCACTTCATCGCGGACAGCTCCCTTTAATTCACCCCAGTCAAAACTATCTTGTTCCAAGTAGTTTTCAACGGTTTGGTTAACCAATTCAGCTGATTCGCGAAGAATATCACGGCTCTTCTTAACGTAAACAAATCCACGTGTGTGAATTTTTGCTTTTGATACAATTTTCTTTTCGCGTTTATTAACAGTCAAGGCAACGATGAAGATACCATCTTCTGACAAGACTTTACGGTCACGAAGAACGATGTTTCCGACATCACCGATAGCATTACCATCAATCATGACATCCCCTGCTGGTACACTACCTTCATGGTTGAAACCATTTTTACCAAGAACCATAACATCGCCGCGTTTCACGATATAGATGTTTTCAGGGTACATTCCCACTTCTTGTGCCAATTCAGCATGAGCTGCCAAATTACGGTACTCACCTTGAACTGGAAAAAGGTATTTCGGTTGAAGAAGGTTAAGCATCAACTGCAAATCACGTCCATTGGCATGACCTGAGACATTAAGTGTCTTCGTAATAAGATTAACCGTACCACCAGCTTTGTAAATTAGGTTTTCAACACGCGCAACTGCTGCTTCTTTTGAAAGACTTGGTGTTGTAACGATGTAAACCAAATCGCCATCTTTAATTTGAATATAACGGTGACGACCAAGTGCCATCCTGTGTAGACCATTAATTGGTTCACCCATACGACCAGCTTCAAGAATAATCAATTCATGGTCATCGTATTTGTGCATGTCTTTTGGTTTAATGATTAATTTTTCATCAACCAAACGAAGACGTTTCATGCGAATCGCTGTGCGAACAATGTTTTCAGCGTCAAAACCAGTCAAGACTACACGACGACCATATTCAGCAGCTGAGTCAAAGACTTGTTGGATACGCACAAGGTTTGAAGCAACCGCAGCAATGATAACGCGACCTTCAGCGTCAGCAATAGCGCTATACATTTCAGCAGCAACTTCTGCTTCGCTTGCTGTCATGACGTGACTTGTAGCATTAGCAGAATCAGAAAGAAGGGCAAGTACACCTTCGCGTCCAATTTCAGTCAAACGTCCCAAGTCAGTACGGTAATATTTACGCGCCGCTTGGTCAAACTTAAAGTCACCTGTATAGACGATGTTTCCTTCATCGGTACCAACTACAATCCCTAAACTTTCAGGAACTGAGTGAGTTGTTTTGAAGAATGAAATTGTCGCATCGGCAAATTCGATTTCAGTTTCAGCGTCGATAACGTGGAAATTATTGAATTTCTTAACGTTGTTATTTTTCTTAACAAAGAGCTTCGCTAACTCAATAGTAAGTGGTGAACCAAAGACTGGCGCTTTGAATTCTTGCAAAATATAAGGCAAAGCTCCAATAGCATCGGCGTGCCCGTGTGTCAAGAAAATCCCTTGCACACGTTTTTTGTTTTCAATTAGGTAATCAAGGTTCGGAATGACTTCATCTACACCAAGTTGCTCATTTTCAGGATACTTCAGTCCAGCATCCAAAACGAAAATTGAGTCATTAACTTCTACCACATAGAGGTTTTTTGCATTTTCACGAACCCCACCTAAGGCAATAATTTTAATATCGCTCATGACGATGTTTTCTCCTCATTTTATTTTTTTATACGTGCAAACCAAGTTTGCTTATTTCTTTTACTAACGGTCCTCGCCTCCAAAAAGGTTAGCAAGTCGAATTACAGCAATTTAATTGTAACATATTTTCAGCAGTTTTTCTTCTTTATGATTTGGAAAAGTCACTCAAGGTACAAAAAAACGCCCGAGGGCGTTTCATTTTATTCAAATAATTGATAGTAATCAGCGATTGCCATTTGGGCTTTTTCGTCTTGATTGAGGTCTTTGATGATTTTTCCGTCTTTCATGACAATCAAGCGATTACCGTATTTCAGAGCATCTTCCATGTGGTGTGTAATCATGAGCGCTGTCAACTGATCTCCCGTCACAAATTCATCTGTCAGGTTCATTAATGACACACTTGTTTTGGGATCAAGAGCTGCTGTGTGTTCATCAAGTAAAAGTAGCTCTGGACGTTTTAGCGTTGCCATCAAAAGACTAAGGGCTTGACGTTGCCCACCTGATAAAAGGCCAGTCGGCGTATCCAAATGTTTTTCAAGACCATTGCCAGTTCGTGCCACCAATTTCTTAAATTCATCTGTAAAACTGTGAATTTTTCGTGGCAAAAGCCCACGTTTTTCACCACGGTATTTGGCAATTAAGATATTTTCAGCCACTGTCATACGAGGTGCTGTTCCCATTTTAGGGTCTTGAAAGACACGCGCAAGGTAATTAGCACGTTTTTCAGCAGGCAGATGCGTCACATCTTTTCCAAGGATTGAAATGCTTCCGCTAGTTAACATCAAAGTCCCAGCAATCACATTGAAAAGAGTTGATTTACCAGCACCATTTCCACCTAAAATCGTTAAAAAGTCATGTTCATAAATGGTCAAATTCACATCGTCAAGGATTGTTTTGACCTCATCAAGTCCGTTATTAACTTGAACTGTTGCATTTTTTAATTCGACAATTTTTTTCATCGTGATAAGGTCACTCCTTTAAAGAATTTATTTTTAAGAACAGGAACCATAAGACAAATGGCTAGGATAATGGCACTGAATAATTTGAGGTAGTTGGTATTGAAGCCAAGAGCAATCACACCTGTGATTAAGAATTGGTACAAAATTGACCCGACCACAATGGCAATCAAACGTTCAAGTAGTGTCAAACCAGTTGAGTAAAGCACCTCTCCGATAATAATACTTGCAAGACCGATTACAATAACACCAATCCCTTTTGACACATCAGCGTAGCCATCTTGTTGGCTGACAAGAGCCCCTGACAAAGCAATCAAACCATTTGAAATGGTAAGTCCCATAACTTCCATGCGGTCAGTATTGATTCCAAAGCTCTTTGCCATATCTCGGTTATCACCAGTGGCGATATAAGCCTGACCAAGACGTGTATAAAGGAAGAAAATCAACGCTGAAATGACGATTACCACTGCCAAAAGACCAATTACCAAAAGATTTGTACTATCAGCAAATGGAAGCAAGGCTTGCAAAGGCTTGATGTTAAGCAAACCAAGGTTGGCACGTTTCATAACCATAAGCATAACTGAGTTACATGACGTCATTACCAAAATCCCTGCTAAAAGCGTCGGAATTTTTCCTTTGGTGTAAAGAAGACCAGTAACAAGACCTGCTAAACAACCCGCAAGCATACCTGTCAAAGTAGCTAACAAAGGGTGTGTCCCGTGATTCATCAAAGTAACAGCCACTGCTCCACCAAGAGGGAAAGACCCTTCAGTCGTCATATCTGGAAAATTAAGAATTCGGAAAGTCAGGTAAATTCCTAAACCAAGAATCCCCCACAAAAGTCCTTGTGAAACTGACGAAATAATCATATGATGTTTTCTCCTTCTCTCCTAATTTTCATCTGCTTTGACAGCTACTGTTGCTTTTGACAGCATGCTATCTGGAATTGTAATGCCAAGTTCTTGAGCTTCTTTTAAGTTAAGGGTTGGGGTACCAGTATTAACGATGTTAACTGGGACGTCTGATACTTTTTTACCAGCAAGTAATTTGATAGCAATTTTTGCTGTTTCAACCCCTAAATCATATTGACTTTGAGCGACTGAAGCGATGCTTCCTTGTTCAACCATGGTGTCCACACATGAATAAACTGGAATCTTAGCAGCGTTTGCTGAGTTAACAACAGTTGAAAAAGCTGAGGCAATGGTATTATCTTGTGGGACAAAAACAGCATCGACTTTACCAGTCATGACAGACATGGTTGTTTTAATTTCGTTGGTTGATGGGACGGCGTATTCAATCACGTTGATACCTGCCGCTTTAGCGTACTTTTTAAAGTCAGCCACTTGAGATACGGAATTATCTTCGCTGCTAGCATACAAGACTCCGATTGTCTTAGCGTTTGGTGTAATTTCTTGAATCATCTCAACCGTTTGTTTAATCGGCACTTTGTTAGAAACTCCTGTTACGTTTCCTTCTGGTTTTTTCAAATTCTTAACCAATTTTGCTCCGACTGGGTCTGAAATAGCTCCCATCACAACCGGAATGTCTTTGGTTGCTGAGGCTAGACCTTGGGCAGCTGGTGTTGCAATACCAATGACCACATCATTTTTAGCATGAACCAATTGTTTACTCATGGTTTGGATTTTACTTTGGTCACCTTCGGCATTCAAAACGGTAATCTTCGCATTTGCTTTGTCATAACCAGCATCAGCTAAGCCATCTTCAATCCCTCTTTCAATTTCATCAAGAGCATCGTGGGTAACATATTGTAAAATACCGATTTTGATGTCTCCATTTTTCGCTGACTCATTTTTAGTCTGGTCATAAATCATTGAACCAGCTACTAAAATGACAAGGGCAATAAGTGTTCCAATAAGTGCTTTATTTTTCATTTGTTATCTCCGTTGAACAATCTATTTTCTTAATAGCATATTTTCATCCTAAAGAGTCAACTAAAAAGAAAAGCGTCTAGTAATTGCTTACTACACGCTTTTTTATCTTGTAACTAAGATTAGCGCATAAATACTTTTTAGAAGTACTCCAAAAGTCGTATCTATGCAACAACATAAACACAACTTTTACATACGCCAACTTTGCCAACTTGTAAGAGTTTGTGTCATGTTCATATCTTAGCTTCCTCCTGTGTTTTTTAATAATTATAACCTAAATTCTGAAAATTTCAAGTTCTTTTCGAAATTTTCTTATTTTTATTCAAAACACTTATTTGCCAAGCTCAAACTTTAGCTTAAATGCTGGATAAAACTTCTAATAACCTTTGGAAGAGTGTGATAAAAATAAGGTTTATAGAGTCTCTCTTTCCAAGTATGAGCTCCAATACCATAAACGCTCAAGTCAAGAGCTGGAATATCAAGACTTCTAATCGTCTCAACTGGCAAAGGATAAATCGCATCCATCAGAGGAAAATTTGCTTTTAGTTTTTCAATGTCTTCTGGACTTTCTCGCATCGCAAGATAACTAGAATCACTTAAAAATGGGGAAAAACGACGTTTCACAAAATGTTCTTCAGGAAATTCTGTCATCATTTTTTCAAGTGCTTGGTCAACATCGCTGTCACGGTCAGTATAATTGCGAGGACAAAATGGCGGCGCTAAAAAGATAATCACTTTTACTTCATCAGGCTGTGTTTTTGCCTCAAGGTAGTCAATTAAATCAAAGCCAACTTCTCGTTTGTCATAATATTCGATAGTTTCAAAGCACTTCCTAATCAAGGCTTGGCTATCAAAACTTTTTTCTCCAAAACATCTAGATACTGCGAAAAAGTCATCACAGTAATATCATGTGAAATCTGTCTATGAATATGACTTCTTTCCGAATAAATCTTAAATCATTCTTTATAATGTCTTGAAGCCTCATGGACAGCCTCACGACTAGCTTCCATTAAGGTGTCCAAAATGGTATCTGCACTTTTTTCATATAAGAAAGTATTGAAATAAAGATTGGCACGCTTGTTTGTGTGGATATTATAAAAATCCTTGCAACCTCGTTGTAAAAGCACAGAACTTGGCAATACATCTTCATTGTCAATTTTTTCAACTAAATCGAGGTTGGTATTGATTTTAAGATTAATCTCACTAGAAATCATTGTGTCATCAATGCCCATTAGGCAATTGCCAACATGCGTTTCTCTCCCTTTGATGTAAAAACATGTCAACATTTTTCTAGCTGCGCCTGTGTAGATATATTTCTTATCATCACCGTCATATGATGGCGAAATAAAACCTGTATTGATAGCCACTTTAAAATCATAGCCAGCTTTACGCAAACGTAAAAGTTCACTTGAGACTTGAATAGCACCCGTATGGTCATTTTCCTCAACACAATTGGTCACCACAAGTAAATTACAGGAAAGTTCATCCATGTGTTCCATGTAATAGAAAAGTGTTGCAATATTGACCGCATCGCCCGATTTCATGTCAAGAATACCTCGTCCAAAGAGCCAATCATCTGATTTAGCATGCTCTTGAACGACAGGGTCATTGTCATAATCTTTAAAAAAATCTATCAGAGTATCTGGATCATTTGCGATTGTCTTTAGCGGACCATAATCCTCTATGCCTACGGTGTCCATATGCGAGTGTAAAATGACAGTCTTAGTTGTTCCTGATTTTTTGAGCAGTGCAAAATTATTTTTTCGTTTCAAGGAGTCATTTTCTAAAACTTACTGCCAGAGGTCTTCTGAGTGAGCTTTAAAATACGGTGCTGCAATAAGTTATAGATGGCATCTGCCAGCTTAACTTCACCTTCTATGCCATTTACCGAAAGAATGGACACCAAATATTTAGTAATTGCTTCGATGCGCTCTGGCAAACTGTAGGCTTCAATCGTTTCAAATTTCATGATGATACTCCTTTAAAATGGCAACTGCATTTTTAACCTTTTGAACTTGCAAGGTGTTCAGACTTTCTTGACTATAAAAGGCTGAATGCGGCGTTAGAATAACATTCTCACGTCCAAGCAAAGGATTGTTAATCAGGTCTGGATTTTCACTCTCTAAAACGTCCAAACCAGCACCAATCACTTCACCTTCATCAAGTGCTTCTACCAAGGCTGCTTCATCAATCAGACTCCCACGCGCCACATTGATAAACAACACTGGCTTTTTCAATTTCTTAAAGAAATCACGATTAAAGAAGTGCTCATTTGCCGAATTAGCAAATAAATGCAAGCTAATCACATCAGCTTCTGCTTGGATAGTCTCAACCGAGATCAATTTGACCCCGATTTCTTATGCCATCTCTTCTGGCAAAAAAGGATCGTAGTCAATCACTGACATGCCAAAACTTTTCGCACGTTTTGCTACTGCTTGACCAATTCGACCAAGACTAAAAATTGCCAAAGTTTGCGAGGATAAACGCTTTACTTCACCGGCTTTTTGATAACTCCAAAAACCATCTTCAATGTATTTACGATGAATAAAGAGTTTTTGATTTAGTGCTAGTAATAGAGCAATCGTGTGGTTGGCAACATCTTCTGTCGAATGCGCTCCTAAATTTCGAATAGCAATGCCTAACTTCTCTGCATACTCACAATCAATGGTATTTATTCCCGTAGCATTAACCGCAATTCCTTTTAAATCTGGAAATTTTGCCAGAATATTTTCCTTCATCGGGCAAAGAGAGCTCATCGAAAAATTTGACAAGGGTGAAGAATCGCTTTTCTTACTCTATCACACGACCAGCAGTTATCACAATTTCTTAAAAGAATTTATCAAGATTAACCAGCTGCCAACCCAACATCATATTTCTATCGATAACCTCTCACTGATTGAGCACGAGGTCCTTAAAGGTACTGGCATTACCATTGTTAGTCAAGATATCGCAGAATGTCTGCTTGAAAATTCCAATATCATTTCAAGCTCTAAAAAGCTCAAAGACATTTTTATCAAAACCTACGCCATCGTCAAAATGGAAAATAAGCATTACCTAGACCTTCTAACAATCATTCAAAAATTAAAAAAATCGTAAGGGACAGACTTTCCCATATCGCAGAGTCCAGATTTTGCAAGGGTTATGGTATAATAGAAGAATTGAAAACATGAGATTAGAAAGGAGACGTCGTAAGCTTCTTATCGCTCTCGGTTAGCTAGCATTACGGCAACTTTAATCATGTCATTTGATGGTTTTTTCCTACACCATTTAACCAAAGAATTACAAGATGAGCTTCTCTACGGACGCATTCAAAAAGTTAATCAGCCCTTTGAGCACGAGCTTGTTTTAACCATTCGTAATAACCGTAAAAACTATAAACTGTTACTTTCTGCCCACCCTGTTTTTGGGCGTCTGCAAATTACTAAAACAGACTTTCAAAACCCTCAAACACCTAATACCTTTACCATGATTATGCGTAAATACCTTCAAGGTGCGGTTATTGAAAACATCACACAAATTGAAAATGACCGTGTTTTAGAAATCGCCTTTTCAAATAAAAATGAAATCGGTGACAACATCAAGGTCACCTTGGTTGTTGAAATCATGGGCAAACACAGTAACATCATCTTGATTGATAAGGCTGAAAGTAAGATTATCGAATCTATCAAGCATATCGGTTTCTCACAAAACAGCTACCGAACAATCTTGCCTGGTTCAACTTACATTGCACCGCCAAAAACTGATGCTAAAAATCCTTTTACCGTTTCAGATGAAAAATTATTTGAAATCTTACAAACCGAGGATTTGGCACCACGTCATCTTCAAAAACTTTTCCAAGGTTTGGGACGTGATACCGCTGAAAATTTGGCAGCTCAGCTTAGTGATGACAAACTCAAACAGTTCCGTGCTTTCTTTGCTCGACCTGTCCAGCCAAATATGACTGACAAATCATTTGCAGCGGTGCCATTTAATAATAGCGGTCAAACTTTTGACAGCCTTTCAGAGTTGCTAGATGTTTTCTATCAAGATAAAGCTGAACGCGATCGCGTCAACCAACAATCAAGCGACTTGATTCACCGTGTTCAAACTGAACTCGATAAAAATATCAAAAAGCTAGCAAAACAAGAAAAAGAATTAGCAGCTACTGAAAACGCCGAAGAATTCCGCCAAAAAGGCGAACTCTTAACCACTTATCTCTCAATGGTGCCAAACAATCAAGACCAAGTGGAACTTGATAACTACTACACTAATGAAAAAATCACTATTGCTCTTGATAAAAGTTTGACCCCTAACCAAAATGCTCAGCGTTATTTCAAAAAATACCAAAAACTAAAAGAAGCTGTCAAACACTTAACAGGGCTTATCGAAGAAACAAAACACACAATCACTTATCTTGAAAGTGTTGAAACTTCTCTTAGTCACGCTTCTATCTCTGATATCGAAGACATTCGTGAAGAGTTGGTGGAAACTGGTTTTGTCAAACGCCGCACGCGCGATAAACATCACAAACGTAAAAAACCAGAGCAATACCTTGCTTCAGATGGTAAGACAATCATCATGGTTGGACGCAACAACCTGCAAAATGATGAATTAACCTTCAAAATGGCGAAAAAAGGTGAACTCTGGTTCCACGCTAAGGATATTCCAGGTAGTCACGTACTCATCAAGGACAATCTTAACCCAAGCGATGAAGTCAAGACTGATGCCGCTGAATTAGCAGCTTATTACTCAAAAGCTCGCCTATCAAATCTTATCCAAGTCGATATGATTGAAGCTAAAAAACTCAACAAACCTACTGGTGCCAAACCTGGTTTTGTCACATATACTGGTCAAAAAACACTTCGCGTTACACCAACCGAAGAAAAAATCAATAGCATGCGCATTGAAAATAAGAAATAACTTGCTATTAAGATTGCAAAAAAGCATTGGCTAAAAGCCAATGCTTTTTGTTTATTCTTCAGTTTTATCGATTAATTTTGAGTGACCGTAACCATAAGCAAAGTAAATAATTGTTCCAATCACAAAGGCAATGATAAAGCAATACCATGTCTCAAGCTTACATTGTGTCATCAAAGCCAAGCAAACCACAATTGATAATATTGGCAAAAATGGCACCCAAGGTGCTCTGAATTCCCCTTCTTTTGGCTCACCAAAATCTTTACGAAGTTTGATAACCCCAAAAGCAAGCAAGATAAGGTATGCAAGTGTCACAATATTAACTAACAAAGCTAGAATTTCCAAAGGAAAAACTCCCGAGAAGAACATTGTGACAATCCCAACAAATATAGTTGCTTTCTTAGGAACCTTGCTCTTCGGTGTTAATTCTTGGAATTGCTCAGGCAAAAGCCCATCACAACTGACATTGTAAATCACACGTGACAAGGCAAACATCATAGAAATACATACCGTTACCAATGTAAAAATAACCACAACAGAAACAATATTACCTACTAATGAAAAACCAATGCTACGTAAAACAAATGGTACCACGTCAGCTGTATTTAATTTAGTATAGTGAACAGTTCCAGTTAAAACCAAAGTAACCAAAACATACAATAAAGTTGTCAATCCAATTGAAAAGAAGATACCTTGCGGAATTTTCTTTTGAGGTTCTTTGGTCTCATCAGCCGCCATAGAAATTGATTCAAATCCAAGAAAAGCAAAGAACATCAATGACGCACCAGCCATGATACCAACTTTTCCACCATAAATTTGACCAAATCCGAACGGTGTGAAATCACTCCAGTTTTGCGTATTAATTGCTGTCAAACCAAGAGCAATAAATATAAGCAAAACCGCTAATTTAAAGATAACCAAAATAGAATTAAATCTCAATACCGTTTGAACCCCTAGTACAACAAGGGCTGTCACACAAAGTAATAAGATAACAGGAACAATATCAATATAAGTTCCCTTTGCAGGATTAAAAGGACCACTCAAAGCTGTCGGCAAACTAATGCCAAAAGTTTTCAAGAAAGCTTTTAAATACTCTCCCCAACCAGAGGCTGCCGTTGAAATCGCTCCTGCAAATTCAATCATCATAAACCAACCTGCAATCCAAGCTGGGTACTCTCCAAAAACAGTATACAAATAGCGATACACACCACCTGAATGAGGCAATCTTGAAGAAAATTCTGCAAAGAATAAAGCTGACATGGTTACACAGATAGCAGCAATAATAATTGAAATAGTAATCGCAGGTCCTGCATATTGAGAAGCACCTACTCCTGTTATCGTGAAAATCCCAGTCCCAACAATCGAACCTACCCCTAAAAAGATAAGTTCAGCAAGCCCCAGGCGTCGTTGCAAATGGCTTGTCTTTTGCGCCATCGGGGTCTTTCGAAAAATATCCATACATTCTCCTGTTATTTGTTTGAAATCGTCATGCAATTCTTATAATTCTATCAATTCTTGATACAAGATTCACATGCACAACGTCTTTTATTTTAGGATAAATATAAGTAAAAATCAACTCTATACCTCATTTTTATCCGTAAAAAAACACATTGCTAAAAAAAGATAAACTCGTTTTTAGAAATGTGCCTTTTTCATATGCGATAACTAGACGATTTATTCGCTTTTTTTGATGTCTTCTTTCAATTCGTCCATGTTAAATTTTGCAAAAAGGTATTTGCGGTCTTGAACTGGGAAACGTTGATCAAGTTGGTCAACAGGTCCTACTTCAACCACACCTTCTGAAATCACAAAATCCATCACATGACCACCAAAGGTTAAATCATCTGAAATAAAGTGTAAATGATAACCAGCAACACTTACTCCGTGGAACATCTTAGGTGTCCAGATACCCACAATAGTCCCTGTGACATTTTCACGTGAATATTCGGGTTGGCGTGTTGCAACTTCTGCAAATTTTGTATTTGGCGCAGATTTGGGAATCATGCGAACATGCATGTTAGAAAAAGTCCCCTTAATTTTAATCGAACGGAACAAGTTCACACCATCATAATACGACTCGATACGTTTTTTCAACTCTGCATCTGTCATTTCAAAACGTTGTTTGAAAATCACTTCAGCTTGATGAGGAACAACTGCAGCGTAAGGAACTTTGACATCATCAGAAACCTCAACAATTTCAGGTTTCCCGTTTGAACCGATAGCTTGATAGGCTTTACCGTCTAGAATAATCAACTCTCCATCAATAGAATCGAGTGTTCCGATTCCCAAATCACCGTGCTCTAGTAACTCACCAATGGTTAAGGTACCACCATAAAGACCAGCCATTAAGGCACTTAAGGTATTATATTGAAAAAGTTTAATTGCTTCTGACATATTCTCCTTCACTTTCGTCATTAAAAATTAACTGACATTAATATTTTATTGCCAAATTCGTTAAATTGCAAGCTTAATAAAATTCGTCTGGTAAGATTGTTTCACCAAGTTTGATATTATCTTTGTAATCGATTGGAATATCGATAAGAACTGGACCATTGGCTGCTTCAGCAAGAGCTTTTTTGAAGGTCGCTTCAAAACCTTCTTTGCTATCAACACGGTAACCTTTAGCACCAAAACTTTCAGCGTATTTCACAAAATCAACAGGACCAAAATCAACGCCTGAAGAACGACCGTATTTCATCTCTTCTTGGAATTCAACCATATTGTATTTACCATCATTCCAGATAATGTGAACGATTGGTAAATTAAGACGAACTGCAGTTTCTAATTCTTGCGCTGAGAAGAGGAAACCACCATCACCAGATACAGAGATAACAGTTGTATTTGGGCGAACAAGAGCTGCTGAAATTGCCCAAGGAAGTGCAACTCCAAGGGTCTGCATGCCGTTTGAAAAGAGCAGATGACGAGCTTCATATGATTTGAAATAACGTGCCATCCAAATGTAGTGACTACCAACGTCAACAGTGACAGTCATATCATCTGTTGTATTTTCTTGTAAGACATCAATAACATCAAGCGGGTGAACCAAACCTTCCTTGGAATTACGATCAAATTTAACATCTTCGACAACATTTTTCTTCAGATTTTGCAAATAATCTACTGATGCTTTTGTCAAAACATAACCATTAACGGCAGGCAAGAGCAAGTCAATCGTATCCGCAATGTTACCAATCAATTCACGTTCTGGTTGGAAATAAGTATCGATTTCAGCTTGCGCAACGTCGATAACAATAATACGAGCTGAAATTTCAGCATTCCAATTTCGGGCTTCATACTCAATTGGGTCATAACCAATAGCAATAACTAGGTCAGCTTTTTTAAGCAACATGTCACCTGGCTGATTGCGGAAAAGCCCAACACGTCCAAAGAAAGTGTCTTCTTCAAGTTCACGCGATACGATACCTGCCCCTTGGAAAGTTTCAACAACTGGTAATTTTACAGCATCCAATAACTTACGAATAGACTTTGTAACTGCACGCGTTGAAGCACCATTTCCCAGAAGAAGAACTGGTAAGTCGGCATTTCGGATAGCTTGCGCTAAATAGTTGATATCACCAACTGACGCAGAACCCAATTGAGGATCTGTTAATGGCTTGATTGCTTTTACGGAAACCAAACTGTCAGTCACATCTTGTGGAATGGAAACAAAGCTTGCACCACGTTTACCTGACTTTGCCACACGATAGGCATTAGCAATTGTTTCAGAGAGAGTATCTGGCTCATGAACTTCTACAGCATATTTTGTAACTGGTTCCATCATTGCCACATTTTTCATAGATTGGTGAGACCGTTTCAGCAAATCGGCACGTTTTACTTGACCTGAAATCGCTAAAACAGGATCCCCTTCATCCGTTGCGGTCACCAATCCTGTCGCCAAATTTGAAACTCCAGGTCCACTTGTTGTAATCACAACGCCAGGTGTACCTGTAATACGTCCAATCCCTTGTGCCATAAAAGCAGCATTTTGCTCATGACGAGCTACAATCAACTGTGGTCCCTTATCTTCAAGAGTGTCAAAAATACGATCAATTTTAGCACCAGGAATACCAAAAACATAGTCAATGTCATGGTTGATGAGACTATCCACTACCAAATCAGCCCCATATTGCTTTTGTTCAGTCATTTTATCTCCTATATGTCTTTAGATGACTAATTAAGAACAGTTTTTAAAGTTCCAATATATCACAATTTCAAGAAAATCTGGCGATAAAATTAGTCAAATCTAAATCACAAATTTTTATTTTTCACAAATATTAATCAATTATACCATAGTTTTACGAAAAGTTTGTGAAATTTCTCTTGTGAAATTTTTCTTTATCTTTCTAAAATAAGATTAAAAACATTCTTGAAAATTACAAGAAAAAACACGACGAAGTTGTCGCGCTTTTTACTCTATTTTTTTCGTCTTGTTCTGACAAAATCATAGATGGTCATCAAGATAAAACCACCAAATACCACAAGAATATTGCGAAGTGGTTCACCACTTTGATCAAAGAATAATAGCAAAACAAAAATGATAATAACCGTTATTAGGTTACTAGCCAAAAGACTCTTAAAATTCATCTTCATTTAAAAATTCCACCATATTGACATCATCTGGAACCAAAGTCAAATAACGTTTAGCCACATCCTTAGCACGATCTGCGTAGCCAAATTCACGCAAAATATAGGCATAGTCTTGCAAGAATTCTGGATTGTCTACCAAGTCAGTTGCTAAATCATCATAAATTTTGAGAGCCTTTTTATCAGCCTCAAGAGCTTGGTAAGCTTTGGCAATATTCCATTTAGTAAGCACATTATCAATGTTATCACGATTAAGAGCTACAACATCGTCGTAGCGTTCTTCTTCTAAGTATAAGTTTGTCAAACGCATCAAGACATCTTCATCGTCAACAGCTACTTCTTTTCCTTTCAAAAGATAACTTTCTGCTTGTTTGATATCGTGTAATTCATATGAAAATTGTGATGCTGCAAGCAAAAGATTGGTATCAAATTCATTTTTAGCCAAACCTTTTTGAACCAATCGAAGGGCTTCTTCAGTTTTATTTTCTTCATGAAGAGATTGTGCATAAACATACTCATACCCTTCAAAATCAGGATTCATTATCTCCAATTGTTTGAAGTAAATATTTGCTTTTTGGTATTCATCTTGATCATACAAAATTGTCGCTAATTCAAAAACAGTATTATCATCGTATTCAATCTCAGCAGCTTTTTCAAGAAATTCAATAGCTGCTTCAAATTTTCCGAGACTAGCATATACACGACCGATACGTTGATAGGTTGACACACCAGTCAATTCAAGAATATCTCGATTATCTAGCTTAGCGTATTCTTTGATAGCTTGGTTGTAATTACCAAGTTCCATTTCGATTTCAGCCAAACCAAAAATAACCAAAGGTTCATCACTAATCTGACTAGCCTGGAGAAGTTTTTCACGCGCAACATCAGCTAGCCCTTCCATTTCGTAGATATCTGCCATAACAAGCAAAGCAGACAAATAAGTATCGCTCTCAGGCGAAATAGCATCAAGATACAAGAAAGCACCTTCGATATCACCATCTTCAGTCGCAATCTGAGCTAGATTGATATTAACTTCAGGATAATCTTCACGTTCTTGCAAATAAATTTCTTTTGCTTGTGGCAAGAAACCAATGCTTTCAAGATACTCTGCCAATTCCAAAAGAGTCTCAGCATCGTCTTCTTTCAAAGCTCGTTTAAAATATTTATTAGCATGCTCCAAATCTTGACTCTGGATTGAGGCAACCATTTTTTCACTATTTAACATCTTTTGATTCTTCTCCTCCTTCTTCTACAATTAACTCTTCTTCATATAAACCACTGGCAGCTTTGTACCAGTCAAAAATTTCTTTAACAATCACCTTGATAGAGGCATAAACCGGAATTCCTAGAAAAACTCCCCAAATACCAAACATTGAGCCAAACGTTAGCAAAATAAACATAATGGTAATCGGATGAATGCTTAGCTTGCTTCCCAAAACCAAAGGAGCCACAAAACGCCCTTCAATCGTTTGTTCAACCACGAAGGTCACAAGAATCTTAATCAGCATAATTGGTCCTTGAACAATCCCCATAATCACAACAGGAACCATGGCTAAGAAACTACCAAGATATGGAATCATATTAAGGAAGCCTGCAATAATACCAAAAGTTGCCGCATAACGCAAACCAATCATATTAAAGAAGATTGTAAACATAATCCCAACAACAATCGCCACAGTTACTTGACCTTGAACATAACCAGCAAGTTGTTTGTTGATATCCCCAAGAATACGTGATGTTGGACGACGCATTCTAGTCGGAAGTACCTTAATTAACCCCTCTTTCATCTTATGACTATCTCTTAAGAAATAAAAGAGAATGAACGGTGACATAATGATAGCTAAGGTCACGCGAGCAATAGCGGTGGCAAAACTTGATGCCCAATCAATAGCGTTCTTAGAAAAGCTTTCTGCATAATCAACAGCTTTATTACTGATATTGGCTAGCATGTCCTGCAATTCTGACTGATAATTAGTCAACCAAGGGCTCTTCAAAAGTTTAGAACTTTCAACATTGACACTTTTAACATAAGCAGGTAAATTCTCAACAAATGAGGTTAATTGTCCTTCAATCATAGGAATAAAACTTGCTACCGCCCAAATAAGTAGAGCCACAATAATAGCATAAACAATGAAAATTGAAGCCGTTCGATTAACACCACGTCGTTCAATCAATCCAACCAAAGGCTTAATCAGATAGTAAAGAATTGCCGAAATCACCAAAGGAAGCATGATGATGGCTAAAAAAGACAAAATAGGTTTAAATAGAAATGAAATCTTAGTGAACAAATAAAGGGTCAAAAAGACAAGAAAAGTGACCATAACTGCCACAGTAGCTTGACTGTTTAAAACCCATTTAAAAAACCAAGACTCCGTAAATTTCTTTTCTTGATGACGATCCATAAAAACTCCTCTCTTCAGACAACTTCAATAAGGACTACTTATCACCATAAAAAGTAACACTCTTATCTACCAAGCGTTGCTTGTCATCATAAGTAAACTTAGCTGAGAAGAATGGCACATCATCTAAAATCCACTTAAAGATTTCATAGTCACCTTCCCAAGTTGGTTTTGATAACACCTTATCATAAGGAACCCACTCAAGAGTACCCTCACGTGATTCTTCGTCAGAGATTAATTCACCTTCAAAATCTGTCACCTTAAAGACGTAGGTATACCAATCGTGACCTGGCGTAAATTCAGGGAAAGTAATCACACCTTTAAAATCCATTTCCTTAACTGTAAAATGCGTTTCTTCAAAAATTTCACGTTTGGCACATTCATCAGGCGTTTCACTCGCTTCAAGTTTACCACCAACCGAAATCCATTTTCCCTCATGAACATCGTTTGGCTTTTTATTACGATGCAAAAGCAAAAGTGCCTCACCGTTATCAATATAACAAATCGTCGCTAACTTTGTCATCTTTCTCTTCTTTCTCGTTTTCTTCTATTGTACCAGAAAACCAAACACAATTCTTGAATCAGAGCCTAACTTATAAAATAATTCTAAGTTATTATAGGTATTTTTCAGTTAACCTTATCTTAGCTTTGCTTTTTCTCAAAAGCTAAAAAAAGCCCCGTACCAAGCGTAGCTCGATACGGTAGGCTTTTTAAATTATTTATCAAGAACTTTTTGAGTTTTAGCATAGTTGGCTTCAACTGCTTCTTTTTCAGCTTTCCACCAATCTTGGTTATCTGTGTACCATTTGATTGTTGCTTCAAGTCCTTCTTCAAAATTATTGTATTGT